>ENA-OPVT01000114-OPVT01000114.1-human-gut-metagenome-genome-assembly--contig:-NODE-114-length-64006-cov-13.916295_pt1 | contig 64006 bp, 60 predicted proteins | sample MGYA00241499_ERZ501990 | MGnify/ENA primary metagenome ERZ501990 (study PRJEB25962, sample SAMEA2042104) | human gut metagenome | biome: human gut; feature: human-associated habitat; material: faeces...
AGCTGCCGCCTCATTAGAAGATGGTGTATGACAAAAAAAACAGATAAACAAGAACAGGCTGCTCAACTAGAGCAGCCTGCTGCTGAAACCGTTGAAACAACGGTTGATCAGACTAATAATGCAGACGTGACAACAACAGATAAAGACTCAGAACAGACTACTGATGCAGATATTCAACCTTCTGCTGATGGATTAAATGTTGCTTATTATGACAGTATTTCGGTGGTTATTCCGTTTTTCGCAAAGAAAAATAAAGAAGAGGAACTTATATTGACTATCCGCTCTTGCCGTAAATTCTTGCATAAAGAAGTTCGATTCGTGGTTATTGGTGATCCTGTTAATGTCGTAGAGGATATACCATTTGAGCAAATTGAATATAAGGATGCTCAAGGTAGTCAATTCGAATTACTTGAGGTGCTGAAACTCGCTGTTGTATCTGATTATGTTTCTGAGAAATTCATCCTGATTGAACCAGGTACGTACCTGATTGATGATGTTGAATTGCATCACATTGAATTAGGAAAAAATTTGGGGCCGATAGTCCCAAGTCGTTATGCTGGTGAAGAAGCTGTTTTGATGTATAACACGGCAAACTTGTTACGGAATGATTTGCATATTGCAGCGTATGATTACAATACACATGCTCCATTTGTATTGAAAAAGGAGAATGTTGCAGAACTCTTTGAATTTTGCAGAGATATTCTTTCTGGTAAATACCATGTGATGACTGTGTATTGCTGTGCTTTTATGAGTCATCCTGTGCGTTTGGACTATAAAACAGATGATTGGCTTCTACCGATTGTATCACAGAATCCGGATAGAAAAACAGTCGAGAAGCTGATTTCTAATAAGTGTTTCCTGTATATAAAGTATTTTGAAAATACAAAGTATTTGACTCCGTTCCTGGATATTGAGTAACATGAAACAAACAATTCTCACCTGGTTACGTGCAGGTGCGAACGCCGAAGAGGGTGTGCAGCTTCTGACTGAGGCGGGCGCACCCTCTTTAACTTTACGACTGGTCAAGACAAATCCGGTGGCAAATCGCCGTCTGATGATTGACTGGTTGTGTAAGAAGTATGGCATTGATGAAGACTATACCTATGTTGCTACGGCACAGGTTGTGCTGTTTTCTGAGCGGAAACCTCTTTCATTCCGTGATGAATTTCCCTTCCTGAATGATCCGAAATGCCCGCCTGAACTCGAAGCACTGGCGTCACGTAAATTTGCCAGATATCACAATTATGTAAACTTGCATAAAAAATTACGTGATTGTACCTCTACCGAACAGTGTGCTAAAGTATCTCGTGAACTGATTAACTCATATCTCGAGAACCGGATGATATGGGAGGAACTGAATTACTACCAGCAGCATGGTTCTATCCTTGGGAAGCATCCGATTTTCGCAGCATTCCACCGTCGTAAGGAACTGTTGACCTTGAATGTCAAGCAGCTGATGATCCGCCAGAAGAGGTTGAAAAATAATATCTGGCGCGTACAGGATGAGCTTGCTAAACGTGATAAACCACACCTTGAGCTGGAGAGGTTGGCACGATTACAAGCCTACCAGTCAGAACTGGCTGAAATAAATCGGTTACTAGGTGATGAATAAGTATTTCAATTTGGACGAATTGTTTGCAGAGGTCAGGCAGTCACGACTGTACTCTCAGAGGTTTGAAAACATTCTTTGCTTCAAACTCAATAACCTTCGGGAATTGTGCGGCCGCCTTCCGGATAATAATGAAGCCTTTTTCATTGAAACCCGGAAAAGTTTTACCGCCTTCACTTTTATCGTTTACCTGATTCGCCATGCAGGATATGTTCGACACATCTATGTAGCCACTTATTCCACCAATGAACGAATAATCAATGCCTTGTTAAGATATAAGGATAAAGGCTTGATTGGCTCCGTACATCTTCATGTGTCCGAAACACTCAAGTTCCGTATGCCGCTGATCTTTGCAAGACTAAAGCAGCTGCATAATGAGGGTATCATTACGTTAACCTATGGCTGGACACACAAGAAGGTTACATGCCTGGACACGGATTCTGGATGCTATGTGGTGGAAGGTTCCGGAAACTACGGCGAAAATGCCCTCGAGGAACAGTATGTTTTTTTAAAATCCAAAAAAGTATATGAATTCAGAATCGGTAATAAAATGGACAGATAGCAATCGTCCGGAATGGTTTGCCCGAATACCTATTGATGAATATGAGAAGTTAGCTGGTATAGGTTACACACCCCAACAGATAGCTATGTATTATAACATAGAAGTTAACGAATTTATGTTTTACTTCAGCCTGCTGAAATCTCCTCTGAAGTATCATTATGATCGGGGCCAGCTTCTTCAAACAGCTAAGGAAGGTATTTCCATGGCAGATGCAGCAGCTACTGGTGAGAATGTGACACAGGCTCAGAGGTTGGACAAAATGCGCCGTTCCATCGAGTTTAAGAATAATGTTTCCAAGGTTTTTTTTGATGATTTAGATGTTTGAAAAATCTTATTACGAGCAGCTCCAGGACTACATAGAATCCGGTTGCAAATATCAGTTATCCGAAGAAGAACAGGATTATTACAATGCTCTCTTCGCTGTAGTTGGAATAACTCGAAAGTATGGGAAGGACCGTGCTATCTCTATGCTTATGCACGAGCCATTTAACTGTTCACGCCCTCGTGCCAGGGAAATGTACTACGAAGCTGTGAATCTGTTTTATCTCGATGATACGATTGAGCCGGCTGCACACCGCAATATGATATTTGACAACCTGATGAAAGCTGCACAGACCGTGCTCTTATCATCTTCAGGTGCTAAGGATATGGAGATATACGGTAACTTGCTTACCCAGGCTTGGAAAGTTAAACAATTGGATAAACCCGATAAGGTGAAACGTCAGGAAATCAAGGAAAAAGATATCAAGGTTTATACACTTGATTCAAACTTGATTGGCGTTCCTTCCATTGACCGTAAGGATCTGGCAAATCAAATTGATAAGATACCTGATTTGCCAGAGATAGAACGTACTCGCCTGAAGAGGGATGCTATGGCCGTAGATATTAATTTTGAAGAGATTATCGATGACACGCAGGAAAAAACTGAAAATTACCGAGGATAGCGTGGAAACACGCTATGCAAACTGGACGGCCCAGATGCTGGCTATCATGATGCCCTGGTCACTGTACTGGGTAGCCGGTCGTGCTTCTGCCAAAACTGTTCAGGTATTGGCGGAAAGAGTACAGGAAGCAGCACAGGATTGTCCGGGCGCTCCCTTTGCGTGGGTGGCTGATACCTACTCCGATCTGCACAAGAATGTGATTCCATCATTAATTGACGGATTGCAGTTGCTGGGGTGGGAACTGGGTACGCATTACGTGATCAATGAAGCACCTCCTGAAGAATGGAGATTGCGCATGTATAATGTATGCACTGATTGGCGTAATACCATGGTTTTCTTCACGGGATTTAACTTTACGTTTATCTCTCTGGATCGTCTGGCTATTGGTGCTGGACGTTCTTACGTGGGGGTATTCGGTGACGAGGTTAAGTACTTTCCCGAAGAGAAGTTCACCAACTTGCTGAAGGCAGTACGTGGGTTCTATGTCAAGTACGGACAGTCGGTATGGTATCGGTCCAGAACACTGACAACCGATATGCCGAATCCGAACCATCTGGGCGAATACGACTGGATTCTGAAACTGTCGGCTCAGAACAACAAGGAACAGATTATGCTGATGCTTCGGGCCGGACTTGTATATAACGACTGTAAGAAGACTTATGTTGCCCACTTGCAGGAGTACCGCGAACTGGTAGAACAACAACGAACAGACCGCAATCTTCAGGAAAAGGTAGATAAGGCAGCCAAAGCTGTTGAACTGGCTAAGAGGAATATGAAGAGGTGGGAGGAAAGATGGATCAAGACTCGCCGCCGTGTGTCGTTCTTCTTTATTTCATCCAGCTATGTTAATGCCGATATCCTCGGGCTAGACTGGTTCTCTGATGAACTGGCTGAAGGGCTAGAAGGTTTAACCTGCAATATCCTTTCAATCATTCCTAAGATAGAAGCTAACTTACTGTTTTATCCTAATCTGTCTATCCGACACTTTTACGCCGACGGTTACTTGAATAAGATAATTGAAGTTAAGCCGTTGGGCTGGATGGAAGACTGTTCTGCACTTCGCTACCACAACCATAATCTTCCACTCGAGGCGGGTATGGATGCCGGTAATATGCTTTCCCTTGTGATAGGACAACAGCATGGGCGTGAGTACCGCGTACTGAAGGAATTCTATACGTTGCCTCCTGATACTGTACGTGAGTTGGGGGTACAGTTTGTCCGGTACTTTGCGCCCAGACGTACTAAGGTCCTGAAGCTGTATTATGACCGTGCTATGAATAATTACAAGGGCGTGAAAGCGGATATGGCGACACAGATCAAAAATGCTATAGAGTATGATGCTGAAGGGAAAAGCACAGGTTGGAGGGTACAGTTAATGTCTGTAGGACAAGGTAATATCGGCTCTAATCTGGAGTATCGCTTTATGTCAGACCTGTTGAGTGGTAATCTGGCTGGTAAACTGTTCACGCTATTAATAGACCAGTATAATTGTCCTAACCTGAAGGCTGAGATGGAGGTCTGCAAGACCAAGCTGGTAGATGATGGTGGTAGCCAGATAGTGGTCAAGTTAAAGACTGGTGATAAGTTGCCTCGTGAGCGTTTGCCTAAAGAATCTACCAACCTGACAGATGCGCTCAAGTATCTGTTAATGCGTAAGGAGTTCTTACGGATCTGGCAATCTAAGGTGACATCTTATGCCCCTTAATATATATTGACCGTTCGTTAAGGAATGGTTGGATGCACTGCCGTACTACGGTGGTGCATTTTTTTTGTGCCGTGTTGCTGGGGGGTGGGATTCCGCTTGCGTCACATTTCCCGAGCCGAAAATTAGTTGCAATCGCAACCGCTAGGAGGCGCGCGTCGGGCATCTGTACGACAAAAAACCTAGGGTTTTTCATTCCTAGACGGTTTGAAACTTCATTTTCAAGCCGTTTGTTCTGCTGGGCTGATTTTTTAGTGAAAAACTTAGCCCGAAATTTAGCGATGTCGCCCCGTTTTTGCCATGGGAGTGCCCGACAACGCTCCCGAGCTTATAAGGTAGGGACCTTTTTTATGGCTCGGAAGCGTTGTCGGGCATAGTTTGGTAGAAAGACACTCTTTAGTCTTTCTGGCTGGCGATGGCGTTCACGCAGCGGCCCACCCACCCCGTTGCTCTCCCTACCAGTGGTATAGCTAAAGCTATGTATTGTTTGACTGCTCTTCTTTATCTACTCTTCGCCTTTAAATCGGTATCACTGGCGCCGCGGTTTATGCCTTTTGTACCTGCAAAGGTAAATGTTCCGCTTCGTATGCCAAGTTCAGGCGATGTTCCCGAAAAAATCTCCACCCTCACAGAGCTCAGGTAGTATTCAGGGCTATGCTTTTCGTGAAAACTTGTCTTTATACGCTTCGGAACACCTTTGCTGGCAGGTGTAAAAGGCGAAAACAAACCGTAGCGACAGCGAACGGAATAAAAAAAAGCTCAGAGCAGGAAGAGCAGAAAAAAAGGCTCAACTCCCGAGCTCGGCACCAGAATAAATTTTAAGACCATGAAAACCTTTACCGAATCCATGCTAAACCAGTGTAGAAAGTACATGTTCAACTTCTTTGACTATCTGCCGACAAAGTACAAAGCCAGTTCAAGAGATTGGCAGGTGAGAAACTTTGTATGGGCTTTCAAGGATGGGAAATGTGCCGTTTCAGCTGCACAGTTGGTAGCAAAGAAAATCCGTGAGCAGTTCGGAGAAGAAACATGTAACATCGTGTTTGCATGCATCCCAGCCAGTAGCCAGCAAAAAAATGAAATCCGCTACAAGCAGTTTTCAGAGGAAGTTGCAAGGTTATCAGGTGCAGTCAGTGCTTACGACCATATCACGGTAGAAGGTGAACGGCTGGCAATTCATGAGAGCAAATCAGGTAAGCATGTCAATAATGTACAGGTAGTCAATTTCGACAAGGAATTTTTTAAGGGAAAGAAAGTTCTAGTTTTTGACGATGTAATTACTCGAGGTTATTCTTACGCTCGTTTTGCTTGTCATCTTGAAACGCTGGGAGCTTCGGTTTTGGGAGGTATGTTTTTAGCAAGAACTTTATTTGTATAACAATTTAATAACCAACATTATGAAAGATTTATTCGAAATTTGTGGTGAGTGCAGACATTTGTCAGACAGTGAAGTAGTTTATCAGTTGACAAACAACAGAGAAACCAGTAAAAGAGTTAATGAAATGTTATTGCGTGGTGATAATGTTTCAATAGAAGATGTTTGTCAGCTTTTGACACCGGCACGCAGGGACATGGCTCTCGCCGTGATTGAACTTTACAAGCGTATCATAGACCGTAGGAGCAGCAGGGTAATTATCCGGCATAGTGAGGACATTTATAACCTGATGAAACCTTATATGGAAGATTTGGAAGTGGAGGAGTGTTGGGCTATTTACTTGAACCAGTCTAACCGTGTTGTAAGAAAACAACGTATCTCTATCGGAGGCATAACCAGTACGCAGGTGGATATAAGAGTTATTTTGCGTGAAGCTTTGAAATGTAACGCCACGTCAATGATACTCTGCCACAATCACCCGTCAGGAAATTGCCGACCCAGTAATGACGACAACCGCCTGACTGAATGTTTAAAAAATGCAGGAAATACAATGAATATAAAGCTCTTGGACCATATCGTTTATGGTGATAAGGAATACTTTAGTTATGAGGACGAGGGACGCTTGTAAGGGCTGTAAATGGCTGTGACAGCGTTTGGGAGGTGGGTAGCGTAGCAGCCGCCCGCCGCCCGATTTGCCTTCGCACTATGTTTGTCGGCAAATCGGGCGGCGGGGAATAAGGTTTTGTTTGTTTACGCCTGAATCGGCGATTGTATTTCTTTCGTTACGAAAGTTTTATATCTTTGCCGTGTATTAACTATTAAACTTATATCATGGAATTCTTCCTTATTATTCTTTTAATTGTTTTTATTTTTCTTGTAGCTAAGTCTATAGATGAAAAAAACAAATCGCATAACAAGCAAGGTTACACCTCTAATCATAACTATGATTTTGAGAATAACGTATATGATAATGAAACAGATAAAATTATTCCTGCTTCTGATGAGCGGAAAAAGAATGGCGTTATATCTGTGGTCGGCGGTTTTTATCGTTCGTGGGAAGCAAAAAAATGTATCAGAAATTTATATGCTTGTGAAACTGTTTTTCTAAGAGAAGAACCAGACAATCCTTATGACCCTAATGCGATAATGGTGTTGTCTAAAAGAGGCTTACATATAGGATATATCTCTAAGTATAATATTCAGACAGTTAAAGACAGAATGTTGGAAGGCCCTGTAAAAGGGTCTGTCTTTGAGACAATGGATAGTAGATATGAGTATAAGATAACATTGCTACCCATGGATGATGATGAAGAATATAATCATGCTATATATCTTTTCAATGAGAGAAAAAGGATTGAAGAAGATAGCAAAAAAATAGATAGGCTTAGGAATAAATTAGACTTTTATAATATCATAAGGGTTGCAGTTGATGACTTGGTTCCTCAGAAAAAGTATGCAAGTATCCATAAGATGTTGAAGCCTATATTCGAAGCTGGCGTTCAAGATGACACTTGTTACGAACTAATGATATGTTGCTGTCATTATATGGCTGACTATGACTCAGAACTCCAATATATAGATAAATATGTTGAGTCAGGGAAGGTTAAGGATAAGGGATTTATCAATAGACGTAAATATCAGGTATTGCGTTTGTTAGGCCACCTTGTGAGCAATGACCAGATAGAAAATGAAAAAGCTGGCGTTGAAACCACTATTTTAGAATTGGACTTTTTTAATCGGATTGTATCATTACTAAGTGATGTGGTTGACCCAAACCGCATAGACTTTAGAGACTCAAAGGGCTTGTTTGCGGTGAATTTGGATAGCAATATACGCCGTCCTATTTGCAAACTGTATCTTAATGATCCGGATAAAATGTTTATCGGTCTCATTAATGATGATGGTAGCATCTTGAAAACTCCAATAACAAGAATAGAAGAACTGGATGATATAAAGGATGAATTGCTCTCACCCATACGACAGTTCTTATAAAACAAAATAATCGGGTATCAATAATGTATACCCGATTATTTTAATTTATCGCTTGTCTTTTATCGCTTGTTTGATAAGCTGTTGACAGCGTTGAAGTGGTGGTATGGGTGTGTATCCCATTATCTTATATATCCACTCCTTTTTGTTGGTTTTAACAATAAATTTTTTATTTCTCATGATTTTAAAAGGATGGTCTGGACGCCTTTTCGTCTTTATTTAATTTCAACCATCTATTATAATTATAAATCTGACTTGAAAAAAAACAACATTTATCGATGTTTTTTTTAAAAAAAGCTCTATATTTGCAATGCATTCCATTTGATACAGGCGAGGATGGCTCGCCAATAAACATTGCTGCGGGCATTTTTTATGTCCATAGCTTTGACTATATACCTATAGGGTTCCGACCCCCGTGTGGAGCGTTAATGCGCCCACTGCCTGTATCAGGTGGAATGCAACGGGAAAGCGGAACCTTTCTTGTTTCCTTTCCCGTATTTTTATCAACATATTGTTTCATTTTAAATGCATTCCAAAATGAAAAATCAAATTGCATTGCCTGTTAGTCAGGCAAAAGAAAGCCGTATCTCGTTATGGCTGAATCGTAAAAATGTATTGTTCTCTTCTATCATGGAAGAAAGAGTATCTAACCGTCAGGCTGTGTTTATTTTCCAGGCACAAGTTTCCTTCTGTATTCTTAGCTTTTCGTTTTTCATCCACTGGCTGGCTGCTGTTGCCTGCTTGAACTGGTTTGTTTATTCTCTTTTGCTTTGCCGGAAAGGAGGTTTGCGATGAAATGGTTCGTTAATAATGCCTTTTCCTATAGCCCTGTTAATGAAAAAGCAAAAGAACTGGGTAAATGGGTTGACTCTTTTAAACACACATTGCTGCCTGATGATCTGTCAAAGGATGCTTTCATCGAAGAAGCCCGGATGATTCTGGTCTTTTTGAATAAAAAATATCCTAAAACGAAACCGATTTCCCTTAATCGTGCTGATGTCGATAGAGGTGGTTGTTTCCGATTATCATTTGACCTTGCAAATGACACAAGGACTATTGCGTACATGGATATAGTTAAGGTTTTGCAAGAATATCGCTTCAGAGAAAATGGTAATCCTTTGCTGGCTGAAGAGAAAGGAGGCCAGCGATGAAACCTTATATCGTCCCGGATCAGGCTGTCGATGTGTTGCAGAACTGGATAGAACAGGATGCAGCAGCTTGTGCCGTAAGAGAACTTGATAAAGTGATTGCTTTCCTGATGAAACTGCATAATGAAGATGCAGACGAAGTGCTGGCTCACTTACGTGCAATTTATTTCCTTAAAGGTGAGCTTACCAAATTTATTCCTGAGAAAGGAGGCGAACAATGAAACTTGTATATCAGATTGACACGGAGGGAAGCCTTAACTATGTACTCGCTTTGGTTTATGAGATCCGCGCTGAAATGGGTATCTCACCTGAATCAATTACTATTACTGACGGTAGATCGATAACCTTTGATCTGTCTGATTGGAAAAGGCTTAATAATGGTGATATCTCTGAAGAGGAATACATAACAAGACACCTTGTATCTCAATAAATTGTTGTATCTTTGTTCAGGCTTAGAATTCGATTTTTTTTTGCAAAATTTTTTTTAGCCTCGCTTCGGCGGGGCTTTTTTTATGTCCTTTTCTCAGGTGTTTTCTGAAGCTATTTTTGCACAAAACAAATTATAACTATGAACAGTCAGGCTTCAGATGATATTAAGCTTCTCTTTATTGAAGAAGAATTGTCACAATTCGGTGAAGAATTATGTGATGCGTTGTCCGATGCCCTTACCAAACAGAAACTGATTGAGTCCGGTTCTCTTCTTGATTCATTGAATTATTCGTCATTTAAGGAAGGGAAGAATCCGGGGCAACGTATGTCTTTTTATTCGTATGGCCGTTGTGTTGATATGGCCGGCTACAAGAGGAATAAGATACAGGTTGACACTAATCGTGAGGTTTGGGGTATTCGCTCGAACACCAATAAAAAGAATCGATGGTATGCTCGCAATATGTATGGTGGGCTGAACAGACTGATAAGCCGCGTCATGTATGGATTGTCTGACTATGAGATTGAACGTTTAAAGGGAATTTTAGAAAATCGAATAAAAAATGAATAAGAAAATTGGTAATATCAATTTCGTTGAAACAGCGGTTGGCACTTATGCTATCCGTATGGACTCTTTCCGTGACTCTCTGACACACCTGTTTGGATCAGCAGTAGCTGACTGGGATTGCAGCCCGACAACTGTTGCTGGAGTTCGCATAGTGCCTTGGGGGGCAGATAACAATCTTCCTTCTTCTATTCGTAACCTGCTCGAGAAAAACAATCTTGCACCAGGTATTCTTGCCCGTAAAACCGGATTGTTATACGGTCAGGGACCTATGTTGTACCGTATAGGTATCGAGAACAACGAACGTGTACAGGAATGGACTACAGATCCGGAAGTACAGGCGTGGCTGGATAGCTGGGACTATCGTCGGTTTATCCGTGAATCATTTACCGAATATAACCACCTGAACGGAGTTTTTGTCAAGTATGTTTCCGCAAGATCCGTCAGGGTGGGACGACCGTGGATTCACAGCCTTGAATGTTTGCCTTCAAAAGATTGTCGCTTGTGCTGGCCAGATAACGATGAACGTTATCTCAATGCTGTTACACATATCCTGAATGGTGATTTTGATTTCTATGGTAGCCAGAAGTATATACGATATCCGGTTTTTGACAGACATCAGCCGACAAAACAGGAGATTGCAGTGAAGTATCACTGTTTACGCTCGTTCGGACGAAACATGTACGCGATATCCTCTTTTTTTGGCTCTATGCCCTGGATGCAGGATGCTAACTCTTTACCGGAGATTATCGAATATCTGAATAGAAATATGATTGCGGCTGCCTATGTCGTACATGTACCCGATGAGTATTGGACGAAGAAGTCAGAGCGGTACAAGGCTAAGCATCTCGATGCTACAGATGAACAGATATATCAGCACATGGAATTGGTAAAGGATCAGTTGGCACGTGAACTGGCTGATGTCATGGCAGGTAAGAACAATGTCGGCAAGTTTTTTATGACTACAGACTATGTTGATCCTGTCGATGGCAAGACACACCAGTTCACGATTGAGCCTATTGAGATGAATATTGATAAGTACATCGATGCGCTTACCAAGATTTCACGTATTGCCGACTCGAGTACAACCAGTGGATTAGGTCTTAACCCTTCACTGGCTAACATCATAATCGACGGAAAGGGTGATTCAGGATCTCAGATGCTGTATGCGCTGAAACTCTTTTACGGAGCCGATACACAGATTCCTGAAGATGTTTGTCTGGAAGCCATTAACGATGCGATTCATATCAACTTCCCGGACAAGCAGGATTTATTTCTGGGAATCTATCGAAAAGTGATTAATAAGGAAGATAATGTAACGGCTTCTAATAGAGCCACAAATCAGGTATAATATGAAGAAAAACTTAGAATTTCCGGAATGTTGGGAAGAGGTTCAGCCTGCCGAATTTGCCTACCTGCTAAAATTGCGTATGCTGCTGATCCTTTCACCAAAAGCTATATCTCTGACAGATGTCAAGAGGTTATGGTGTAGATATGTGCTAAGACATCGTGGCTTAAAGTCAAAGAAAAAAGATTATTACCTGTTGGTTAATAATCTGTCTGAAACCTTGGATTGGCAATGGAAGGTTGACGATGAGAATAAGTCTATTGCCCTGACCTTTGACTCAACGGTGAACCTGATTCCTTCATGGTCTGATTTTTGGGGCCCGGCTTCACACGGCGCGGATCTGACTTTTGGCGAATTCCGCTATGCCGTAATTATGATGAACGAATATACTCGGACACAAGACGTAGCCTACCTGTATTCACTATGTGCTATTTTGTACAGACGAAAAAAAGGAGGAAAACGTGTTCCATTTGTTTCGTCTGATTTAGCAAAAATGACGAAAGATATTGCGGGTATGCCGGATTACCTGAAGTGGGGGGTATATTGTTGGTTCGCTTCGTTCTGTTCATTTTTATTCCATGGTACATTCATTCTTGATGGTTGCGAAGTCTGTTTTGAGCCTGTTTTTTCCGCTACCAATAACGGGAACACGCCTGAACAGTCACTTGGTATGAACTCGATACTATTCTCTATGGCCGAATCAGGAGTGTTTGGTAGCATTGAAGAAGTGGATAATACCCAGCTCCTACGAGTTTTATTAAAATTATTGGATGATAAACAGAAGGCTGATAGCCTTATTCAAGCTGCAAAAAAACATGATATTCAATCTTAACAACCAGGGCGCAGCTGAATTGCGCCACATGACCGGTAACTATTATGTCGGAAATGATTTTTCGATAGTCGAAATGGATATTATCGATGCTACCGATGAACTGATTCAGGTGATTGGTCGTGCCGTTTACGACAAGGCTGAAATAAGTTATAAGGAGGGGAAAAATGATGACCGTCTTGTACAGTTGGTACAGCGCCCTATTGCGCTGTTAGCTACACTTCATTTTTTTCAACGTAGCGATGTCAGCCACGAAGATAGCGGCCGAAAGATTAAGGTAGCTTCAGACGGAACCGACAAAATACCTTGGGAATGGCAGCTTGATCGTGATGATGCTGTGCACTTACAGGCGTATTACAGCGCTGTTGAGAGATTAATACGCTGGCTTAACGAGTCAGCGGATAAGGACTGGCTGAATACGGATGCTTGTCGGAGTGCAGCAAGCCTTTTGATCCGGTCAGGACGTGAATTCGATTCATACTTCCCGATTGCCCAGTCAGAGCGAATGTATATTCTGTTACTCCCATTTTTAAGAGAAATTCAGATTGCTACAGTAGCTCCTGCATACGGTAACAGTTTTCCGGAATTGCTTCAGTCCGAAACATCTGATGTTCGGTATGCAGCTTCTAAAGCTTTGGCCTTGTATACCATGTCGGTTGCTCTTCGCAGGTTGCCCCTCCAGCTTATACCTTATGCAGTTATCAGGGGATTTAATTCGGCAAATGGTATGGCAGACTCTCAACCGGCATCATTAGAGGATGCACAACGAATGTCTGCTATTCTCGAGGCTGATGCTGCTGATTGGCTAGAACGGATGAAACAGTTACGTGACGGTTCCTCAGAGGATGAAGTTCAATTGTTGCCGAACAATTCAAAAACAAATAAATTCTTTCGCACATGAATGTTATGCAAAGACCGGGCACTGTCGAGCTGGCTGCCGATATGCCCGAATACATCATTGATACAGACTCTACCATTACTTTTGAAGTACAGTTTTCCGGAAGTAAAATCTTGTCTGAAGAATATGTTCCGGACGCTGCCTATCAGGTACGCATACGTAAATTAGGGCGTTTCTGTGCAAAAGCCTTGTGGGGTATATGGCCTGAAGGTAATAACACCTATCAGCAACACCTGTCAGGTACATTTAGTTTTTTGATTAACGGAGAGAAGGATGCGGACACCTATGTGCTGTTTTCTCGGTTTACAACGAAAAAAAAGGCTGAATCTCCGGGAGTATTATCTGTCATCAGCGAGAAGGTTACTCGCCCGGGCGTGCCTGAATATGCCAGTTTCTTCCTCTCTTCCGGACAAGCAGTTAATGTAACGGTTACTGATATGTCTGGTTTGGTTACTGCTGAAACTTTGTACACGCATGTTGGCGAAAATATGGTATGCTCTCTTGATGTTTCTTACGACCGGATCAAAAAACTTTTTCCTGATACAGATTTTAATCATTATACGGTAGAAGACTTGATGTTTCATGTAGACCGTACAGCCTATGCTGAACGTTTCATCTTCCGTTTCCTGAACATGTTCGATGTTCCGGAAATTGTGTGTGCTGTCGGTTCGATGGTTCTGAAGGGGGCTGATGAAAGCGAAACTGGATTCATGTGGGGAGTAGAACGTAAATTTGTCGTGAACCCTTCTGATGAGTTCACAGTCAATTCCGGAGTGATATTCCGACAGTCTGATTACAGGTTGTGGCGTGACTTCTTGGGTGCGCAGCAGGCACAGATTTTAATAGATGGCTCCTGGTATGATATTATCATAACCAACCAGAGCTATGAACGTGATTTCCGGAAGAATATTCTCAAGGCCGTTGAATTCTCTTTCTGTTTCGCCGATCCTGATAATAATAGAATACTATGATAGATATTAAGAGCTTCCGTGAGTATATCAGTGAACTGGTGTACACTACTAATCAAGAATTGGAACACAAGATTGACAATATAATACTCGCTGTGAATGAATCGCATATGGTGAAAAAAATTCAGAGCAAATCGGGTATATCATTATGTGTGAGCTATCCTGATGCTCAGGCAGTAGGTGAGTACGACAATGCCAGTGATTCACAGCAGGTTTTCCTCTTCGTTTGTCAGCGAGTCGCTCCTGGTCAACTTAACGATAACGAAGAGATATTACTGTATAGCAACCTACAGAATATTATGCTGACATTGCGTGATGCTATCCGGCAATCTCATGACGAATGTGTTGATATAATACCTGAAGAGTCTTATAAGATTGAATGGGAATATCAGATTTTTGGTGGAGTTAATGGACTTTCAATGGGACTTAAATTTAAGAATTATGACTAATCTGTACATTAATGGTGTTGCTGTTGTCCTGCCTTCCGGATTCTCTATATCCGTAAAGCAGGAAAACGCTTTTTTCACTAAAAACGGTGAATATACTTATGACATTGAGTTATCTCTTCAAGATCCTGTTAATGCCAGATTATATGGATTCCTTAACCGTCTGAATACAACCGAACGCCCCGAAACAAAACGGAAAGCTGTTCTGGTAGCTGATAATCGCGTATATCTTAACGGGACGGAAATCATTACTGGCTGGACAGATACAACTGTCAACATCCAGTTGGTTTCCGGAAACTCCGAATTGAATTACTTTGTCGGGTCCGATGAACTGATATCGACATTGGATATGCCCGTGACTGATCCTGTTGTTAATGGTTCGGTTTCGACGGATTATGTGAGTAAATCTTATCCGGAAGTTGACTATAATCTGATGATGACTTATGATAGCTTTAATCAGACGGATAAAAATATCTGGATTTTTAACATAGAACCTCAGGAAGGACGTCCATTTGCCGGACATATAACTCCCAAAGATGATATACAGCCTTATGATTATATCCCGCAACCTTATCTGTGTGCGTATATGCGTGAACTGCTGAAGGCATTAGGTTATGAGCTCGAGTATAATGCGATAGAAGATACACCGTGGAAATCCATGTACCTGGTACATGTTATTAATACTTATAAATGGAACGAGATGTTGCCAGGATGGACGGCTAAGGAGTTTCTCGAAAATGTAGAGAAATTATTTAATGGTACATTCCTGATCGATTTTAAAACAAGGAAAGTATCATTTTTACTCAATGTATCTTATTTGGCAAAGGTGCATCATGTACACTTGCAGAATGTCGTAGACAGTTACACAGTAGAGAGTGAGGATGAAGAAGAAGGTGATGCCATTAACTCTACTGTTCGATACAAGTTGCCGGAAACTGATTATTATAAGTTACGTTGCTTGCCGGACATCGTTAAGGAAAAGGCTAAAAGCAAAGTTGTTGAAGGGAATCTTTCTGAGTTTTTCTTGCACGAAGAGAATTATGTTACAGATACTATTTTTAATTATCAGGAAGTAAACCGGAAGGTTATCTATCTCTCTGGATCTGGAATTTGGACGGTTATTGAAATGGTTGATGAATTTGCTGCATTGGTGCGTGAGGAGTCTAAGTCGGAATTTGAGATTGAGCTTATTCCGGCAGAACTTGTTCAGAGGCAATTTTACCTGAAGAATGTTGATCCGGAAGAATCTTATTATTCCGATTATTATATCCCTACAGCTTCTGCATCTGATAATCCCAGTGAAGAAGTTGAATTAGGTTCCATTCATGATATGGTAGCTAATCTTCAGGACAATGACGAAAGTAAGTCTAATATATACCTGGCTTTTTATACCGGTTTGAATCCTGTGCAGATTGGTTATCTCGAGCCGAATTCTTATCCTTTAGCATTTACAGACAAGTTCTTACCTTCAAAGAGTTGGCCGATTGACTTGCCCGCCGGAGGACCTACATTTAATCTGGCTGATATGGAAAGCTATTTCTATAGCAACTCCTACAAGATAGACCGGGAAAATCCGGTTAAAATTACCTGCTATGATGAAAATGTATATCCGGCAAGTTCAGTCTTTGAATTTTTTAACCGCCGTTTTCTGGCAAAGGAAATTGAATATACGATAGGCCCGAACGGACGTTCAGGTCCATGGACTGGTATCTTCTATCCAGCCGTGATACCTGATACCGAAGTCGAACAGAGATGGATTCTGGCCGATGGAAGGTGGAGAGATGGCGGTGTATGGCTGGATGATGGGAGATGGCTGGATAATTAATCATTAACACACACAAACACAAATATGAGTCTGAAAATTGATAGGGTGCAGCTGGAAATTGTTATCCAGCAGGATCAGGCACGGCAGAAGATGATTGAGCTCGAGGATAAGATGCGTTCGGCTAACCGCGAGCTGAAGAATGTGAAGAAGCAATTTGGAGAAAATTCGGCTGAGTATGCGAAACAGGTTGAAGTCCTGAAGAAATTGCAGCAGGAGTATGATAATCTTTATGATGAGATTGGACTAACCAATCTCTCTTTGCGCGACCTGGGTAAACGCCAGAAGGATCTGAACGCAATACTTAGGCAGTTGAATCCGAACACGGAACTTTACAAACAATATTCCGAGCAGCTGAAGGAAGTTAATAACCGGATCAAGGAACTGAGAGGAACGGCTAATGAAACGCGCTTCAGCTTGGCTAAACTGGCTGATGGTTTTAATCGATATGGAACGATTGCTGCCAGTATCATTGCAGGTCTGACTGGCGTTACACTCACCATGCGTAGCTGTGTGAATGAATACGCTGAAATGGAAGAAGCTCAGTCGCAAGTCGTCAAGTACACAGGATTGGCTAAGCAGGAAGTAGAAGAGCTTAACGAGGAATTCAAACGGATGGATACCCGTACAGCACGTACACGCCTGAATGAATTGGCTGGTGATGCCGGAAAATTGGGCATTACTACCAAGGATAGTGTGCTGGAGTTCGTCGAAGCAGCCGATATGATCAATGTCGCGTTGGGTGAGGATTTAGGTAAGGACGCTATCACTCAGATCGGCAAGTTAGCTGATATGTTTGGCGACGGCGACCGGTCGCTGAAAGAAAACATGTTGGCTGTAGGCTCGGCTGTTAACTCAGTTGCTCAAAATTCATCAGCTGCTGAACCTTATCTGGTTGAATTCACTGCACGTATGGGTGGTGTCGGCAAACAGGCTAACTTGGCGATTACGGATATCATGGGATTCGCATCAGCACTCGATCAGAATATGTTGCGCTCAGAAATGGCTTCTACAGCCCTTTCCGGTTTGATCCTAAAACTTTATCAGGAGCCGGCTAAATATGCGAAATTGGCTGGTTTGCAAGTCGAAGAATTTACACAACTGATGAGTAAGGATGCTAATGAGGCTGTACTTACCTTCCTCGAGGCGCTGAACCGTTTGGGCGGTATGGATAAATTGGCTCCTGTACTCGACCAGATGAGTCTTTCCGGAGCTGAAGCTGCAAGTGTTATCTCTGCATTAGCCGGTAATGTCGACAAAGTTCGTAAGGAACAGCAGGGAGCTAACCAGGCTTTTGTAGAAGGTACTTCTATTTATAACGAATTTTCCGTCCAGAACTCTACAGTGCAGGCCGAACTTGACAAGGCAAAAAAGAGTTTTTCTGATATCCGTGTAGAACTTGGAGAACAGTTGCTCCCAGTCATGAAGTACATGGTAACAACAGGATCACTCACTGTTAAAGGATTGAGTGCTGTCGTTTCTATTTTGATTGAAAACAAGAGAGTTATTGTTACTGCTACAGCAGCTGTTAGTGCCTACATTATTGTCGTTAAATCAGCTACATTGGCAACGAAAGCGTATGAAGTTGCAACCAAGGCTGCTACATGGGCAACCAACTTGTTTAGCAAGGCGACTAAAGCCAGTCCATGGGGACTGGTTATTTCTGGAGCAACAGCAGCTGCTACTTACTTCGCCTTTTTCCGTGATGAAACTGATAAGGCTACGGAGTCACAGAAAAATCTCAATGAGGCTCTGAACAAAAATGCTGAAGATATGGCTGCCTTACAGTCTGTACAAGATAGAGCTAAAAATTTAGATTCGCTGAATCAAAGGCAGCTTACCCAGCTGAAAGCTGATGCACAGGCTGAAGTCCAGGCTATTGAAGACAAACTTACTGCTGAAACGATTGCTTATCGCAAGTATTATGCTGAACAGAAAAAAATCATTGAAGATAGAACAGATATTGATCAGGCACAAAAATTAGCTTTATTGCGAGTCCTAGACAATAATACAGCCGAAAAAGCAGCTGAATTAGATAATTTGCTGAAGCAGAAAAATCAGTTGATAGAAATTATCAATAAGATACCTGAGAAAAAAAATATTTTTACGACTCCGGCTCTTGGTGATACTGACGATAAAGTTGATAAGGCTAAAAAGGAATATGAAACGCAATTAAAGGACTTGCGCACACAGCATGCTCTGGGACTGATTGAAGAAGAGAAGTACCAGGAACAACTGTATGCTTTAGAAGTTAAGTTTCTGGCTAAAAAAAGGGAATTGTATGCAGAAGCCAAGAGAGATACATCCCTAATCGATCAGCAGATTCTGTCTGCAATGACAGTGGAAGCTAATCGTCAATATGCTAATAAACTGGCAAATCAGACTCCGACCAAACAGGAAGATGCTTCTTTAAATATTATTGAAGAAGAAGCTCCGGAAGAAGATAATTATTTTATCGACAAGTACAAACAGAGTCTGGATGGGCAACTGGCTTTGCTGGAAGCCTTTCACGATGCTGGTATTATCTCTGAAATGGAGTATCAGGACCGCCTGACTGAAATCACGAAACAAAAGGAAGAAGAACGTGCTCAGATCAGGAAAGCTGCATTAGATACATTTAATCAGTTGGCTGGCTCAGTATCACAGCTGATGTCTGCCATGCAAGATAGTGAGATATCCAAGGTTGAAAGTCGGTATGATGCTCAGATCAAAGCTGCTCAGAAAGCTGGTAAAGATACTACTGAACTGGAAGAGCAAAAGGAAGAAGCAGTTTTAGCCGTTAAGCGTAAATATGCTGATAAGCAATTCGCATTACAGGTTTTGCAGGTTACATCTAGTACCGCTGTTGCCGCGATGGAAGCATATAAAGCAATGGCGGGAATACCAGTTATTGGCCCTGCTTTGGGTGCAGCAGCGGCAGCTGTAATAGCAGGTGCGGCCCAGATAGCTGTTGCTAAACAACAGGCTGATGAAGCTAAGGGATTATATTCCGGCGGATATTCTGATGATTACGTTCAGGGGTACACGGCTAAAGGAGATTCTCGAGATGTAGCCGGTGTTATCCCGGTACATAAGAATGAATTTGTTACAAATCATGAAGGTGTGGTCAATCCTCATGTTAAGCAGTTCCTTGATGTCTTTGATATCGCTCAGAAAAATGGTACTATCGGTATGATTAATACTACTCAGATCTTACAACAGGTGCGTATGAGAAATGGTAAGTACAATGGTGGATATACCACTGACAGCGCTACCCAGGTTGAAAGTATCTCCGGAGCATCCTCTTATGACATTAAGGTACTCATACAGCTGATTCTTGCTGAATTGCGTATCTCGAATAAGCATCTTAGTAATATTGCTACGAAGGAAATGACAGTGAGTGTCCGGACAATACGTGATGGTATTAAGAGGCTGGAAATGCTCGAGAAAAATGCTAGCCGGTAATGTCCTTTTTTTTATAGTGCATTACGGGTACTTTTGTCACACAAACACAAAATAATATATGCAAAACAAAAAGTTAACAATACAGCTTGCCATGGCTGCTTTCCTAACGGTTAGTGGCATGGCAATGCTGATAATGGGATTATGGACTCCTCCAGTAGGCGAGATACACAGCTCGGTGCTGATTGCTTATGGCGAGGTAAGCACTTTTGCCGGAAGCCTGTTCGGCATTGATTATACATATCGGTACAAACTGAAAAAAACATTTAATAATGGACAAAACAACGCTTAAAAAAATTATGCCGTTCGCTACGGATGAGAACATAGACAAGTTCTTGCCGCACTTGAACGATACGATGGCGACCTTTGAAATTGATACGCCAATGCGTCAGGCTCATTTTCTGGCACAAATCGCACATGAAAGTGGATCTCTTCGCTATGTCCGCGAAATAGCTTCCGGAAAAGCCTATGAAGGACGTAAGGATCTGGGTAACCTTATGCCTGGTGACGGACCTAAATTTAAAGGGCGTGGACTTATACAGCTGACTGGTAGGATTAATTATTCAGCATTTAATGATTTTACAAAAAAGGAATATAATTTGCTGGAGCATCCGGAACGAGTCGAGCAACCAGACTTAGCGGCACTTGTAGCCGGATGGTTCTGGAACCGTAATAAGTTGAATGAACTGGCCGATCAGGATCAGCTGCTGAAAATTACCAAAAAAATTAACGGCGGATTCAATGGACTCGAAGATCGTACTGAACATTTGGAAAGAGCTAAATCTGTCTTATTAAGGGGAAAATGAAAAAATTAGATTCAAGTGATGTTCTTCTTTTGTTGTGTATTGGGATTTTATTGGTTGTTCTGTTAGGTTTGACACTCCAGTCGTGCCGGTCGGTACGACTGGATAAGTCAAATCAGACTACATCTCGAACTGATGAAAGCCATAAAAATATGCAAATTGACGATCATGTGTCGTTATCTGAATTGGCTCAATCTTGGATAGACGATAAACGTATCATTATACGCGACTATACAGTTGTGATTGATTCTTCAGGTAATACAATCCCGGTGCTTGAAAAAGAAACCGAAATCTCGCACAATAAGACTTATCAGCGTGACAGTTCCTCGGTTAATTTTAATAACAAGACGACGATTGATGATCATTCTAGTAGTAATATAACCGAAGAGAATGAGATGAAATCGGTTGATAAGGAACCGCTATTCAGTTTCTCTAATTATTCACTTATAATATCGTTTGCTTTACTGGTGTTCTTGATATATTATTCTTACAGAAGGTTTTCTAGTTAGTTTTTCTTTTTTCTTCATACACTGCTTGCCTGTGAAGGTAGGCAGTTTTTTTATGTCCTTTTTTCAACTTTCTGATGAAACTATTTTTGCGTTATGAAAATATATGAGGCAATTAAAGAGATGCATGAGCTGACCAGGGCTGGCAAGACTTTCTCCTTCAGCTTTATGTCGTATTCCTATGATAAGGATAAATCGCATGGTCCGGTAACGGTACTGCATGCACAGCTGCTCCCTTCTAATCGGAAGGAACGTAACAGATTCTCTGATTATATGCTTCGGTTCAGAGATATGGATACCTATGAGGAAAAAATGTGCTGGCAACCATTGTTGCTGGAATTTAACGGACAACAATTAGAATTGACATGACAGATAATACACCGACACAAAATAAAACACCGGAGTTAAATACGGATTTTGAAAATATAGTGCCCTGGAACGGTGCTAATGATTTTGGCCGTGATGTCCGATTGAAATGGGAGCGTAATTTTGAGAAACTTAAAATTAACTTTCTTGAGCTGATTACTGCTTTAGCCGATCTGGATAACTTTATCAGAAAAGATAGACCTGATGGGACAAGTTTCTTACTGTCTTTTGGTGAATTTATTGATTCCCTTATTACAGGCAAAGGCGCGGGCATATATCCTGATGGGCGTGGACAATTCTCAAGGCTGGAGGTACGTGATGCACTTGTTGTAATGCGGCTTATCATAAATGAGATTCAGGCGATGGCAGGTGATTTCTCTTTCAGCGATGCAGGATGTATCGAAAAGGTGGAAGACCTGGGAGACGACACTTACAAATTGTGGATGGAGAAGCGTACAGAATATGATGTGACAAATTTTACTGAAAACGACATAATGTATTCCATCATCAATAATCTGCTGACTGGAGGCACGGATTATTACACAAGCTGGTTCCGCTGTCTGACAAAGAACGTCAACGACAACACGCTAACGGTAGTGCTCTATCCTGATTCAGAAGTACCTGGAGGGAAAAACTATCCTCCGGTGGCCGGATACAACGTCACTCGACGTGGTAACTCTGTATTGCCAGACGAAGGAGAAGTGAACGAGCGTGCGCAGAGCTGGCTGCTCTCCAGCCGAGAAGGGCGCATCATGTTCCTCGCCAATGTCTACAAGCCTATATTGGAAGATTACAACTACGCCATCAGTATCGGTAAATTCCCTAATATTAAAGCTTTGGATAATCTTCCGGTCACTACAGAAGACGTGGGTGTGATGGCCAAGACTATCGTCTGCGAACGGCTATATCAATATGATTATAACGGTGATGTCATATCTAATAAGGTGGATCGCGGCGAATGGTCGCTCACAGTGGCGCAGTCAGAGCAGCCTTATCGCTTTATTCAACACGATAGACTTTATCCGGACGGACAGCACACATTTACAGAACTGGAGCAGCACACCGTCTATCATTACGGATGCAAGTGGGGTTGCTTGGTAGACAAGACGGAAGATGAACCTGTATGGAACTCCCCTTCGTGGTCTTTACTTGAGGGCGACAAGAATTATCATCTTGACTTCGAAAGTTCGAATGGATGGCAGTTCTTCATTCAGCAGGTCAATACAGACATTACTGCAGTAGTAAGTTATGGTAACAGAAATATAACTAACGTTCTCATGGCTACAGATGGAGTGGAGGTAGAATGGCTTCGTGACACAGGAAACATACCATCAGATAACAGTTGGAAACCTACATACGTTGACGGTCAGAAGCATGTCATACATCTATCCGTAGCCGATATGGGTAGTGGTTGGGGAAGTGAGTATCGGAAGATAAGTTTCATCTGTAGGGTATTTATACCTGTAGGAGAAAATTTTGAAACAGTGGAAAACAAAATTAACATCAAAATATAGATTATGAAAGAAGTCTTTGTAAGGTATTCGATTCATGAATGTATTGGGAAAGTGGCTAATGGAACTTTATCCAGAGAAATGCATATTTCCGATATAATTGATATAGAAGAAGATAAAGTAGACGATTTGCAATACATTAAAGATAAGCTATCAGAAATGTATGGTTTTTTTACATATCAGATAGAAATTAAATATATAAAATATGGGAATAGTAACTAAGCATAAAGATATATCGGTACATATAGATCCTATATCGTTTACAGCCGATATTGAGGTTTTAAGTGGAAACATTGCTCAGACTTACAACAATGATAGTAAGGAATATGAGCCTGACCGAAGCGTTGTTCCGTGTATATTAATGCCTTATGTAGTCGTGTCTGACCCCGAAGGGCAAATGAACGGTAAACGTTCTATCACAGGTGTTGAATGGTATGAAGGTGCTCCTAAGAAAGATGGTAGTAATAGAATTACAAACGGAGATGATTATGTAATATCTGACACAGACACTCCTACATATTCTCTTAAGGTAAAAAAGAATGTAGAGCCGAATAAACCTTTACAAATTACTGCAATTTTTACAGTTACAGATACTCGTAAAAATACAGAGATTAAATTTGAAAGAAGTGTAAATCTTTATACAGCTTTATATGACATATCTAATTATGCTCTGTCTATTGACGCGCCTAAATCCTGGACGATTGATCCGTTGCGTGAAGTTGCTGACAGTAATGGCAAATGGTTGCATACTATTACTGCACAACTGACTAGCGGACTTCAAAAAATAGCGGATGAAAATGCAGCATATTGGTGGCAGATAAATGAAAATAATAGTGGTTGGAGAGATATTACACAAGATGAACTTGATATATATATATCAGGTAAAGATTCAGAAGGTAATTGGACTAAAGCCTTAACTTTTGATGCGAGATTTATAAGAAATACAGCTTTTCGATGCTTGTCTAGATTCTATAATGGCGAAAGACCTACATCTTCCGATTCGACTTTATCAGCTGTGTCAGTAATTAATGTACAGATGCCAAAATCTCTTAATGTTCAGATACGTCAGTTAAGCGGCAGCAAGATTAATTCAACAATGACTACTTCTGTAAAGTTTGAGTGCGTGATAACGGATAATAAACAGATTATTGGTACGGATAAGGATAAATTTTTTACTATTATTTGGAAAGCCCATTCAGGAAAGGCTGGAGTAACAGACAAAGAGATTGGAAGGGGTAGAACAATAACTTTTATTCCTTCATCTTTGGGCTTTGATAAGAATTACGGAATAAGCATATACGCAGAAGTTAAATTATATGCAGTCACTGCATTGGTGTTGAGAAACGGTAAATTAATGTTAAAGAATAACAAGGCTGTAACAGCCGCAAAATATGAATAGGTTATGGGATATTTATTAGTAACTCCCGATGTGTTAGACGCAAAGGGTATAAAGTATTACGAGCGAATACCCGATGGGCGTGGTATTGTGGATTTTACAATGATTAGAGTAATAGGTAGTGTGAAAAATGTGCAGATTGTTGGTTCAAAAAAAGAGCTTGACAAAATCATTTTAGAACAAAAAAGTTCAGGTTTATATGATACTCCAACTATCTTGCCAGAATTGGATAATGATACTCTAATTAATTTAGAAAAGGAGGTATAATATGGCAGGGAATAAAGTAGAAGCAGGGTTTACCATTATCGGTTTAATGGATGGAACTACATTAAATGGTTTTTTACGTGTAGAAGGTAGTCCTTTGGTGCAGAGGTATAATAAAGGCACGAATGTTTTTGTTCCGGACTTTGAATCTGACGGATTCCCTGAAGCAAATCTGCCTGTTGCGGTTGTAATAATACGCGATACAGCAGATGGAGATGTTATGATACCAACGGCAGGAAGTATCGTATGGAAATACAATGGTGTTGAATTGGAATTTGGTGACGATGATTTATGTACAACCGATGGGCTTGAGGGCGTTTTCAAGAAAATTGACAGTCGTAGCACTATAATTAACGGACAGTCATATAATTTGCCGGCTCTACAAGTCCGTAAAAACCTTGTGCCGATATCGGGATATGATAATGATCGTTTATCAGTTAGCGGTGCAGTTGAAGTAAGTGGTAATTCGGTCGCTTTTTCTGAAATAAGCAAAGAAGTAATTATTCAGGAAACTACTGGAAACGCATATAGCATGTCTATCACAGATGATAAAGGCTTTTATCTTGTAACAGAAAATGATTCTCTTACAGCTAAATGTAATATTTATAAAGACGGGAACGAGCTGTCTGATTATAATGGAATTACTTTTAAATGGGAGAAACTTCTTGGAAGTGGCAATGTTACTATGGGAACTTCACGTACTCAAGTGGTTGCAAACGCAGACGTTGATAACGTGCTTCTCTTGCGGTGCACTGCTACTATAAGTGGAGAAACAATATCTGAAACTGTTACTATTACTGACGTATCAGACCCTTATGAAGTCTATTTCGATATTACAGGAATTACAGGTAATGCAATTCGTGCAAATGAAACAGCGGTAATTGCGCCTAAAGCTAGGAAACGCTCTGACATTAGTCAAGTCGCATCAGTGTCTTCCTGGTCTTGGAATATTAGAGATAATGCTGGAAACGCATTTACCTTGACAGGGAAAGAGTCTGCAACATTTAACGCTGCTACAGCTAGTATATCCTATGCAGACATTAAGCGTGCAGGTATGGGAATCAGTGGTAGTGTAAGCGCAACAATAGGATAAAGAATTATGATTGCATCAGGTAGTTTTTCTTTAATCGGAATGCAAGATACTATAGTATATGAATCTTGCTATAAAAGGACAGAACATAACGTGAAACCATCTACTCCTGTTTCAATAGGAGTAGAAATACCTGAAGGATGGAGTGCTACAATGCTTGATGTATCAGCATCATTTCCTTATTTGTGGAAAAGTCAAAGGGCAAGAACAGAAATGTATTCGTCGAATGACATTTCTAATGCTGTTTTGGTGTATGCAGGTTATAGAATTAGCAATACGGGAAATAAAATTTCGGATGCGAATTACAAGTATAGCGATAATATAAAACTCTCTAAAGGTCAGGTTATAGAGGTAAATACAGCGGGAAGCTCTGTATCGGTTATTTCATTGTCTAATGGAAGTGCGACTTTTACACCTATTAAGACCTTGAACAATACTGTTCCACAAGTTTGTACTTACTTGGCGGATGAAGATTGCAATGTCGTAGTTTGTGTTAAGACTACTTCTGCATACAGTGTTAAGATATACACTGCAAGTTACGGTGCATGGTCTACACCGGTGCTTAAAAATAGTTGGGGGAAGCAAGGAGCAAAGATGAGAATGCGTACATGGTCATCAAATACGGAATATTTGTCCGGAGCAGATGGAGAGGAATTTTATGATGTTGTTGTATATAATAATAAATTATATCTATGCACCAAAACTCATACCTCTGACTCTAACAACAACCCTTCAGCTTCTATATCAGGATATTTGGGTCTTTGGGAATCTGCTCAAGAATGGACTTTTATCGCAACAAAGTTACTATTAGCTGAGAAGATTAACGCAGAACAGATTAATGCAGATGGAATTAAAGCTAAAAATGTAGATATCGAAGGAAATATTAATGCAACATCCGGAATTTTTAAAGGAGAGATAAATGTAGGAAACGGAGCTAACGTTATCTTATCGGATGGTAGCGCATCATTAGCTAGAGGTAATATATCATGGACAGCACAAGGAGAAGCAACATTTGGAAAAAGTGTTAGGTTTGAGGGATTTATCAAACATGCATATATTCCTCCTGTAATTGTCGAACTAAATGGCTTGTATAAATTCTATTTAAAATTATCTGATATTGGTAACTTAGTAACAATACCGACAGCACATGAAGGCGATTCTTTTATTTTACCGCGAGGTGAACAGTGGAATGGTACTTTACTTTATGTATGGAATTTCTCTAACAAATATAGACTGATTGTTGCGGATTCTTATATTCCAGCTAACGGGGTTGGAGTGTTTTTTGGAGCCGCTTTAGCACAATCAAATCCACAAACAACAATATGGTCGAAAGTGGCAATTGCCGATGCACCATCTATGTTGGGAGTGGCTTATGAAGATTTAGGTTAAATGTTTAATTTTTTATAATATGGAAACAATAGATTTTAATGAAGTAATAAGAGATCCGGAAACTATATCAGTTGTGGGAGAACTTATATTTTTCGGCAATCTCACTAAATGACAAATTGCTCAAAGCAACATCGCGCTTCACAAACTCCTGTTTACGTAATAAGAGCCAGTTTTTAGCTGTTTCATTGAAAGTTTCCTTAAAGCGCCGATTAAACGTACTCTGACTCATATTTGCCTGTAAAGCAAAATCCTTGACATCAAATATCTTGCGGCTATTCATTAATACAAAATCCTTAAATTCTAAATTTTGGCCCAAAACGGGATAGAAAAACAAAGCCAGTTCTTCTTTTGTATATCCGGCACGCAAATACAAGAAAAGTTCATCACGCTTTATCTGATGATAGTGTATGCACCCCAATCCCTCTTTTAAACAATCTACTAGTAAAGAAAAGAAACTTTGCAGGCGCATATCCAATTTCAAGCAATATGGACTTTGATAAGTGCTTTCAGATATAAAACGCGACAACTGTTGAATGGAAAAACGCGAGCACAACTTCAAATCGTTTGCAAACGAACATAATAATAAGATAGTAGCTTTCCGAGCAAAGGTCGTTATTTGTTTATTTCTTGGAAGTAAAAACATATACCCCAATTGAGGAGTAAAATATTTATCTATTTCATATCTTATCTCAATATCTCCTTGTAACAAAATAACCAAAAAAGTTGTATTAAGAAACCGACGTTCCACAGTATGCCCTTCGGGAATCTCCATCAACGTAAAAACTTTATTGAATTCTTCCGCATAATTAGTACACGAAATATGTTCATTTTTATACAAGAGTGTCATGCCTTTTCACTAATTAGGTTAATACTTACTCCTCAAAAAGCTTCTTTGACTTGTTAAGAACTTTACATATCCATTTATAAAAGCACAACAAATATAATTATTCTCTATATAAAAAACACACAAAAAAAAAGTTTTTTTCCTAATTAAACTAATCTTTCTCTAATGAAAATATGCTAAAATCAATAAGTAAAAACAGGCTAAATAGCCAAAACTTATCAACAAAAAATCCGGAAATTTGTACAATATCCTTTTGCTTTTGTACAAATTTCCGGAAAGGTTCCCCGATAAAAAAATCTCAATTATTTGTTTTTCTGCTTTTCACGGTATTCGGTAGGAGTCATGCCAAAGCGTTGCTTGAAACACTTGCTGAAGTAACGCGGATCGTTGATTCCCACCATATACGAAATCTGTGTCATATTAAACTCTCCAGTCTCGATAAGCTGGGCAGCACGTTTCACACGCATTTCCTTGATAAATTCTATCGGAGCAAGTCCGGTCAATGATTTCAGCTTCTTGAAGAAGACTGAACGGCTCACAGCCATTTCATGCACCAGATCGTCTACAACAAGTTCTCCATTGTCGATATTCCGTTCCATAAAGTTTGTCAGCTGCTCCAGGAAACGACGGTCCTGCTGCGACATGACATCTACCTCTTCTTCCTCATTTTCCACTTTCGGAGGATTGATATCCATCAGGTGGTCGCAATAGAACTGACGCAACTTCTGACGGCGTGCCAGCAGATTATCAACACGTGCTTCGAGGTAAGTAGCACTGAACGGTTTGGTGATATAACTGTCGGCCCCCAGTTCCAGACTCTGCAACTTGGTGTCCATATCGGTCTTTGCAGTAAGCAATACGATTGGAATGTGGCTGGTAGTCAGTTCCTCCCTCAGTTCCTTCACCAGAGTTATTCCGTCCTTCTCGGGCATCATAATATCGCTGATTATGATATCGGGCACATACTTAATGGCTTTCTCCAGTCCTTCCACTCCGTTGGCAGCTTCTATAATACGGAAACGCTGGCTGAAAATGCTCCGCAAGAAGAAGCGCAACTCCAGATTGTCTTCTATGAGCAGCATTGTCTTTGTTTCAGAAACCGATGCCTTGTCAGCCTCATCAGCAGCAGGAACAGCTTCCGGCTTATCCTCCGGTACAGCAACGACAGGAGTTTCGACATCCACAGGCAAGGAATGCTTGGATGCTTCACCGATTATTTCCACGTTATCCGACAAGACAAATTCGGCATTCTCACCGTAATGGTCTTTTCCCTTCAGGAAGTCTACGCTAAAGCAACTGCCTTCTCCTTCCTTACTGTCTACATGTATGCTGGCATGGTGCATTTCCACCAGTTCTTTCACAAGCGAAAGTCCGATGCCAGAACTGTTCGGATTGAACAGGTTCTTATCGAGCAGGGTTTCAAAACGTACAAACAGTGAAGCCTTCTTATTTTCAGAAATACCTATACCCTGATCCTGCACTCCTACGGTAACCGTATCTTCATTTTCATGAATAAATACGGTAATGGTTTTTCCGGGCTGCGTATACTTGAATGCATTCGACAGCAAATTGAAGACTATTTTCTCTACCTTGTCAGCGTCTACCCACAACTTGAGCTTAGGCTGTTCGGTTTCGAAAATAAAATCAATCTTGTTCGACTCGGCTATGGATTCAAAATTCTCCATAATCTTATGTACAAACGCGACGATATCAATCTGTTCGATGCACAGTTTCATCTTGTGATTCTGTATCTTACGGAAATCCAGAATCTGATTGACAAGCCTCAGCATCCGATGTGTATTACGTTCTACCACCTGCAACTGTTCGCGTACGTCCTTACTTAAATCCGAACGTTTCAAGATATATTCCAGCGGTCCCTCTATCAAGGTAAGCGGTGTACGGAGTTCATGAGAGATATTGGTAAAGAAGCGGAGCTTCATGTCCGTTACCTGCTGTTCGACAGACACCTCATGTTTCAACCGGTAAATAACGAAAAGTGTATAGGCTCCAACCAGCAGAATCAGCATAAAGCCTAATGTGTAAATCACATAGGCATAAGGAGTCTCCCAAAACGAAGGCTTGACGGTTATCCGCAAGGCACGTTCGTTCTCCACCCAGATACCGGCTCCGTTGGTCGACTTCACACGAAAGACATAATTACCTTTCGGCAGGTTTGTATAAGTAGCCGTACGCTGTTTACCCACATAATTCCACTCCTTATCGAACCCGTCGAGCATATAGGCATACTTTACATTTTCCGGGAAACTCATATCCAGAGCAGCAAAAGAAAGCGTTACGGTGTTTTCCTTATGCGACAAATACAAATGCGACAAACTGTTCAAAGACTCAGGCAATACGGATTCCGGTCTGGGAACAACATCTTTATTGGCTATCTTCAAGCCCGACAATACAATGCCAGGCACATAAGAGTTTTTCCGTATCAGTTCGGGAGTAAAGCACAAAAGTCCTCTATTTGTTCCGAACAGCAAGCGTCCGTCTTCGGCACGTATTGCCGTACTTTCTTCAAACGAAAGCTCCTCTCCTATCTCCTGCTTCAGATAATTGTCAAAATGATGGTTGACAATATCCATCTTGCTCAGACCACTTTCCGAACCAATCCATATATCTCCTTTCGTATCTTCGGCAAGTGAAGAAAGTACGTCGGTAGGAAGTCCGTCTTTTGCCGAATACGAAGTAAACAGGGCGTTACCTTTTTTATCAAGGCTCTTAAGCTCGTTCAGTCCTCCACCGAAAGTAGCAAAGAACAGACGTCCGTCGTGTGTAAGCAAGATATCGTATATATCGTTGCAGCTCAACACTTCACGCTTATTAGGCATGCACACGAACAAATGAAAATCAATCGTATCGGGACGTTCGAACTTTTCACTGAAAGCCAGCAGTCCATTGGAAGTAGCTACCCACAGCATACCTTTTTTGTCGAGCAACATACGACGTGCCTTATAGCAACGTTCCATTGGATACGATTTCAGATTATTGCGCGAGTTTATAAAACGGACACTTCCATCGCTCTCCTTTTCGATGTAATCGATACCTCCACCGAAAGTAACAACCCAGATACGACCGTAACTGTCTTCACACAAGTCGTACACATTGTTATGGCTCAGGCTATAGATATCGTTGGCATCGTAAGTATAATGAAGCATCTTATATCCGCTTCCCTGCGGTATCAGCTGAACGATTCCGTTTCCTTTCGTAGCAATCCAGATATTTTTTTTCGAATCCTCTATTATCTTATAGGCAGATCCTCTGAAAGGAGTACCAGTAAGTGATATGCGTCCGTCGACTGTAAGATAACCCTGCAACTGGAAGTCAAGAGAGTACACAGAAACTTTACTATTACGTGTACCTATCCACAACTGCTTACGGGAATCCTGACAAAGCGAACGTACCTGATTGGCATTGGTATCGTACTTACAGTTCTGCGGCTTAATCAACTGGAATTCGTTTTTGAAGAATGTAACCTTATCCAGTCCTTTGGAATGAGTGCCCAGCCATAAATTACCCTGATGGTCGAGCATCATAGCATGAAGTTTGTTTGAGAAGCGCCATGCATCTGTTCCCACTTCATTATAGAAAGGCTTCAGCTCATTACTTTCTCTGTCGAACCAAGACAGTCCTCCTCCTACCGGATGTACCCACAGATTGCCTTGCTTATCTTCGCAGACAGCAAACTTTGGAGCATCACCCGGTTCTTTTTCAACCGGAACCTGTTCCACCTTGAACACCTCCGTCGACGGATTAAAATGACAGACCGTACCAATCTTGTTTACTTCGAACCAGACCTCATTATGACTGTCGACATATATTGACCGTATCGGATGCTGAGAAAAATCAAATTCATTTTTCAGACCGTAATACTTCAGTGATTCGAGCGCTGTATCTCCCACAACGAAGCCCGACCGGCGGGGAGGCATAATGACCCTTCCTCCAGACAATTCCCGTATGCTTATCACATCGTCCTGCAAGCCCAGGTCTTTCAATTCGAATGTTTCATCCTTCAGCGAGTATTTCCATACCCGTCCTTTATTAGAGGTAAAATATACGTGTCCGTTAACGAATGCAGCCGAAAAAAAAGACTGGTTAGGCCGTCCGGATTCAGGATGCGTATTTACAAAAAAAGGAGTCTGCTTTCCATTATTACCTTCGATGCAAAGCAATCCATCTTTTGTAAGCAGCCACTCTCTGTTTTTCTTATCTAAAAAAACAGTCTTGATAGCAGTACCTTTTTCTTTTGAAGCAGTAGACAAATAAACTTTCGAAGCAAGTGTTCCGGTTTTCCTGTCAGGCACGACTCTGATACCTCCGTTTTTATCAGTAAGCAGCCATACGGTCCCATTATCCAACGGCAAGATAGAAGTTATAACCAAGTCTTTTTCAGCCCCATTTGCTGCAACTTCAGTAAATGCTTCCATCCGCTTATCGAAACGGAATGCCTTCCCATCGTAAGTAATGCACCATACATCTCCATACTTGTCGACCTGCAAATGGTCTACACGATTGGAACTCCATCGCATATCGTTTTCCTTACGGGCCTTATAAACCTTAAAGTCGTAGCCATTGAAGCGATTGATTCCATCCCACGTTGCAAACCATATCATACCGTCGTGATCCTGTACCATATCCATTACCGAATTCTCAGACAGACCATTCTCCTGAGAATAATGAGTAAACGTACAGTTCATTTGTGCCTGAGCTAAAGCACTGACGAACAAAAGCAAAAGGATATAAAAAAATTTTCTCATACTAAATTTCTGCTATTCGGACAAAAATAGGAAAAATTAAATGATTCCGCAAACATGAAAATCGGAGGGAGTCTAAAATTGTTTAAAATATTTCCCTTACAGAGATTCACTAGCAACCCAACCGATACGAACAAAAAACGGAGTATCCGCCATTATGCGAATCTCCGTTTTCGAATATTATTTAAAACCGGCGATGGGGAGGACCACCAAATCCTCCATGACGTCCGCCAGGTCCGGGAGGCGCAAAGCCGGGACCTCCCTTACCAGCTCCCTTACCGCCGAACAGGTTCAGACGATAGATGAAGTGTACCATGCAATAGCTATAAATAGCATTATACTCAGTATCCTGACGCATAGCAGCCGTAATCACACGACTGATATTGCTCTGGTTTCTCAATATATCATAGAACTGAATACTTACGGTAGCAGCATTTCCCTTTAAAAAGTCCTGAGAAATCTGAGCGTTCCAGATCAGTTCATCGGTATTCATACTCGACTCGGCATATCCTCTGCGGGAGTTCTGCGACAAATCTGTAGAAATGGACATATTCCACGGCAAACGCACATTGGTGCTGGCTCCATAAGCAAACTGGTAAGTATCCAGATTGTTGCTTTCCTGATAACTGTTTCTCGAATGGGTATAATCGAGTGAGCCATTCAGAGAGAACTCCCACCAGTCATTACGGTACGTACCTCTTAAGCGTTCACCCAGCGACAAGCGTTTGGTAATATTCTTGTCTGTATCAGAAACAAGATCCTTCTCGCTTATATAGCTCACCATATTCTGGTAATTTGCTCTGGTAAACGTATTGATGGTATATTTCTTGTTTCTCAAGGCAATGTTAGTTCCCACCATTCCGGTCAGGTTCCAGTTTCCGTTAATATTTTCAGGAGTAGTAACATATCCACCGGTTTCCGGATCGTAGACTTTGCGGTCGCTTATATTGTTCATGATGTTCTGGTAACGGAAAAATGAAAACATTCCCCGTTGTTTTTCCGTATTAAAGAAATTATATTCGGCACGCAATTCATTTGTAAATGTCGGCTTCAGTCCCGGATTACCGTTCTGAATATTAAGCGGGTCTGTATTATCGGAGATAGGCAGCAAATCTACCATGTTCGGCTGAGAAGCCTGTCCGCGATAACGCAAGCGCAACTGACTGGTTTTTGAGAAATTATAGCGGAAATCGAATGTCGGAGTAAAATTAAATACATTTCTGACAGTCGTTGTATCCAGATCACCTTTCTTATAAGAAAGATCCGACTTCTGAGGCTGGAAGCTGACTCCCGCATTCAAGCGCATCTTCTCACGTATCCAGCGGAAAGTAACATCCATCTGGTGATTATAATAATTATAGGCTGCACTCTTGCTCAAGTCGTTGTTGAGCACTCCCGGATTACTTTCATTCACTCCGTCACCAATCGTCCAGTTGTCACCCATATCGAATGTAGAATTATCTGTGGTAGAGTGTTTATACTGGAAATTGTAGCTGAACTGCAAAAATCCCCCGGTAAAAATCGGCTCACTGTACGTCAGACGCGCACTATAATCGTAGCTCTTTGTAGGAGTTGTAATATAGCGGTTCAATATTTCCATACGTTCTTCCGGAGTTTTCTGGAAATACTCTGTTTCCGATGTAGAAAACTGTTCACTGCTGCTATTGGTGTAATTATATTTTCCACGGAATGTAATATTCCGGCCAAGCTTGCCTAATCTCCGGTTCACGAGCACCGAACCTCCTACAGTCAGGTCATCACCTTTTTTCAGTGTATTCTTCAGCACCGTATTGATAATATCTTCTTCAGAAACCAGCGAAGTCAAGTCGTCCGTACCGAAAAGTTCATCAGTTGTATATCCAGGATCCTGACTGAATGTATAAGAGTTCTGTCCGTTGGTATTGTCGGTCTTACCATAGCTGATACGAGGGCGGAATACAAAAGTAGTCATGGTATCCGGTTTCCACTCGATAAAGGCATCTGCCACCAGCTTGGTAGTTTTATTGCGAGAATGGTCTAACGCGTTTTTAAAAGAACTGCTTTCCGATGATACAAAAGTTTCGGATGCCTGTTTACTGACAATATCAGCATCCTTATAATTAAAGTTGACACTTCCTTCAGTCTTCAACTTTTCTGTTTCAGTAGCAAAGTTCACACCTGCCATTTTCACAGCAGTCAGGCCGTTACCTCCCTTACGGAATCCTCCACCTCCACCGGGAAAAGCATTGTCATTTACGTTATTGACCGAACCGATGGCAGTCAGCTGGTTCTTGTTGCGGAAATGATTGATCATCACCTTTCCGCTATAACGGTCTTTCGTACCGGCAGCCAGATCGGTATTACCAATCCATCCCTGATTCATTCCGGGCTTCACACTCAGGTCGAGCACGGTTTCCTCTTCTCCATCGTCCACACCAGTCATTCGTGCCATATCCGACTGTTTTTCATAGGCACGTATCTTATCGATGATATTAACCGGCAGGTTCTTCATGGCGATATTAGGATCATCGGCAAAAAACTCCTTGCCGTCGATCATAATTTTCTTTATTTCCTTTCCGTTGATCGTAATCTTACCGTCATCGTCAATTTCAGCTCCCGGCAATTTCTTAACCAGTTCTTCCAGTGCAGAACCCTCCGGAACACGATATGCAGAGCTATTGTATACCAATGTATCTTCAGCAGCAGTAACCTCTGGTGCCTGAGCTACAATGACAGCTCCTTCAAGCATAATTGCATCCGAGTGCAGGGAGATTGTTCCCAGATTAAGACGTGGTTTAGAACTCGTTAATGTAATAGGCTGAAAAGACGGCGAATATCCGACAAAGGAAACCTTCAACAGATATTTACCCGGACGAGCTGACAAAGAAAAGCGTCCGTCCAAATCAGTCACATTACCAGCTACCATCGAACTATCTTTCAACGCAAGAATCTGTACCGTAGCCTGCATCACCGGGGAGTTATCATCTCCATCGACAACTGTACCCGAAACTAAACCTTTGCTACCTCTGCTTTGTCCAAAAGCGTATATCCCACAGGATAACAGTAGCAGCCCCATAACCCAGTTTTTCATTATTCCGATCTAATCAAATGTTTTAACGCTGGTTTGACATCAAAACATTTTAAAGGTTTAATATTGCAACCTTTTTTAAAACTTATTTTTTTCTGAACGTTTTTTCTATACGATGCTTCTGATACAAAAACTCCCAACAAATCACACAGATAATCAGATAAACTATTCCGACAGAATTGTCGGCCACCTGCAAATCCTGGTTTACAGCTCCCTTTATCAGCATCACGATGTAATACACTCCCCAGATATATAAGGCATATTTCATGGCTTTACTGCGCAGACATGCCGTCTCTTCGGCCTCATCCTTTACTTTAGAGAGAAAAATCATGAACAGCGACAGCCAGACAATCAACTTAATCCCCAATTTTACATAAATCAGATTCCCGTCGTGTACCTGACCAAACATATACATCAACAAAGGCACAAAAACAGATAAAATAAGTAATGCGTATCCTGCTATTCTACAGGCAACCGGTAATATTCCTTTCATAAATCAATTTATTGGTAAATTCAGCACAAAAATAATTAATTGTCAACGTACACACATGTACTTTTTACTTTTTTTCTATTTTTGCAGGAAAAACAATAGATTTATGAGTAAACAAGAAGTTGTAATCTGCCATAACCTGGAAGAAAACCTGCAAAAGGCAGTCACCAGCAAAACATACGATAAATTATTTATTCTGACCGACGAGCATACGCGCACGTATTGCCTTCCGATTATCGAAAAATATCCGTTTCTTGCACAGGCAGAACATATTTGCATCGGAGTGGAAGATATTCATAAGAATCTGGAAACTCTTGCCTACGTATGGAGCCAGCTTAGCAACAAGGGAGGTACACGCCACTCACTGATGATCAACCTGGGCGGAGGTATGATAACCGACCTGGGTGGTTTTGCTGCTGCTACTTTCAAACGAGGTATCGACATGGTTAACATTCCTACTACATTACTGGCCATGGTAGATGCTTCTGTAGGAGGAAAGACAGGCATCAACTTCAATGGGCTGAAAAATGAAATTGGAGTGTTCACACCAGCCAATTATGTTCTGATAGACTGTGAATTTCTTAAATCACTCGATTATCCCAATATCTTGTCGGGATATGCGGAAATGCTGAAGCACGGACTTATCAGCAACACGGAGCACTGGAGCGAGCTTATCAAATTCGATATGGAGCACGTAGACTACAAGCATCTGCAACAACTTGTCGCTACTTCCATCGAGGTAAAAGAAAAAGTGGTAGAACAGGATCCTTTTGAGAAAAATATCCGCAAGGCCTTAAACTTCGGACATACCGTAGGTCATGCATTCGAAAGTTTTGCTCTGGAAACAGGAAATCCTGTATTGCATGGATATGCCGTAGCATGGGGAATGGTGTGCGAACTATATTATTCACATCTCAAGGTAGGTTTCCCAAAAGACAAGTTACGCCCTACCATACAGTTCATCAAGGAGCATTACGGGAAACTGGCATTCAGCTGTAAGGATTATGACCGTCTGTACGAGTTTATGAAACATGATAAGAAAAATTCCTCACTAGGCAATGTCAACTTCACCCTACTCGGTGAAATAGGTGATATCCATATCAACCAAAGTGCCACTCAAGATGAGGTATATGATATGTTCGACTTCTATTGCGAAACAATGGGCTAAAAGGCATTATTAAAGATATTACAGCGACAGCTTATTCTAAAAAAGCAGAAAAAAGCATATGAAATAATTTGCTAATTTAAAATAAAGCCTTACCTTTGCATCCGCAATTCGGGGTGTAGCTCAGCCCGGTTAGAGTACGCGTCTGGGGGTAATGAAATGAGCAAAGATTAGAAACATTACAATACAATATAAATCAAGGAGTTAAGCAAATACTTAACTCCTTATTTTTTACCTGCGAATAAAATTTGATTAAAGTTTTCGGACAAATTGGTGCAAATTCATCCAAAAACTTCTCCCAATCATTCCATTTGTATTTATTTGCCATACAAGGAAGAATAAAAATATCCCTCACCAAGAACTTCCTCCGCCTCCTTACATCCAAGTTCAGCAGCTTCTTGATAAAATTTATAGGCTACTTCCAAATCTACGGTTTCACCATATAAACCTTTATGGTAAATCTCCCCTGTTAAATACAACGCATACGGACTCCTTTTTTCCCTCAAATCAGATAAATGTAATGTCTGCTTTACCATGCCCTAAATTCCTTGCTTGGTTTAAATAAAACATTGCTTTATGTGTATTTTGCTCCACGTTTTGCCCTTTCAAATACATCATTCCTAACTTGAAGGCTGCTTCCGGGTCTGTATCCGTATTCTTAATGAGATTAAACAAACCGCTCTTACAATGACCAATTGTAAAGCCATAAGCTTTTGATGTTTCTATTATCATAATTTTATATTTTTAGATTTATACTTTTTAACTCACCACTACATATCTCGTTTAAAACGAAACATAAACATTAAGGCAAAGGAATTGGTCCGTCACGTATTAAATGATTGTTACTAAATAATTTTATTTTTCTCATGCTTTCAATATTCTATTCAGTCGTATAACGAAGAAATTGAAAACCACTTCTGTTAATTTATGGTTAATAAATTCGTATTGGAAGTTAATAAATATCAATACCGAAAACTGAAAACAATCTTAAAATCAAATGAATTGTTATAGGAAGTTTGCAATTTAAAGAATCTTTTGCCTCTCTATTAGAAACAAACCCAATATAACAAACAGGGTAGGACAACTATTGCCCTACCCCTATCTTATACGCTCCGTTAGAAGCCTCATTGTTGTTATCTACTTGTATATTGAATATACCTCAATAGGAACTGTATCTACTATACCATGTTTTACATAGCTTAAAGAAACAAGTTTTTCATCTACAGTTTTCCAATACAAAGAATACTTTCCTTTTTTCACAATGTTATCCTCAACTATCTTTCTTATTTCTTTAGGTGCTTCTATTTGATTGGAATCATTCCACAAAGAACTTCTATATGGATATTTAAAATACAAATAAGAATTTTCTTTTTTATCATAAAGCACAGAACATTCATGCTCTTTTATTTTTAACTTGGGATGAAATGTCATACTAAAGAACACTTTACTATTAACAACTTTCGCAGTCTTCCCACTTGTGCTTGACGGTTCGTATTCTATTTTACCATGTAATTGCTCATTTTGCAGCTTTGCATTCAATACAACTTCATCCTTTTGAATGACTGTAATTTGTTTATTAGTGTCAATAACAGCAATATAAGTATGGAAAGAATGGGGCTGTAAATTAAATGATTTAACCTCACCAGCATTGTCGAAGAACTCCTTAACAACTTGTTGTTTTAGACTGTCTTGTAGGTATTGAACTCCATACAGATAAAGTTCTTCGAGTTTATTTCGGGCTGCATTTTCTGCTTTCTGTTTAGCAACTTTTTCCTCTATCCTTTTACGTCTTTCAAGGGTATCTTTTATTGGATAGACAGATAAACTCCCCGAGCCACTTATATGTAGTTCAATTAGCTTATCCTTTTCAAACGTTTCACTTTGCATCTGCCCATAGTTATCAAGGAAACGACTTAGTTTTGTAGAAGTCATTACAATGGCTTCCGCCATGTTTCCAATTTCAAAGCCTGTATAAACATATCTTCCATTATCCATGCCTTTATAACTGAGGCTTAACGAATATTTTACATAGCCATATCTAAACTCCATTCCATAGGAGTTCTTCTTTTCTGAATAACTAATTTCAAGTGTGTTACCACCGTATATCGGTTTACCCGTATAGGGATTAGGGCACAGATAATCGGGATATTCAAAAGCCTTAATAGAAGTGGATTTTTGAGCATAAGCAGAAAGAACCATTATTACGCTCATCAGAAACAGCAAAGTTCTTTTCATAATACTGTGATTTGCTTTCCACAGCCCCGACAGGAAAGGTTTATATAAAAAGATAGCGTGAGGCTGTTAGAATTATCTGTTTTAGAGGCTCTGGTAAACCCGTGGTACAAGATAAAACGACACCCCACGCCAAGCCATATATATCACTGATATATACAAGATTAGCATGAGCGTTTGTATCGTCTATCCCCGTACCACATGAAATTTTACCAGAATTTCTAAAACGGGATAAAGCTAAACGCTTCCTTTAATTAATATGTCACCAACGGGTCTTTAACCTGTTAGCGGGACAAATATAACTAAAATCCAGCGTTCTACAAACGTTTTTAGGGATGTCGTGGAACAAATTTACTCATTTATTGATAGTTCACAAGATTTTAGGGAGAGAACTCCGATGAGGCTTTTGCACATTGGGACATCTAAACTTTGACAGATACCCTTAAACAGCCTCATCATCGTAGCTATAATCCCAAACGCACTTTGCTTATTGATTATATTCCACTTATTTTTAGGTACTGCATGATATTTTCATTACCTGCATTGCAAGCCCTCTATGACGTAATGCCCTGTCATTACATAAGTTTATCATCATACAGTGAAGATTTAAGAGTGTTGCATCCCCTTTACTTACAACCTGTATTCATTCTATCGACCGAGCATAACCACCTCATCACATAAAATTATATAACCTCGTATTAGAGCGTTTAAGCCATTATTACACCCCACCGAATACTTTTATTGTATTTGATAAGTTTTTGGCTGTGCACGACCAATAGACACCTCATTTAAAAGATAAGGCTTGATAATCACCCGAAGAGTAAACTTAGGAAAGTGGAGTTTACACCCTTTGATGATTACCAAGCCTTATTTTATTAGGAAGAGGATTAACAGGCAGTACTAAATATCCGATGTTCCTCTGCAATACTCATACCGTCTGCCGACTGTTCTAACAACCAAACGAGATACTTTTCTATTTTGCCTGTTAGTTCTTCCATTAGGCTGGAGGTCTTGAAGTGTTCTTTTTGCCACTTTATTGCCTCTTGGATTCTTTTTTGGAATTGAGTATGCAGAATCCTATCTTCGGGCAGACGATTTTTTCGATTCTTAAATAGGATATATTTCATATAATAAGACAAGTTTTGTCCCTCGTTTGCAATACAAATACACCATTTATCAAAGTCTTTGGCACTCTTTAAAGTGTCAAACTCTACATCCCAGCAATCATCAGGTAGCTTATCTATATCTTCGTAATATCCAAACCACTCTGCTACTAACTTCCAAAATACATATTTATCCCATAGTTCATTAGCCGTAATACCTTTTCCAAACAGCTCAAACAATTCATCTATTCCAAGTGTCATTTCATACCTTAACAAGTAGTTCGACAGGCTATTTCTACCCACTTTGGGTAACTCTCTCTTCTTTTTAGCCTCCGACATCTTATCATAAAACTTTATCCGTGTACCTTCATAGTCAAAATATGCAGTTCCACTTCTCTCACCACTCCACTGGTTAGGAATAAATTTCTTTATTCCGCTTAACTTCCTCAAATAAGATATAGGAGGTTGAGACATTTCAAAATTATGGGCAAACTCCAAAGACTCCACCTCTGCATTATACATTGGTACGCCCAGTTCTTCGCTCAACATCATAATACATCGTTCTGCATCCTTCAATGACATAGTACGTGTATTATGCCCCCATAAGCATTTAGGAAGACTGCCCTCAAATGATACATACGTTTCAGTGGCTATAACTTTACGTCCACGCCATTTTCCACTACCACCTGTATCATCACCCCTATATTGAGATAATGCTAAACGAGCCACAACATCCTGCCACCTATAATTAGATGGCAGTGCCCATGCGCATAGCTTTAATTTGATTTTATCATACATGGCTATGAATTAAAATGTATTTAGAATGTTATACAAAATTGAGTTTATTAATTATTTACGAAGACGTGCAGCAAATCCCAACTCCATACTTTCAATGAATTCCTGCTTAGTTTCTTGCCTTTTAGCCATCATCCACGCTATTATTTCATCACGCCTAAATCTTAGTATTCGCCCACTTTCCGCACGATAACAAGGTATCTCCTTATGACTTGTCAACTTATAAATTGTATGTTTGGACTGCCCAATCAACTCACTACAAATATCAATGCCGAATACCTCCGGATAATCTTCCATCCGTTTTAGAGGTCTATTGTTCTTCTGTTTTTCGCCTTTACCCTCTGACGGTACTGTTCCCAGCATAGTACAAATTATTTCCCGTAACGACCTTATTTGAGCCAAAACATAATATTCCCACTCGTTTCTTAAAAACTCCATATCATTATACAACCATGCGCTTTCCACAGAATCACGATGATGTTCATTAATGAAACCGTACTTTGCTATTGCACCATACAGGAAATCTTTTGCTAAAATAATTTTTCCCTCTTTCTGCAAGTAGGCTTCTTCATTATAGATATCATCCAACTCTTGACTACTCATTTTTAATTCTCCCTGAACTACAGACTTTACCTTTACTTCATAAGTAGAAATAAAATATTTGCTTTTCCACATAATAATAGCTGCATCAACAACCTTTAATGCCTGTCGGAGTTTTCCTTTATCCCCATCCGTCAACCGCTTCACATAGACAAACAACCAACTTTCACGGACTGCTGCTTCCCCTCTGAGCGACTTGTTTATCAAGTCGCCCAAAGGCATTCCATAATGAATAAACATACCTATAATATTTTTACGACTTTATCCAAAACACTTGTAGAGAAACTGGCAAGATATGTAGCCGTTGTCGTAAGATTACTATGTCCCAGGGCTTGGCTTATTATTTCACGGGGAATATCATTGCCTTGCAAAGTCATGGCCATTGTGTGTCGTGCTGTGTAAGTTGTCAAGTTCAATGAAATTCCTAAAGTCTTACCCATTTTTTTCAAATTGGCATTAATACGTTTGTATCGGCAACGCACATGCTCATACAGTTGTTCGCCATCATACTCTTTAGTAATAATAGGAAGTAAATACTTGCCTGTTTGAGGTGTGTTTGCCTTAAACCATTCCAATAGCTCCTCTATGGCAGGAATAACGAATATTTTTATCGGTTTTACATTCTTGGCATTTTTTGTCTTTTGCCGTTTATACACGATATGCGTTCCTGTTGCCAACACTTCAAGATTGTCTGTTGTCAGGTTTGCCATATCAACAAAACTCATACCTAAACAATAATAAGAAAATAGGTATATCCGACGGGCACGCTCCAATACAAAATTTTGTTGAGGCGAGTTCTTTATCAACTCCAATTCTGTTGGCAGTAAATAGCGTTTTGCCGTTTCCTCCGCCAGCTTGTTGATTTCAAAACCACCTTTGCCAAACGGATAAGTGTTGTTTGAGGCTGCTTTTTCTTTAATGGCTTTATTGATTACTGCACGCAATGTTTTTAAAGTGTGCATACGGGTGTTTCCACAACAACCATTCTTTTCCATAGCCATATTTAAGCGATTGATGTATTTCACGTCTATTTCTGAAAACAAACGTTCTTTTGCCTTAGAGTCATATTTGCAAAACAGGTGCAAGTCACGCTCATAAACCTTTCCATTACCGATGTGACCTGTAGACTTTAAATCCTCCACCTGCTTCACCCAATAATCATAGATTTTTCCTTGTCTCGAAATTCCCAAAAATTCTTCTTCAAATTGGTTTAGTGTCCAATCCACCTGTGCTTTCATAAACTTATTCACCACTTCATTTTTACGTTCCTCGCAACTAATCAACCAGTTGTTATACGACTCATAGTTGGGGTTCACTCGTTTGTCCCTTTTAAATCGGTCCGCATTTGTATCCCACTCATTTTCAAAGGCGGACAATTTTAAATCAATGTATTTTAGTTTACCTCTTTTAGTGATGCGTAAACAAACAGGGTTACTCCCATCTTTTCTTTTGTTACTCGTGTGGAGTACAATACGAAACTTTGCCATAATCTTCTTTCTTTTTTTAATTAATAATACAGTTCTCTATGAGTGCAACGTAAAAATTCAATCCACGATTAAATTTTTGACGAGTAAAATTAACCTATTAAGATTTATTAACAATGAACACACGGAAAGTTTCTTTCAATATACGTCAACCCCATACTAATAATGAGAAATGTAGTAGCAAGATATATTCCTATTTTGTATCTATCTTCGATTAAAGTTTGATTAAAGTTTTAGGGTAAAATAATCCTATTCCATACAAAAGACGATAGACTAAATACAAATAGCCGAACAGAACAAAAGCCTTAAGCAATTAAAGTATTGTTTAGAAACAATTCTAAATAGCAGTAAGTAAAGCCATCATAAAACACTAATAATAAAGACCATACAAAACATACCATAGAATACAACAAATAAAAAGCAATCAATTTATTTGCAGATTAAAAATAAAGCACTACCTTTGCACTCGCAATTCGGGGTGTAGCTCAGCCCGGTTAGAGTACGCGTCTGGGGGGCGTGTGGTCGCTGGTTCGAATCCAGTCACCCCGACTGGGAATAAGGTAACTGTTTGATAATTAAACAGTTACCTTATTTAGTTTTAAAACACCGGGACAATACCGGGACAACACAACAGTGTTGTTTAAGCTATTATTAACCGTTTAGCGAGGATTATCTTCTTAATTCTCGTTAAAAAAAAATGTCTACACTCGAAAAAATCAAGAGTTATACGCCACCAACACTCCATTGTGGCCGTGAAACCTATATAAGTTTCAACGCTTACGATCCGGCAGAAGGAAGAATGAAGCGTAAGAGAATCAAGTTAAACGCCATTGATCCAAAACAGCGAAAGAAATATGCCAATGACCTTATTAAGAGATTAACTGAAAAATTAATCTTAGGGTGGAATCCATGGATTGAGAAGGAAAACGGCACAGCATACATGTTATTTAAAGATTGCTGTGAAAAGTACAGGCAATATATCGATAAGTTATTGAAAGATGGTACTTACCGGTATGAAACACACAAGTCGCTTGCATCTTATCTGAAGAACATGTTAGACTGGAACGATAGAAGGCTAATACCTATTACCTACATCTATCAATTCGATAAGGACTTTTGCGTTCAGTTCCTGGATGAGATTTATATCAATCGAGATAACACAGCCTTCACTCATGATAATTATCTAGGATTTTTGCGTCAGTTCGGGCACTGGTGCTGTCAAAAGAATTACTTAAAATCAATACCAACAGAAGGGCTATCGGTGCTTGGCCGAGGTGCTAAGAAAAAAAAGAGAAAAACGATAGAACCGCACCATCTCAACATGATACATGATTATCTCGAGAAAAAAAACAAGCACTTTTTATTGGCAAGCTATATACTTTATTACTGTTTTATCAGACCTGCTGAAATGGCACGTTTGAAAATAGGAAATATTAATTTGGCAAAACAAACAATATACATAGAGGACACAATCTCGAAAAACAAGAAAGACGGTACAATAACACTACCAGTCAAGGTTATACATCTAATGCTAGATCTTGACATATTTTCATCTCCTTCAAGTTATTATTTATTTTCCGAGGGATTCATGCCAGGAAAGAATAAGGTTTCGGAAAAGATTTTCCGCGACTATTGGGTCCGCTATGTCCGGAAGGATCTGAAGCTCCCAGATTGTTACAAATTTTACAGCCTGAAAGATACAGGAATAACGGACATGTTAAGACATCAGGATGTACTGAGTGTGCGTGATCAGGCGCGACATAGCAGCATCCTCATGACTGATACCTATACGCCACATGACATCCAGAAGGCCAATGAAATTATAAAAAGTTACGAGGGGGATTTTTAATATAATTTTGATAATGTTACGCACTCGAACATTATCTAAATAAAAATCAAATGGAAAAGACAATTAATATCGATAGCATACACATCTTAGATGTCATACGCAGAATACACTACAACGAAGAACAGATTCTTGATATAATTGAAGGTCTATCCGAAGCAGCCAGTTCATTGTGTTATTATGATGAGAATATGCAATCCGTCAAGGCTGTTGTGGACGCGCAAAAGATATTGTGTGAATTATTACGAATTGAATTGTAGTAGATTGAATTAGGACATTATGGGTATATTTCTTAGAATATACCCATAAAATACCTAAGAATTTTATAACATCAAAAAAATTAAACTTTTAATTTCCTGTTAACGCTCTTCAGATCCTTAATGATAGTATCACTCATAACCTCCGAGTAGATCTGAGTCGTCTTAACGGATGTATGCCCTAAGATCTTCTGCACAGTCGTTATAGCAACCCCCTGATGGACGAGTAATGTAGCACAGGTATGACGGGCCGTATGAAAAGTGAAATGCTTCCGGATCTTTGCATGCTGTGCGATATCAGAAAGAATCTTATTAGTATCAGAATTAATTGGTATGCTTGAGAAAATATCCATGTTGGGATAACTATTTAAAATCTGTATAGCTTTCCCGTTAAATAAAAATGCCAGTGGGAGTCTGACTGTAATATTTGTCTTCAACATATCAACACACAACCAAGGTGAACGGTTAATTTGAACCAAATTAGTATTATTCAAGGAACGGAAATCTGAATATCTAAGACCTGTATAGCAACAGAACAAGAAGGCATCGAGTACGTGACGTATCTTTTGGTCATGCACTACCAGGTTCTCCAGCTTTCTCAGTTCATCCGGCGTTAAAAATGGCTTCTGAGGTTTTTCCTGTTTAATCTTATACTTACGGAAAGGGTAAGAATCAGCAGGCATATAACCGTCATTAATAGCTTCATTGATTAGAGTTCTGAGCTGCCTCATGTGTTTGGCAACAGTATTAACACCTTTGCCCTGCTCACGTAACCAACATTCGAAGTCTTTAAGGAAGGTATAAGTAAGGTCGGCAAAATCCAATCCAGGACGGAATTGCTCAAGCTGTGAAACCGTAGTCATGAGATTTTCCTTAGTTGAATCCCTCTTGTCACTCTGAGAAATAGCGGATCTGGCGAAAGTAGGAAAGGTAATAGCAACAGGAACTTTCTTGTGTACAGCATCACGCAAGAGAGCAAGAGTAGGTTGAATACCACGTTTCCACAAAGCCAGTTCAATCCCCTGCAGGTGGAGAAGATATTCGAAAAGCATTGCATTAAGATCTACAGATTGCGGATGGTTTACGACTTGGGACGTGTCTTTATCCCAAAATTCCGGGCGAAGATACAGATTAGTTGACAGGTATATATTGCGCTGATTAAGTTTAGCTTCCACTTGAACCAATGCACAACCTTGTTTGTTTAAACGATTTTTTCTGTTAAAAACTAACCGATAACGAATTTTTTGCATTTTTTCGCCCGAAGGTAGTATGAAAAAATGGAATAAAAACGAAGCCCCTTCCAGATATTACTTTGGTCGGGGCTACGGTTTGCTTCAATAAAGTTTATTCTACACTGCAAAGATAAAAAAATAGTCATATATTTGCACAGTTCTTTTAGTCAAGACTATTAGAATTGTTTGACACAAGAAAGGCAGGGAATAATTCCCTGCCTTTTGATTTAAAATTTAGCCCATTCGTTTAGATCAATTTCATTTGAATGAGACCAATAATCTTTGATTCTACTATAGATAGCTTCAATATTAGCCCCTTTTAAAGAATTAATTTTGTTAATAAATGCAGATAAATCCATATTAAGGATTGTTGCTCCTCCTTCATATTTCTCTGCATCCTCACAACATGCAATAAAAGCCCCTTTATTAGCACAAAACATTTCATCTGTTAATGTGCTATTAAAAGTATTAATCATGAACACCCATTCATCTACAGTAAATAATCCTTTAAGTTCACCTAAAGCAACTAATCTTATGCGTTTCAATGTATTAATTTCACTTATAACTGCTTGATTAATGCTCTCATTATTTCTCGTTAAATACTCAACCATTTCTTCCGGCAAGCGGAGAGTTACATTCTTTGTTGCCATATTTAATGTAAATTCTTACTTTATTAATAAACTAATGCATCTTCTATATAGGGATTGATGTCCCTTCCTAATTGATCTTTTACATTCTTTCTTTCCAATTCGATTTCCAATCCTTCCAGGTCTATACCTTTTTCGTTTGCAAGTTCTTTAACCTGATCTTCGTCTTTAGCAACTGCGTGATAAAGGATAGTTTCATAATGATTTTCATCAAAAATATTATATGCGTTCATAATTCTATAATTTAAATGTGTATAATATAATCAGTATTTATCTCTCATTTATTTTTAGCCATATAGCTTTTTCAACTTCATTATATACTTCTATATTAGTTTCTTCAACCCAGTTAGACCAGTTCATAGACCACCATTCATAGATAGCGTCAGATGACATTTCTTCAAGTTCATCACTATAAAGGTTAACAAAAAAATCAGCAATCTGATTTAAGTTTTCTATTTTCATAATTGTTCTTTTTTATGTTTGACTTATAGGTTATTGTTTGACAATGCAAATATACTGCAAACTTTTTTATTTGCAAAATAATTGCAAATATTTTTGTTTGCAAAAAAGATGTTTTTTAACAGTAGCAATAATGGTGGGAGGACTGCTTCCAGGTTATCCAACAAATATAAGCCATAGAGCAATCTCTGATGGCGTGTTTTATCTTAAAATTACAGGGTTCCTCAATGGTATTGTATATTATACTAGTACAGGTGATGTTGGGGGGATTGGTGTTATAGCAATAAAAGTAGATGGTGATCCAGCTTCGATAAATGTAACTAATATTACTAATCCTCTTGCTAAAATCATTCCAGTTGTAAAAAGTGGTGATACTTCTCTTTTTTTTAAGTGCGAAGGTGTTGCTCTCAGAGAATTTAAGATAAAACTTTACGGAGATTCTAAAACAGATATTGGATATACAATTATAGATTCAATAGAATAAGTTATTTCTCCAAAAAATCCTTTACGTAAAGGCATAACATACTCAATGCCTTTACGTAATTTATTAAATCATTGGAATTTACTCGTCAATAAAGTAAAACCATCTATCGTTTCTGTTTCAGTCGCGCAATCAAATAATATACCAGATACAGCTCCTTCCATAGCCCTAATAAAAATTGTTGACGACATATATTCTTTTAAAGACATATACAAGTCATTATTTTGTTTGTCTATATAAAATTTTGGCGTATATGTTTCTGAATACTTAGACAAAACTTGGTATGCCCCCTTTATTATAGAATCAGATGTGCTATGTCTATATATTTCAACTTCCACATGAGAAAAATTTGAATCGACTCGTGTTGAATAAATGGATAAGTATAAACAAACTGTACCTGATGTCAACCTCAATATTTTTATGTACTTCTCTTTTTCTGTATTATTATTAACAGTATAATTCGGCAAATAAACGGATAATTTACTTGATACTATTCCATTTTTATTATATTCTGTTACAGGTAATAGTTCTCTTCAACTTCGTATCTGGTTACATTCTGTAAAAAATATTTTGGAAAGACTCCTAATAAAATACGAAAAGAAGCAATTGGAAAAACTGTATAGGTTGACTAGAATTATAGGGTGATTGTAAATTGTAATTATTTGACGTGAATTTGTAATTTTTGTATTTCCGTTGCTGTTTACCTTTGCAAAAAAATAAAATGATAGTGTAGATGATACGGAAATATAGAAAATTATTCTTTCTATGTGCCTTTCTGTGTTTCGGAGGAAACGGAAATGCTCAAAACGTAGCTTTGAAGACAAATATGCTTTATTGGGGAACTACCACTCCTAATGCCAGTATTGAAGTTGGTCTGAGCCGGAAGTTTACTACCGACTGGCAGCTGGCATACAATCCTTGGACGTTTAAGGATGACAGAAAAATGCGTTTCTGGCTTGTGCAACCAGAATTGAGATACTGGTTCTGCGAGAGTTTTGAAGGTCATTTTGTAGGAATTCACTTGCATGGAGCACAATATTATGGAGGTTTCAGTGATAAGCGATACGACGGTTACTTGGCCGGAGGGGGAGTAACCTATGGGTACAACTGGATATTGTCGTCGCACTGGAACCTGGAAGCGCTGATTGGTGCCGGATACGCTCGCCTGTGGTATAAGGAGAGTCCCCGCATTCCTTGCAGTAAGTGCCATGAAGACAAGACCAAAAATTATTGGGGGCTTACAAAATTGGCTGTATCGGTTTCTTATATCTTTTAAACGTTTGCAATATGAAATTCAGATATACATATTTAATCTGGGCTGGATGCTTGTGGCTTGGAGTAGCCGGCTGTGCATCATCGGGTATGAATAAGAAAGTTGCGGTAACACCGGTGCGTACGCTTACTCCCGACAGCATGTCTACTGTGGGTGTGGATGTGAATATTCACATTCCGGAAAAGGCCTTTACAGGTCGTACCCGCCTCATTGTTGTTCCGCAGTTGCTGCAAAAAGACTCTATGCTGGCAGAATACACTCCTATGGTGTTCGATGCTCCTATCTATAGTAAGAAAATGAACCGCCGTGTACTTCTCGACGGCTATGTTGATACACTGGCAAATGTCGCACGCAAGGTAAACAACCGCAAGGAGTACGATGTAACCTATTCCGAACGGGTAGCCGTGCCTGCCGATATTGACGGCGGACGCATTGTGGCCGTACTTTCTACCGACGGATGTGGTGAGTGTGGTATTGCCGATACCGTAGATATTGCTTACATCAACAATATCCCTACGCTGATAGAACCTAAGAAATCGCTTCAACTGAACTGGATTGAGCCAGAGTTTGTTATCCGTCCCAAGGTTATGGAAGGCAGAGGAGAAGCTTTGTTGCAGTTCGTGATAAACCGTTACGACATCAACCTCTCGCTGGGTGATAACCGCAACGAGATGAACCGTATGCTTGCTACGCTGCAGAAAATCGTGACCGACTCGCTTGCCACACTGAACAGCGTAAGCATTTACGGTATGGCATCGGCTGACGGTTCGTATGCTTTCAATACTACCTTGTCGCGCAACCGTGCCAATTCTGCCAAAAACTGGCTGGTAGACCAGCTTCATATCAGTGCGTCGCAAGCTTCACGTTTCAGTGTCGGTTCCCGTCCCGAAGGCTGGATGCCGGTGCTGCAGGCAATGATTGCCGACGGACATCCCGACTCGCTGAAGGTAAGAGAAATATTAGATAAGTATAATGCCGAGAACGACGATGTGGCAGAACGCTATATCCGCCGTCTGTCTTGCTGGAACGACATCAAAAACAATTACTTGCAGAAAGACCGCAAGGTAGAATACGTATATACATATACACTGAAGAGTTTCACTACCGATGCCGAACTGCTCGACATGTACGGCAAGCGTCCCGATGCCTTCAACGAAGAAGAGCTGCTGCGCGTATCGACCCTGAAGAAGACTCCCGAAGAGAAGAAGGAGGTATACCGTACCATTTTGCACTACTTCCCGCAATCGCAGGTGGCAGCCAATAATCTGGCGGTACTTCTGCTGCGTGAAGACAAGGCAGACGAGGCAGAAGCTGTGCTCAACGGGCTGAAAGAATATTCACCCGAGGTGCTGAATACCAAGGCAGCCGTATATGTATATAAGGGAAACAACGAAAAAGCTATTGAGCTGCTTCAGACCAATACCGAACTGCCTCAGGCGCGCTACAACCTGGCATTGCTCAAGGCACAGGAAAGAAAGCTGCAAGAGGCGTACACGCTGATGCGGGGGTACGAAGACGTGAATGCGGCGGTTGTATCGCTCAGTGTTGGCGATACACAGCATGCTGCTTCCATTATGGATCGCTGCGAAGACCACACTCCGCTGGCAGAATACGTACGTGCGCTGGTGGCTGCACGTATGCAGAAAGAGGCAGACGAGGTAGCAGCCCGTCTGGAACATGCGCTGCCCGACAGCCGATTGAAGGAACGAATGCAAACAGAGCCGGATTTCCTTCCTTACCTTACGACACCGGCATTTCAAGCATTGACAGAAGGAAAAGACTATGAGTAAAGGAATAAAGATATTGTATGTATTGCCGGTGGCTGTGTGTCTTCTGTGGAGCAGTTGCATACGCGACTCCATTCCTCCCTGTCCGCCGCTGCAGGTTACGCTTACAGTAAAAGATAAGAATTACTTCAACATCGACGATGCCGTGAAGCTGGGACTGATGGAGCGCAAGGCAGAAAACCTGCCGTTTCGCGATTACGTGAGCACGCTATATTACATTGTACACGATGCCGAAGGAAAGGTAGTGGCAGAGCAGAAAAATACGCTGGTAGACAACGATAATCAGACTCAGCTTATCACTCTTCCCGAGTCGTTGCCGTATGGAAAATATACTCTTACCGTATGGGGAAACATGAAGAGCGATGAACCGCTGGGAGAAGATGCTACTACGGCAGAAATGGAAGCTGTGGGTGCGGCGGCAAACGACATCTATCTGGCAAGTGCTACGTTCGACTATCGTTACGGCAACGAAGAACATTCGCTTGCCATGGAGCGTACCAAGGGCAACTTGCTTATCAAGGCGGAGGGAATCCCCGATAACATCGACTTCTCCACCAAGGATATACAGGATATTTACAATTTTGTAGACAATGGTTTCCATTATTCTAGTCTGACCGATATACATACCGAGCTCGACTGGCAGGAGATACGCAGTGAAATAAAGAGCGAAACCCTGATGTGTCCGTCGCCGTCGTACGAAGGTTCTACGCTGAGTGTGATGTTTATCGACAAATCGGCAGCCGGAAGTCAGGGCAGAGCTGCTTATTATCCTACGCTGGAGCCACAGGACATAAACATCACCATGGGGCGTAACGAGATTACCATCCTGAAGTATGTGTATGTAGACGAAGGCGGAAGCGGTGAGGGCGACTTCGAGATTTACCTTCGGGTAAACGACAACTGGGAGTTACTGCACGATATGGAACTGGATTGATTGACCGATTATTGATAATGTTATTATTTATAGTTTAAATTTTTAAGTATGAAGAAAAACTATTTATTGGGAATGGCTTTGATAGCGTCATTGTCATTCAACTCTTGTACCAAGGAGATCGTATATGTACAAGATGGAACAGGTGTAGAGAGTGTAGCTGACGGTGCTCAGATTATCACACTTCAGGTGGAAAATGGTGGCGACGGACTGGCTACCCGTGCCGGACGTCCGCTGTATAGTGCTGAGGCTAAACAGACTATTGAAAATGTGAAGCTGTGGATTTGTGATAATGATGGTAAGGTGGTATATGTAAAAGAAATCTCTGAGTGGAATGATAACAAAGTTTCAACAGTATATACTACCGGTGGTCACGGTCGCCAGACTACTATTGAACTGAAGGATGCAGATAAACTTGCTGCCGGTACTTATCATATTTATGCGGTAGGTTATAGCAATAGCAGTGCTTATACTTTGACTAATGTCACAAATGTTACAAAAGAAAGTGCTTTCAACGTAAACATGGTGTTGCCATGTAGTACTGCAGGTGAAGAAATCTTTGCCGGACAGATGGGATTGACTGTTGAAAAGGGAAAAGGTTTCAAGAAACCGGTAGTACTGAACCGTCAGGTAGCAGGTGCTTTTGCCTACGTTAAAGATATTCCTTTTATGGAAGGTGCCAAGTATCTGAAACTGGTTGCAAGTGCTCAGAATCAGTCATTGGTTCTTGGTAATTTCAATAGCTTTGATCTTACTGGAAATGGTTCTGGTAATGATGCTAATGTAAAATATATAGTAAACGGTACCAATGGCAAATCTGGAAGTGAAACTTATGTGATTAGCACTATTGATTTGAATAAATGGTTTACTGCTATTAAGGATGATAACGGTGATAATTTGATTGATGCGGGTGAAAACTGGAAAAATCCATGTAGACCTAGTAGCAGCCCTGCAGCTGGTACATATCCTACTTTCCAGAAAGGTTCTGCTTTTGGTGGTGAATTTGTTATCCCGTTTGCACATGTAGATGGAAAACAGACTTTGACTTTGCAATTGACAAATGCAGGTGGAAAGGTACTTAGAAGCTGGAAAGTGAATTTGGGTTCAACGGATGAACAGTTGAAGCAAACAATTACATGCTGGAATAGTGGATCTACTAACTGGAGCACTCCTCTTTCTGGTGAACTTGCAAACACCTACAGCCTTGTACGTAACCACTTGTATGGTATTGGTACCAGAATGAATGATGAAGCTAATCCCGAAAAGCCGGGTGTTGATCCAGATCCAGATCCAGAAGATCCAGATGACAAACCAGAGTCATTGAACAACAAGCAGGAACTTGTATTGAAAGTAAACGATAACTGGGAAGTGATTCACGGAATGGAATTGGACTAATTTTTAGACCGATAAATCAAATAGTATTGCCTGACTTTCAGGCAATACTATTTTACCCTGTTTTATTGAATTTCCGAAGTCAAGTAGCAAAAAGCTCTTCTGCAAGATACCGGAAACAGTGAGATTTCTCATGAACGATACGAATCGGAGCCGGAAGACTGCCTGTCTTTCATTATTATTCCGAAGGCAAGAGCCAGGCAGCTTTCCGTCATTATTCAGAGAAAGAATCGCGTAAAACCGCAGGCAGGTAGTACTGTTTTATGCACGACGGGGAAGTGAAGTAATATTGTAAAAACTATAAAATTTAAAGATAATGAGCGTATTTTTCCAGACATCCAGACAAAGGAGTTTTCTTTCCGCCTGTCGAATAGCCGGAAAGAAATGGTCTGCATCGGTGCCGCTGCTTCTGGCTGCACTGCTGACAGTTGTATTTTATTCATGCCGCGATGAGGATTTACTTCCCTCGGTACAGAGTGTAGAACATAACGGAACCCGTAATGAAACTGAAAGTACTTCAGGTCTTGATGTAGTACAGGATGAAATATATGGTGCAACATATAAGCCCAATTGTCGTGTCCCTTTGGTGGGTGAAGGAAGAGTAATCAACCAGATAACCAAGAATTTGGTAGGCGTTTTAAGTAACTCGGATAATAAGTTGGAATATTTGGTAGATAAGAACTTAGATAACTCTGTTAGTCTGAAGGGATTGGCAGAGGTAAATACAGGGCTTCCAATTTTGTCTGTAAAAGATGTCAATCGTGTTTACTACGATTCTTCTAATGGCATTAAGGTCGGATTCTTGTATAAAGACCCAGGAGGTTTACTAAGCTTAAATGTATTGCAAGGCTTTTGGGTAAAGACTTATTTAAAAGGCAAAGAGCAAGACGGTTCCTCTACATCAGGAAGTGGTGATAAATTTCAGTTACTAAACTTAAATCTCTTGAATGTATCTGGAGGTTTAAGTGAAATTTCATTTACTACTACTAAACCTTTCGATGAAGTACGAATCGGTTGTGCTTCCATCAGTGTCGAAGTACTTAGTGGACTGGAATTCTACTATGCGTTTGTGGGGGAGAATCCCGAAAAGATTGCAACTTACAATGGATACTATAAGCAACCTGAAACAGATTCAGGGGGTAGTATAACAGGACTAGGAAACACTAATAATCTTATAGATGAAGAACTGGACAATTCTGAACAATTAAGTTTGGCGGGGCATCATGAACTATATGTAGATTTTAACGAGAAAATAGTAAAAGATAGTGAAATCGGTTTTAAGACAGGTGGATTCAAAACACTTGATATAGATTTAACTGGCTTATCCTTATTTGAACTTACAAATAATGATGTAAATAATAAGTATGTTTGGGGAAATGAGAAAGTCTTATCAGGTGGAATAGGTATATCTTTATTAGGCACTCAAGATGGAAGTATGAGTGCCATAGCTAAAGAGGATTGTTATGGTGTAAAGATAAAATTGAATACTGGACTGGTTGGGGGATTACTTGATGTTATATTAGGTCTGTTAGGTAACACCCATTATTATTACGCCTACTCCCGCGATCCGGTAGAGATAGACGTATCCTCTTATTTTACCATTGGCAATGATACCATTTCTACTGATTATTACAACCTCCCGACACCATCGGATGGTACTGTAACGTATTCACTTATTAGTTATCCCGAAGGAGCTACATTTCCTTCTATATCGGGCAACCGCATAACTGGGATGACCGTAAATGGTGACTATGTAGTACAGGCTATATATAAACGAGGCGAAGAAACTTCATGGTCGTATGCGGTGATTCATCGTGACAAAAAAGAAGCTGAGGCGGGTTGTAATACGATGATGATTAATACTTCTGGAAATGAGGTACAGTATACAGTGGTTGAATCCAGTGGATCTCAGGGAGGTATTTCTTTGTTCAATAAGATAAACAACCGCCAGAATCTGGTTGATGGTGATTATACTAATTATGCAGAAGCTACCAATGTATTGAGCTTGATTCAGTTTGGCAGTCTGGCTGGTGTACATTCTTCTCAAGACATTGCTCCGCAAGGAGGAAAGACCCGCGTGGGATTTGTGATGCAGACAAATAATCAGCTGCTGGGTGCCGATGTCTTGAAGTTTTTCTTTATCAGACTGTATAAAGATGGTGAAGAAGTGTTTTCCGGACTGACGGCAGAAAATGACGCGGTAGGAGTGGGACTGGTAGGAAACGACGGAAGCAAATTGCGTTTTTATGTGGAAACAGATCAGACATTTGATCAGGTGGAGCTTTGGACTGCAGGCTTGCTGAATGTCAATTTGAATACCTTCCGTTTGTATTATGCTTTCTACGAACCCACTACTTGCGAAGAGTATGCAGGGACATCGGAGGCTTGTATGGAAATGATCACGGCACAGAAGCATGGGGCGACTATCAACTATGCGGAAACAAAATCTTCGTCGGCGGCAAGTGTGGGGGCTACCATGAACAACCTGTCGTACGTAATCGACAACAGTCAGCAGACAGCGGCTTCTATTGTAGCTGGAGTCAGCCTGATAAGCCGTTCTACCGTGGCTGTAAAATTTAATTCCATCAGAGGCGGACAGCCGCTGGGTGCCATACTCCGTACGCCGGGATATGTGCTGAATGCGTCTGTTCTTCAGAATGTGACAATAGCTGCATACAATGGTGGACAGGCGGTAGCAAGTGAGTCTACTTCCGGCGGATTGGCTTCCATCGAGGTGATAAGCGATGCCGGACTGGCTTATATGGAGGTTACTCCTTTACAGGGTTACGATGAAGTACGTATTTCGTTCCCTTCATTGGCAGATGCGCTCGAAACAGTCTGGCTGTCGGGTTTCTATATCCGTCCGGATGCCAACGGAAATGGTATTCCCGACTGTGCGGAAGAACCGGATGATCAAGGAGAAACCGACATTGCATATAAGAGTATAACCGAACATGTTTGTGTGGATGAAACAACCTATTTGGGCAATGTACGTATCTTTGTCGATGCTCAGGATGATAAAGTTGGTACTAAACTTACATTTACCTGCTATCCGTATAACGGCAACGGACAGAAGATAGAACAGGAGGCTGAATTGCGGCAGGATGATAAGGGCTATTTCTTTGAATTGTCATTGCCGGTAGGCGATTATTCTATTTCGGGATTGTCTACTTACAACGGGCTGCGTGCTCAGGTACATCCGCTGAAGACTACCTGGAAGAGAAATGCGTCAGATACCGACTGGAACAACTGGAGCAACTGGACGGACGGTTCTCCTTGGGGATGTACCAATGTGGTGATTCCTGCAGGAGCCACACGTTATCCGAACTTAAAAGCTTGGGGTAGTGTAGATAAATTCTATGGCGGTAACTATTGTGCGAATATTCATTTCGAACCGGGAGCAGCTGTACTCAATACACAATATCTGGAGTATGACTGTGCATACGTGGAAATGGAAGTACAAAGCGGTATGTATCATATGATTTCTACTCCACTTCACGGCATGGTTACGGGCGATATGTTTGTTTCGCCTGAGATGCCGGCATACTTTACTCCGCTGAAGGAGGATACTTATCGTGAAGTGCGACACAATCCGATAGTACGTCAGAAAATGTACAGTCGTGCGGTTACAACTGCAACTTCTGGTACTGATCTTAACGGTACTGTAGCTTCCACTGCCGACTGGAGCCGTACGTTTAATGCGGTGGCTCAGCTGTATGAGCAGGCACAGGGCATCAAGATGATGGTTGGAAATGAGGGAGATGGGACTTCTTATCGTCTTCGTTTCCCGAAAGCATATACCGAGTACAATTATTATACGCTTTCCGGCAGATGGGTTAAAGAAGAAACTTTGCCGGAAGGGGCAAGAAATATGAATGGAAAATTTGCTTATGAAGAGAGTGGGTTTAAGCCGGAGAATGCAGGTCGTTCATTTACTTTTAAATTGCGGAATGAAGAACAGGGAGCTACCTATTTTGTGGCAGGTAACCCGTTTATGAGTTATTTGGATATAAAGACATTCCTAACAGAAAATAAACGGTCTGTTCAAGCTATCCGTATCATAGATTCTGAAAATGTTTTCGGAGAAGAAGAGGGATTGGTCAGAATTTCCTTAAGTGAAAACGGAAATTTAAGCTTTGATGTAGCAGGAGAACAGAGCAACACCATTGCACCGTTGCAGGCATTTTATGTAGAGGCGTCAGGAGATAATGCTTCAGACAATGTTGATATAACTTATACCTCGGATATGTTTGTGCAGCCTTCTGCAAGTACAGCAACCAGAAGTTCCCGTAGTGCTTCTGTTCCGGCAGCAGGCGAAATGAAAATCTCGGCTGTATCGGGTAACTCTGTAAGTTCTTGTTCGCTGCTTCGCAGTGCCGGAGCATCGGATGCATACAATGCGAAGGAGGATATTGTTTCACTGATTGACGAGGACTTTATGCCGAAGGTAAAGGTGTATACCGTAGCCGACAAGCGTGCGCTCGATATTCAGAAAATGAGTAATGCAACTCGTGTGGGTTTAGGATTCATGGTAAAGGACGCTTCGCAACAGACAGAATTCACTTTGGACTATGGCAGCAACTGGAAGGGATGGACACTGGTTGACAAGCAGACAGGAAAGCGCTACCTGCTGGATGGTACTTCGCTTACAGTAAATGCAGGTGCGATGAAGAGTAATGACGGACGTTTCTATCTCGTAAAAGAATGAAAGGAAAGTAGGTTATGAAAATGAAACAATTCATACATGCTGTATTTTGTGCCCTGACTGTGTGTGGCTTCCTCCTGTTGGGAGCCTCATGCAGCAAGGAGAATGAACCGATACAGACTGTTGAGGGAGTAACGGTTACCATTGCGGCTCAGAGTGACTTGCAGACCCGTACTTCCTTGCCGGTTTATGATGGAGATTATGGAAATAATATTCGTGGTGTGCAGCACGTTACGGATGTATATCTCTATATTTACGAAATGGACGAAGCTGGGACCGATGGTGAGTGTAAAGCCCGCTTTAATGTGGGGTGGAGAGAATACTTTGGAGCTAATAATCTTCCGAATGAAACGGCAGTAATGCGGTATACGTTTGCTTATACATTTACGGTCGGAAAAACTTACCGGCTGGTAGCGGTAGGTGTAGATGGAGCTGAATCGGAAGATATCATGCAAGATTATGATGGCTGGAACTCTATTCTTACCTATGGATTGCCAGAGTCTATTCGGACAGGCAGTAAGTTGACTGATCCGATTACACTTCAAGAGGGTAAAACTCCGACTGATATGGCACATTCGGAATTCTTTACAGGGTACGTAGATTTCAAGCCAGCATCGGAGAATGACAAGAATATTGGTGAGATTAATTTGTGGCGCAGGGTCGCAGGTCTGCAGGTTTGCCTGAATCAGATTCCAAAGGAAGTAGAGCGCGTGAGAATATTGCTTTATAATTCGCAGAATACACAAGTGAAACTATTGCCCAGTGCCCCCCAAGAAAGTGAAACGGATAAGATAATTACAGATTTCATTACCAGCCCTTATGGGAATGATTCTTTCAACGAAGAGGGCAGGGTACTGATGGATAAGACCTTTACAGAGGATGATTTATATCTTCCGGGATCTAGTACAGGAGTCGTTTCTGATTATGCTTACAAATGTTCCCTGACGGCATTTATGCTGCCTGTCAATATCCCAGACAGGGAGCTGTACGAATATACGCTTGTAGCGGAGTTTGTTACTACCTCCATGACCGGTATTGTAGGTTCCAGCAAAAAGGTACGGTTGATAAAGCCTTGGCAAAATAGCGACGGGCTTGATTTCGAAGACGAAACTGATATAGGCACAGGTATTATCGACGACCTCGACAAGTATCTTTTCCCGATTGAGGCAAATCATTTTTATTGTCTGGGGATTCCGTCAAAACCTATAGACTGTTCTGGCGTGTTGCAATAACAATTGGCACTGTGTAAGGTAGTTACAAGGGTATGAAGTTTCTTAATTGGATGATTAACTTATGAAATATACTAGATTGATTTATATGTCAGGCATCGTCCTGATGCTTCTTTCTGCCTGCAGCGATTCGTCGTCGCTTGATGCAGAAGGACAGAATGGGAAGCCACTGCAGCAGACGTTTACTGTAGCGGTAGAAAGTGTGGGCGAGCTTTTTGAAGGTGGAGAAGGGGTGAATCCGGCTACTGTCGCATCACGCCGTCCTATTTCGAGCGTTACACCTACGCAGACATTCGACAAGCTCAGTATACTGATTGTGGAGTATCAGAGCCCGGCAAAGGTGGTATATAAAAAGACGATTGAAAACTGGAGTAATCCAGATAACAAAGCAAGTTATCCCTGGAGTACGGAAGACGGACAGGGGCGATATGCCACGATTACGCTTACCGGCAGTGAGTGTCTGGAGGAAGGAAAGAATTACATGGCATATGTAATTGGTTACCAAAGCGGAACTTACGGAGGCTATGAGCCGTTTAAAGGTGTAGAAGTAGGGGATTATTACAATCAGACTGAAACCGTAACTATCCCTAATGGAGGGTATGCTGAAGAAGTTTTTGCAGGTGCAGAAATTTTTTGGGTGGAAAATGGAGTGATTCTTTCCAAACTGAGTGCTGAAGCAGAGGCACAGCATGGACTGATGGTAGCTCGCCGGCAGGTAGCGGGTACGTTCGGCTATTTTACCCGTGTGCCGGTGCAGGTAAACGGCAGTAGTGTGGCTAAGCTGCGGCTAGTTGCGACCAAACGTAATCAGACTATTATCTTCGGAGGATTCAGAAGTGTGGACGATGCTTTCGATTTTCATAAGGATAATGTGATAAATGGTATGAATCCGCGTACGGACTATGATTGTGCTTTGGCAGAATCAGCAGTGAACGATGCGTTTTCTGTGTATGAGATTGACTTGTGCAAGTGGTTTCCTGGCAATACGGAGAACGTGCTATTACCCTTGGATATGAATGACGATGGTTATTTGGATAGTGCCGATACGAATTGGCAGACTGATGAGGAATCCTATCCTAAGGGGACGATTTCATTACCGAGGGGTACGGTGTTCGGTGATAGCTTTTGGGTTTCGGTTGTTATGACGCAGCGAGATGTGGAAGAAGGAATACCTACTTTCCAAATGCAGATGCTTGATGCGGAAGGAAGGGTGATAAAGTATTGGGATATTATTTTACGTAATTACGAAACTGCAGGTGAAGACCGTACATTGGTATCGTTGCCTGATGGAGAGAACGGACGTACTGTGATTACCGAACTCGATAATATTGATACAGAAACTTGTTTTAGTATTGTACGTAATCGTTTGTATACGATGGGGGAAAAGAGTCAATCGCAGAATTATGGTGAAGATGAGCCTATCGATTTAAGTTCAGCCGGAGTGCTTGTGCTTGATGCTCGTCATGAATGGCAGATTATGAATTCTATTATCTTTAATTAGGTATTTATATTACATTTTGTTAATAAAAGAACAATATCCCCAACTTATTTAGCAAGTTGGGGATATTGTTTCAGAATTCAGTGGGTTTTCCTGTATTCTGCATATAGTTTGTTCTAATTTTAGAACGGATAACCGATTGCGAAGTGGATACCCATTCCGTCCTTGAAGTTCGGTATATTGTAGTATTTGGAGATTCCTGTTTCGTAAGGTACGTGCAGGGCTACTCCCCAGTCGAGGCGAAGTACAAGGAAAGACAAGTCGTATCGGATACCCAGACCCGTTCCCAATGCAATATTGTCGAAGAACTTGTTGAACGTAAACTGCTCATCAGGACGTGCTTCGTCTTTCCGCATCAGCCATACGTTTCCGGCATCGAGAAATAATGCTCCGTTCAGATTACCTCCGAAAAGGTTGGAGAAAATGCGGAAGCGATACTCCAGGTTGGCTTCCAGCTTGATATCTCCCGTTTCGTCTACGTACGAGTAGGCTGCGTTTTCGGCCGGATGAAAGCGTCCGGGACCGATAGAACGTACCGTGAAAGCACGTATGCTGTTGGCTCCTCCTACGTAGAACTGTTCGTTATAGGGAGCAATGGTCTTGTTACCGTATGCCCAGATTACTCCGGCCATCAGTCGTCCGGCAATCTGCTGCTTGTCGTTGATGTAGTAAAGCGGTCGTATCTCGCTCGAGAACTTCAGGAACTGTGCAAATGGAGTTCCGAGGAATTTCTTTTCTCTTTCTTTCAGACTCTTGCCGAAGGCTGCATAAATAAGTGAGGTGACATTACCTGCCGAGCTGAAAGAGTTTTCCCACCACATTCGCATCCGGCGGTGACGCCATGAATCATCGTAGGTAAAGGTATAGGTGACCGAAGGGATGAACTGGTCGTCCAGACTGTGAAACAGCATGGGGTTGGCCTGTGCAATCGAGTCGAATGTAGCCGTACGGTGCTGCAAATGATTGAACGCCAGATGGAGCGGTGTTACGGTATGTTTCATGCTTCTGGACGGACGGAAACTGTACGAAACGGTTCCTCCGAAAGACATCCGTGACGCGCGTCAGCACGCGCTCTGCTTCTGCCGCAGACTCAGGCAGTCGGCGATCATGGCGATGAACTCCGAATTCGTCGGCTTGCCCTTGATGTTCGAAACCGTGTAGCCGAAAAACTTCTGCAGCGTCTCCAGATCGCCGCGATCCCACGCGACCTCGATCGCATGGCGAATGGCACGCTCAACGCGCGAGGGCGTGGTGTTGAATTTGCGCGCGACCTCGGGGTAGAGCACCTTGGTCACGGAATTGATGACGTCCATATCGTCGATGGCCAGCATGATCGCCTCGCGCAGGTACTGGTAGCCTTTGATGTGCGCCGGGACGCCGATCTCATGGATCACGGAAGTCACCATGGTTTTCAGACTGGGTAAGCTCTCCTGGGGCGCTTTGAGAAACAAGCCCCGCATCTTATCCAGCAGAGCGGCCGTTTCAAAAGGCTTCGGCAGAAAATACGCCGCCCCCAGTTCTGAGGCTTCCGCCAGCATCCGGTCGGAGACAAAGCCGGAGACCAGAATGGTCATAGGTGCGTCTCCCTGCTTCTGCAGTTGCCGCAGCACGCTGATGCCGTCCATGCCCGGCAGCATCACATCCATAACCAGAAGGTCCGGCATTCGTTCCTTTACCCGCTTCAGAATCTCATTTCCATCCCGCGCGATCTCCACAGAAAACTCGCCTGTCTTTTCCATTTCTTCCCACAGCAGCGTGCGAAATTCCTCGCCGGCGTCTGCCAGCAATACCGTCTTACGTTGATCCATAATGCACTCCCTTTTTCCCAAATTTGCGACGGTTTTAACGGTTTCAAGTCGCGTTTTATTTAAAATAGCACGTTCTCCTAACTTTTTCAATGAATCACAGCTAAATTTTCCAACAATCGTTCGACATTTTTCACGAGACAGCCTATTTTCCAGCACTTTCCGCGTTCTTTTGTTCTTATTTTTCACAAAATATGGTGAAATCTGTCCAGCCTGTCTTCTTTTTTTGTGGTGGTTCTTTTCTTCTTCCACAAAATATGGTATGATAAGCCCAAGAAATATTTTGTCGCTTTTTCCGGATATAAAAATATTTTCGTCGACTGCAACTACCGTATCCGACAGCGGATACTCTCCCGCTGTACGCTTTTTTCGGAGGGATCATTATGGAGCTTCTGCGTCAACAGCTCATCGCCTACCGCCCGTGGAACGAGCAGGAGGAACGGGACCGGGAAGAACTGCTCCGCCGTCTTGACAGCCACGAGGATCTGTACACCAGAGCCAATACCGCCGCCCATTTTACCGCCTCC
>ENA-OPVT01000117-OPVT01000117.1-human-gut-metagenome-genome-assembly--contig:-NODE-117-length-62730-cov-3.693147_pt1 | contig 62730 bp, 58 predicted proteins | sample MGYA00241499_ERZ501990 | MGnify/ENA primary metagenome ERZ501990 (study PRJEB25962, sample SAMEA2042104) | human gut metagenome | biome: human gut; feature: human-associated habitat; material: faeces...
ACAGAAAGTGATGAGCCATATAAAAAAATAGAAGATGGAGTAGTTAATTCTATTATTGCTTTTTATGATAAAAAATGTTCAAGCATTAAAATAGATAATAAAGAGTTAAGCAGTTTAACACCTGATATTTTATTTAAAGATTATACTCGAAGTGATGGGTGGGAACATATTCCAACAAATTATAGAAACCACCCTGAATTTGGAATTTCAACAGAGCATACTATTATGAAAATTATAGATAATAACGAAAGAAGTATAACTATCTATTTTGATTTAGAAAACAGAGCCTTTAAAGTACAGCTTTTAAATCAAACACCGTTAAAAAAATTTGACTATTAGGGAGGAAAAAATATGAAAAAATTAATTTTTATTTTAGGATTATTAGTGAGTATGGTATCATATGCGGAAGAACAATCTAATGTAACAAAAGCTGTATCATCAGTAGTATCGGGAGTTGTATCCACTGGAAAAAATGTTTTAAAAGGTGTAAAAGAAGGAATAGATACAGGAAGAAAAGATGGTACAAGTATTGATGATGCTTTTATAATTTATGATAGAGAACAATTTGAAAAAAATGTAAAAGCTGAAGTTTTATCAGTAACAAAAGATGAAGAAGGATATAAAGTAACAGTTGGTTTAAAAAATGAAACAGACCAGCTGATAAGACTTACAAATCTTAATGAACAAAAATCTTTACAGCTTTTAGATACAGAGGGATTTTCAGTTTTTGCTTTATGTCCAACTGGAGATATTAATATACCAAAAAAATCAGCAGTAAAAAGTATATTTATATTTCCTGCTGACGGGACACCAAAAATGTTAAAAATTTATGAAAGCGAAATAGAAATTTCTGATAAAGTAATTAAATAGAAAAATACAGAAGTGGAAAAAATTATAAAGTTTCCCTGCATTGAAAAATAGTTTGTGATTAATGCAGTGAACAAAACGTAAAAATTTATATGTTTGAAAACTTTAGTTCGAGTTTATAAATTTTAGTTTTGAGAACAAAATTAATAAAACTATTTTTCATTAGCAGGGCAATTTTCTTTTGGTTCGTTTTCTTTGCTCGTTCAAAGAAAATGAATACAGCACATACTAAAAATAATAATGGTGTTTCTTTTTTACCTTAACAGGTCTAATAAAATTATATGTAAAAATTCCAATAACAATTCCTATTATCATTCCTCCCAAAATATCACTTGGATAATGGACGTATAAATAAAGCCTTGAGAAAGAAATTAAAATTGTAATAAGAAGTGCAGGAATACCAGCTTTCTTATCAAAATATAAAAGCACAGTTGTGCAGGCAAAGGAAGCCATAGCATGTCCTGACGGAAAAGAAAAATCTTTTGGAGCTGTGATTAAAAGATTTGTAAAATGATTTGCTTCAAAAGGTCTTATACGTTCTACAAAAGGCTTAAGCCAGAGATTTCCGATTAATACACATATACTAAGAGTAAGTGCAAGTGTAAATCCCAATTTTCTGTATCTTTTAGAAATAACAGCAAGCACAGTAATAACTATCCAGATAAAGCCAAAATTTCCAAGACAGGTTATTATTGGCATAATTCTATCTAAAAGAGGTGAACGAAATTCCTGTATAAAATTTAAAATAGTATTATCATAAATCAAAAGCTGTTCCATAAAAATCTCCTGTTATAAAAATTTTATCATCTCTTCTGCCGGGTCAACCACAGCAAGATTTGTCATTGAGACAATCTCATCTTTTATATATGGAAAATGTGTGCATGAAAGAATAACTGCTCTGTTATCAATTTCAGGCTCTACTTTTTCAAAAAAAGCAAAAAGTTCTTTTAAAGCTGCCTGTTCTGTAATTTCATTTTTTGAAACACAGGTCTCTATTTTATTTACAAGAGTTAAAAATCCCAGAGAAAGAAACTTAGCCTTAGGGTTTCTACTTTTTATAAATTCCTCTATATTTTTTGTAGAGATACTGTTTGCTGCCATAAGAAAAAGAAAATCATAATTATTTCCTATAACTTTATAAGCATCAAAAGGTGTGATAATTTTAAAATCAATTTTTTTAGAGAGTTTTTCAAAATCAACTGCACAGCTTAAAGAGTTGCAGTAGACAAAACAAGAATCCATATGATTTTCTTTCATATGAATAAGTTTTTCAAGAACAAGATTTTCAAGTTCTTCCTTTGAAAGAAATTGAAGTTTATCCTGTTCGTAGCAATTTTTTGAAACAGAATAACCATAAGCATCAAAGCCTTCATTTTTTAATAAATCAACACCCATCTGTGTGTCAATTACAGTTCCTGCCATTACTCCTATTTTTTTCATATTATCACCTCAGAGAGTTATAAAATATATTTATATCTTAACATATAAAAAAATTAAACACAACACATGAGTAAAGTCAAATAAAAAAAGTCATATTCTTTTAATATTTATATAAAATAAAAAAATTGTAAAATAAATCAATATTTCTGATTGATTTTTTTCTTCAGATAAGTTATTCTTTAATATATGTGAAATATCGGAGGATAAAAATGAAAAAGTTTTTAATTTCATTTCTTTCAATTATTCTTTTGACATCATGTGCAGATAAAATTGATGACAGAGGATTTTATATTGAAGGAAAAAATGCTGGGATAAATAAAATAACCAAGTCAGAATATGATAAAGAAGGCTACAACATAAACGGCTACAATAAATATGGATTTGACAGAAGCGGTTATGACAAAAAAGGATACAACTCTCTTGGTTATGATAAAAATGGAATTAACAGACGTGGTTATGATGAAAAAGGAGTTTATCATAATGAATACAGATTTAATAAGATGATGGAAGAAGAGGGATTAAGTTTTGAAAAAGCTAAAGAATATATGGTGAAAAGATATTCTTTAAAAAATACTTATATGTATTCACCGGGAAAAAGTGAATTTGAAACAACAAAAGAATATATAAAACGGGCTCAGGCTGACCAGAAAAAATATCTTAATTTTCTTATTGATTCATACTTTATATATGACTCTGGAAAAATGAATATAGAATATAATGCAGATTCACAGGAAATGGTTTTTACAGTTTTTTCATATGAAGATACTGAAAATGTAAAAAGCAGTGACGGAAAAACAGAAAGAAAGGTAAAACATTTTTCAATTCCTTTTAAATCAAAAGAGGAATTCAGATTAAAAATGAATATAGAGGAAGCCAAAGAGTTTGATAAAAATAAAGTAAAAATAAGAATGATAATAAGTCCTCTTTATGAAGCTATTGTCGGAGATACAAAAGTAATAAATGAATACGGTGTTCAGGAGAAAAAAGAAAGAAATATTGACTATGACATGAGGACAGACGATTACAGAAATATTATAGGCTATAGAATTTATGATGACAAAAAAGTATATTTTGAAAGCATGATGGATATGGAGCTTCGTGAAGCATTTACAAAATATGCAGAAACTTTAATTGAAGCCAAAGCTGTGGAACAGCGTTATCCTGCAAAAATTTATTTAAAAGGGGACAAGCTTCATTTTATAAAAGAGGAATATGTTCGTAACTCATATAGAAATAAATTTATCAGATATATTTATGATTTTAAAACAAAAAAAATTACAAGAGACAGAAGACTTGAAAACTATACGAGTTTTGATATAAGACGTGAATACAGAAACTGGCAGAAATTTTAAAAATTAATAAGAAAAAGATGATTGTAAAAAAGATTGAAAAATAGAATAAGGATATATTTTTCAGATATTTTATCTTATTACAGGTCATCTTTTTTATTTTATTCTATTTCTTTCTTAATTAGGTTAAGAAAGTGCAACATTTTATAATTAAGATTTATAAGGGTTTTACAGAGTATTTCTTAATTAAGTTAAATAAGAATGATTTTTCTGTAGTTATTTTCTTATTTAATACCTTTAGTTTTTTATAAAACCATAGTATATTATTAATGAACAATATTGTTGGAGAAGTTAAAATGAAAAGAAATGAAAATGATATCAAAATTTTAGAATTAATTCAAAAAAAAGAAGCTGCTTCAAGAGTGGAAATTGCTGAAAAACTTGGTATTTCTCAGGCTGCTGTGAGCAAAAGAGTAAAATGTCTTATGGAACTTGGATATTTAAAAGAAAATCATAATAAAAACATAAAGACAAACGGAAGAAATGCTGTGGGACTTGAAATAAATTCCAATTTGGGCAAAGTTCTTGGAATTTATTTTGGGTCAGAAGAAATTTCCATAGCTCTTTCAGATTTAGAAGGAAATCTTTTAAGTTTGGAAAAGAAAAAAATATCAGAAAATAAAAATATCAGAAAAATCTGTTTTGAAATGACAGACAAATATATTGCAGAAGAAAAAATTGTAAAAATCGGTATTGCAATGAACGGAATTGTTGATGTACAGAATGGAATAAGCATTTATTCTGCTGCTTACAACTGGAACAACATAAAAATAAAAGAGGAGTTTGAAAAAAGATATAATATTTCTGTAGTAATTGAAAACGGTGTAAACCTTATGGCACTTTATGAAAAAACTTTTGGAATGTGTCAAAAACAGAAAAGTTTTGTGGTAATAAATATAGGTGCAGGAGTCGGGGCTGCTGTTTATTTAAATGGAGAATTATATCATGGAAAAGATTTTGGAGTGGGAGAAATCGGGCATATTCCATTTGACCTTTCTAAAGAAGCTCTTATATGCAGCTGCGGGAATAAAGGCTGTATTGAAACAATTTTATCTGACTGGAGAATAGAACAGAAAATTTTTAAAATAACAGGAAAAAAATATTCTTATGATGAAATTATTGAACGGGCAAACAATAATGAAAAAGAATTCAGGAATGTTTTTATGAATCTTATACCTGTCTTTTTAAATATTATTTTTTGGATAACTACACTTATAAATCCTGAAGAAATAGTTATCTATGGAAAAATAAATAAGTGCGGAGATTTTTTCTGGAGAGAACTTAAAAGAAAAGTAAAAGAGGGAAACTTAAATAAAAACAACAGTCTGAATATAAAAAGTTCAAGTTTTGACAGCGATACTATAGTTTATGGTGCAGTCATTCTTGCTTTGAATAATATGTTCAGAACAATATGAGATGATTATTAGGAGGATTATATGAATTTTTCATGGGCATTAGACGGAAGTATAATAGGATTTTATATTTTGATAAGTCTTCTTGTAGGGCTTTCAATAAGAAAATATGTAAGTAATGTTGAAGATTATTTGGTTGCAGGAAGAGAAGTTAATCTTTATGCAGGAATGGCATCTCTTGCAGCAACAGAATTTGGAATAGTAACTTGTATGGCTGCAGCTCAGCTTGGTTACAGATATGGTTTTTCAGGAGCAGTTGTAGGACTTCTTCTTTGTACATCTATGTATCTTGTAGGAAAAACAGGATTCTGTATTAAACCTTTAAGAGATGCAAATGCTATGACTCTGCCAGAATTCTTTGAGAAAAAATACAGTCCAAGAGTTAGATGGGCAACAGGACTTATTATTGTTATCGGCGGGCTTTTAAATACAGGGGTATTTTTAAGAACAGGTGGAGATTTCCTTGTTGCTGTTGTTGGTTTAAATCCTAAATATCTTGAAATAACTATGACAGGACTTTTAATTGTTGTTGCTTTATACACTGTTCTTGGCGGAATGATATCAGTTCTTGTAACAGATTTCTTACAATTTATTCTTATGAGTGCGGGAATGATTATTGTTACAATTTATATAGTTGCAACTATCGGTTGGGGAACTATTTTAGATGCAGTTCAAAGCACTTACGGAGCTGCCGGGTTTAACCCGTTTATCAATAAAAATCTTGGTTGGCAGTATGTTCTTTATACATTCCTTACAGTTTCAGCAACTGTTCTTACTTGGCAGACAATGATTGCAAGAGTTCTTGCATGTAAAGATTCAACTGTTGCTAAAAAAATGTATACAAAAACAAGTTTCTTCTATATAGTTCGTTCATTAATTCCTGTATGCTGGGGACTTGCTGCTCTTACAATCTGGAAACCGGATGCACTTGGAGGAGCACCTATAACTGCAATGCCTAGATTTTTGGCTGCTGCACTTCCAACAGGACTTATTGGAATAGTTGTTGCTGCTATGCTTGCTGCTGATATGTCAACAGATTCATCATATCTTCTAGGTTGGGCAAGTGTTATCTATAACGATATTCTTGCTGTATTCCATAAAGGAACTTGGTCTGAGAAAAAAGCAGTTCTTATCAATAAACTTTTAGTTGCTGCAATCGGGCTTTTCCTATTATTCTATGGATTATGGTATCCTTTAAAATCAGATTTATGGGTATACATGACTCTTACTGCTGCAATTTATTCTGTAAGTGTTTCTACATTATTAATAGCTGCATGTTATTGGAAAAAAGCAAATACTTGGGGAGCTTATGCAGCAATAGTAGTTGGTTCAGCAATTCCTATTTTATTCCTTGTACTTCAACAAATCCCTGCGACAGCAGAATTTGCTAAAGCAATCGGTCCATATTATTCAGGTATTGGTGCATTTGCTTGTGCTTGGATAGCTATGTTTGTTGGTTCTAATTTAAAAATTATGTTAAAAAAATAGGGAGGCGACATATATGAGATTATTTTGGAGTATACTTTTCTTCGGCGGGCTTGCATGGTATGTGTTTACAATATTCCACGTTGGAATTAAAGGATTTGAAGATGTAAAACAAATGCTTACAAATATAACAAAAAATAACAAAGCAAAAGAGGAAAACAAATAAAAAGGTGAATTAACTTATGAATAAAAAAACAAATATTTTATTTATACTTACTGATGACCAAGGATATTGGTCATTGGGAAGTTATGGAAATAGAGATGTAATTTCTCCAGCATTGGATAAATTAGCAGAAGAGGGATCAAGATTTGAAAATTGTTTCTGTGTATCTCCTGTATGTTCTCCAGCAAGGGCTTCTATATTTACAGGAAGAATTCCATCTCAGCATGGTGTACATGATTGGCTTGATGAACATCACAAAGATACAGTTGAATATTTAAAAGGACAGGATACTTTTGTAAAAGTTTTATCTGAAAATGGATACAGATGCTGTCTAAGTGGTAAATGGCATTTAGGAAACAGTGCTGAAATACAGCAGGGATTTAGTGAGTGGTATGTTCACGAAAAAGGTGGAGGTCCATACTATAATGCTCCAATGTATAAAGATGGAGTACTTATAGAAGAGCCGAAATATATAACTGATGCAACAACAGATTATGGAATAGAGTTTTTAGAAAAATATGCAGAAAGTGATGAACCATTTTATTTAAGCCTTCATTACACAGCTCCTCATGCACCTTGGGGACCTGAACATCATCCAAAAGAACTTTTAGATTTATACAAAGACTGTAAATTTGAAAGCTGTCCGAGAGATGATTATCATCCTTGGAAAATCAGAGAAACTTTTGAAGGAACAGAGGAAGAAAGACTTGCGATTTTAAGAGGATATTTTGGAGCAATTACAGGAGTTGACAGAGGAGTTCAGAAAGTTATTGATAAACTTGAAGAACTAGGAAAATTAGAAGATACTCTTATTATCTTCACAAGTGACAATGGAATGAATATGGGTCATCATGGAATTTTTGGAAAAGGAAACGGAACTTCTCCACTTAATATGTTTGAAACATCAGTGAAAATTCCTATGATAGTAAGTCATAAAAATCATATTGCAGGGGGAAAAGTTTTCAAAGGACTTTACAGCCACTATGATATTATGCCTACAATTCTTGAATATGTTGGAATAGATTATAAGTCTCCAATTGCACTTCCAGGAAAAAGTTTCTGTGAAGTTCTTACAGGGGGAAAAGAAAATGAAGAAAAAGATGTAGTTGTATTTGATGAGTACGGTCCTGTAAGAATGATAAGAAACAAAGAATGGAAATATATTCACAGATATCCATTTGGTCCTCATGAACTTTACTGTCTGGCAGAAGATCCTGATGAAAAAGTAAATCTTATTGATGATGAAAAATATCAGTATAAAGTACGTGAAATGAGAATGCGTCTTGAAAAATGGTTTGTTAAATATGTAAATCCAGAAATAGACGGAGCAAGAGAACCTGTATTCGGTGCGGGGCAAAAAGGCCTTGCGGGTATCTGGGGAGATGGAAACACAGTATATCAAAGATATGAATCAGATCTTATCTTTACATGTGATAATGTGCTTAAAGAAAGAGATAAGAATGAAAAAATAGAAAGAGTTGACTAAAACAGCCCTAAAATACTTCTTTAAAATAAAATTACAAAAGAATTGAAACAGTAAAAAGTGCAGCTTTAAAAGGCTGTGCTTTTTATTTTGGATAATATATTGTATATTATTTGCTTTTTTTATATATTTTAGATAATATATTATATATGGAATTTGCTTTTTTAAACATAAAAACATTTGGTAAAATAAATGAAACTGGAGGAAAATTATGAAAAAAATATTTATTGTTATAATGTCTTTATTTTTTCTTTTAATCGGCGGGTGCAGTTCACTTGAAACAGCTGTCAAAAAAAGAAATATAGAAACTCAGACAAAGATGTCTGAAACAATCTGGCTTAATCCGGAATATATTACTGATAAAACTATTTTTGTGCAAGTCAAAAATACTTCCATGACAGATATCTCTATTGAAAGAGATTTAAAAAATGTTCTTGCAGAAAAAGGGTACAAAGTTGTAAATACTCCTAAAACTGCAAATTACTGGCTACAGATAAATATATTAAAACTTGAAAAATTAAGTTTGAATAATTCTGATGCAGCTTTAAGCGGACTTACAGGAGCAGGGATTGGAGCATTGCTTGGAGGATACAACACAGGTTCTGCGAATACAGCTGTAGCATGGGGTCTTGTAGGCGGAGCTTTGGGAATTTTAAGTGATGCTTTGGTGGATGATACTTTTTACGGTATGATAACAGATATTCTTGTAAGTGAAAGAACACCTTATAGAGTGAAAAGTTCAGCTGTAAGTGCAACAACTCAAGGAACACAGAGCAGAAACTTTTCTGTCAGTGAAAACAGCGGAAATATGAATAAATATCAGACAAGAGTGGTAAGCACGGCTAATAAAATGAATTTAAAATTTGAGGAAGCAGAGCCTGTGCTTAAAAGAGAGCTTTTAAAAGCAGTAAGCAATATTTTCTAAGTTTATATATAATAAATAAAAAAGTTTATAATAATGAAGCCCTGATTTGCTTTTTAAGGGGCTTCTTTTTGTTTACCTGATAGAAAGGTCAGAAGAAAAAAAGATGTGCCTTAAAATAGTTATTCATAAAATTATTTAATTATAATTATTAGTATATTTTAAAATGAAATAAAATTAAAAAAAGGTATTACATTTTTGGGGATATAGGTTGACAAAATAGCAAGATGTATATTTAAAGGAGTTAGAAAGAATACAAAAAGGAGCTGAGTTTATATTTGTCAGCTCCTAAATTTTTTATCCTAAAAGTTCTAAAAATGCTTCCATTCTTATTTTAACCTGACCAGAATCAGAAGTTGAATAATCTGTTTCAAGGGCAATATAAGGAATTTCTTTTTCTTTCATAACCAATTTTTTTATATTGTGAGATTCAATGTTATAAGTATGACATGCCTGAAGAACAACTTCAACAACACCGTCAACTTTGTATTCATCAATAACTTCTTTTAAAAGTTCCTCTCTGCCCTTATTTGGTGTCATAACAGAGCATGGGATATTAAGATATTTCTTAGCTAAAGCATCAATAGGATTAATATCTTCTCTTACAAGTTCTTCAAGATTTTTCATTCCGCTGCAGTTTTCATAAGCAACTACAACAGCTCCAAGTTCTTCAAGAGGTTTTACTATTTTATCAATAACTCCTCCCATAGGACACCCTGTTATAAGGATACGTGGTGCAGAAGCGGAAATTTTACTTTTTCCCTCTTCGTGAATTTTTTTAAGCTCAGCTATCATTTCCCTTATTTTTTCATTTTGTTCATTTTTATCAAATGTAAAATTTGCTCCGTCAAGAATTTTATAAGTATCATACCCTGAAATTGGAGGAGGAACAAGTTTTCCAAGAGAATAAAGTTCTTTTAAAACTCTTCTTTCCTCGTTACATAATTTTATTCCCTCTTTCAATTTTTCTTCAGTGATTGTTACATTAAATTTTTCTTCCAATTTTTTTATAAATGCTTTTACTTCATTTTTCCACAATTCAAAAGAGTAGTTGTTGTTTTGTGAATTTGGAAGATTCATTACGTAAGTATCTTTTATTTCTCCCAGAAGTTCATACATTTTTTTCTTTCCGTCACAAGTTGTTTCACCAATAATTAAATCAGAAAAATACATATACGGACATTTGTCAGTTAAAGCAAAACCGTAGCTTGCTTTTATAAGCGGACATAAGTTTTTTGGAAGATGTCTTTCTGCATCAGGAATTGTTTCCTCGCTTGAAGCACAAAGAGAAACTGGATAAGCTCCTGCTGCATAAATAACTTCTTTTGGTGTATAAGTGCAGTAAGTCCCCACAACATTTTTTCCTGCATCTTTAAGTTCTTTTACTTTTAAGAAACCTTGTCTTCTTGCATCAGAAAAAGTTTCAAAATTTTTAGGTAAATTGTTCATCGATTAAAAATCCTCCCTATAAAAATATTATCTTTTTATTTTCCCAGCTGTTATGGCAGCTCCCACAGCTCCTGCATATCTTCCCAGCTCATTTGTAATTACCTCACAGCCAAGCTGTTCTTTTAAAAGAGAAAGAATATATTCATTGCTGCAAAGCCCCCCTGTTAAGAAAAAAGTATTATTTTTTCCATGTTTTTTACATAGAGAAACAACCCTTGTCACAACAGAATTTATTATTCCGAAAGCAATATCTTCCCTTTTTTCACCACGTCCTATAAGACTTATAACTTCTGATTCAGCAAAAACAGTACACATTGAAGTTATTTTTACATCTTTCCCGTGTTTTGCAAGCTCTGTTAAATTATCCAGAGAAACTCCCAGAGTGTTTGCCATAATTTCAATAAATCTTCCAGTTCCTGCAGAACATTTATCGTTCATTGTAAAATCAGAAACCATTCCGTCACAAATAGTAATAATTTTTGTATCCTGTCCTCCAATATCTATTACTGTGCAGTCATCTTTATAAAAATAATATGCTCCAGCTCCGTGACATGTTATTTCTGTCACAGTTTTATCAGCAAAGGGAACAGAAATTCTTCCATATCCCGTTGCAACAATTTTAGAATTTTCTTTATTGTATCCTTTTTCATTTAAAATTTTTAAAATTTTATCAGCAGTATCAACACTGCTCCAGCCTGTAGGCATAACGAAATAATCTAAAATCTTATCATTTTCCATAACTACTGCCTTTGCTGCAGTAGAACCTATATCTATTCCTATGTTAAACAAAATATCCTCCTAAAAATATATTTATTGTTTTATTTCTTTAAAAAATAAAATCATAAAAGGCACTGTACATATTGCTGTGAGTACATCTGCAACAGGCTGGGTTATCTGTATTCCTGTAAGTCCCATAGCCTGAGAAAAAATAATTATTAGAGGGAGAAAAAATATTCCCTGTCTTGCTGCAGAAAGAAAAGTTCCCTGCCACGATTTTCCGACAATCTGCAGTGTCATATTTGATACAACTATCATTGGGTGAGTTGGAAGAGCAAGGCACTGCATTTTTATTGCAAAAGCTCCGATAACTATCACTTCTAAATCTTCTTTACGGAACACTTTCATTATATCTTCTGCAAAAATAAAACCGATAACAGCGAAAGATGTCATCACAACAGTTCCAACTTTTCCTGTAAAAAATATTGCTTCTCTCACTCTGTCATACTTTTTTGCTCCATAATTATATCCAAGCACAGGCTGAAATCCCTGCCCGAGTCCTATCATGGCAGACATTGTAAACATGAAAATTCTTCCCACAATTGACATTGCAGCAACAGCAGAATCTCCATAAAAAGAAGCACTGACATTTAAGAAAATTGTAGCTGTGCTTGCCAGAGCCTGACGGCATAGAGAGGGCAGTCCTGTTTTTATAATAAGGAGATATGTTCCTATTTTTTTTGAAACATTTTTAATATGAAGTTTTGTTGTACTTTTTTTTCTTATGAAACATGAAAGAAGCAGTGAAAAGCTTATACACTGACTTAAAAGAGTTGCAATAGCTGCTCCAGAAATTCCCAGTTTAAAAACAAAAATAAAAACAGGGTCAAGAATAATATTTAAAATTCCGCCGAAAGTAATTCCAACCATGGAAAGAGCTGCTTTTCCTTCAGAACGTAAAATATTATTCATAACAAAAGAAGCACACATTACAGGAGCTCCAAAAAGAATATATTTAGCATAATCTTTTGCATATGGAAGAATAGTTTCAGTTGCTCCCAGATTTTTCATAAGATAATCTATAAAAATCGTTCCGAAAAATGTAAGAATTAATCCAAAAGTTATGGCTGAAAAAAATCCTGTTGAAGCTATTATATCAGCTTCTTTATTTTTCTGCTGTCCCAAAAGCCTTGAAATATTACTTCCGGAACCCATTCCAAGTCCAAATCCTATTGCCTGAATAACAGCCATCAGAGAAAAAACTATTCCTACAGCTCCCGCTGCACTTGTTCCCAGTTTTGCAACGAAAAAAGTATCTGCCATATTGTAGATGGAAGATACAAGCATACTGATAATTGTGGGAACAGCCAGCCTGCTCACAAGATTTGGTATAGGTGTTTCTGTCATTTTTAAAAATTGTGCCTGCGAATTTGTCATAATAACCTTCTTTTTCATTTATAATATTTTATATTATGCCAGATTTTTTTTAATTTGTAAATGTAAAAGGACGCGGCGGTATACAAAAAAGGGAAAAAGGAGATGACGGGAACTCATCTCCTTTTATTTGGGTTTAGGCATTTAATTGATGGTCGTTTATGAATATAAACTTTATTTTTATATACGTAAGGGAGAGAAATAAAAATAAAATCCTACTCATAAACTTGATAATATGGTAATTTTCCAGAAAGGTTCATTGACTTCCTTTCTTATGCAGTTATTATAATTTTTTAATGTATCTTTTATATATCCAAAAAATATTTTTTATTTTTTGAAAAAAATCATAAAATTTTATTTTTTCCGCAAAATAATGTTATAATTTATAAGTGGAGAAAAACATCGGAGGTTTTTTAATGGATAAAGATAAATTTATAGAGCTTGTGTTTAAAAAGGCACAGGAAAAAAATATAGAGGAATTTGAGATTTATTTTCTTTCTGGAGGAAATACATCTTTAAAAGTTTATGAGGGAAAAATAGAAAATTTTTCTGACAGCCAGAATCAAGGAATATCTTTTAGAGGAAAGTTTGACGGGAAAATGGGATATTCTTATACAGAAAGTTTTACAGAAGATGATGCAGATTTTTTAATAAATGAAGCTGGTGAAAATGCTTCTATAATAGAAAGCGAAGATGAGCAGATTATTTATGACGGAAAAGGAGAATATGTTCCTGTTGAAACTTATAATTCAAGTCTTGAAAATATTAAAATTTCTCAAATCGAAAATTTTTTAATAAACATGGAAAAAGAAGCCAAAAACCTTGACAGCAGAGTAAAAAATATTAACAGCTGTATGTTTGGAATGGGAAAAGGAGAAAGAATTATAAAAAATTCAAAAGGTGTTTTCTTAAAAGATAAAGGAAATGTTGCATATACATATCTTTCTCTTAAAGCTGAAGAAAATGGAATTATAAAAACAGGTTTAGATTTTAAAGTGGGGAGAAAATTTGAAGAATTTGATTTTAAAAAGATAGCTCAGAATGCAGTTTCAGATGCAGTTTCAAAATTAAATCCTATAAGTATTAATTTGAAAGAAAATAAGTGTATAATAGAAAATCTGGCTTTTACTTCTCTTATAGACAGCATGGCAGGAATTTTTTCAGCAGAAGCTGTGCAGAAAGGAGTTTCTCTTTTAAAAGGGAAACTTGGAGAAAAAATTGCAGGGGAAAAATTTTCTCTTGTTGACAATCCGCATTTAAAAGACGGCGAGGGAAGTTCATCTTTTGATGCAGAGGGAGTTCCTACAAAATATAAAGAGCTTATTTCAGATGGAATTTTAAAAACATATCTTTATAATTTAAAAACTGCTAAAAAAGATGGAGTAAGTTCTACGGGAAACGCAAGCAAAGGGGGATATAAAGGGACTATCGGCATATCTTCTTTTAACCTTTATGTAAAAAAAGGTGAAAAATCTTTTGAAGAACTTTTAAAAGAAATTGGAAACGGAATTCTTATTACAGATTTTGCAGGGCTTCATTCCGGGCTTAACTCTATATCAGGAGATTTTTCTTTGGCAGCAGAGGGATTTTTAATAAAAAATGGTAAAAAATCTGCTCCACTTAATCAGATGACTGCTGCCGGAAATTTCTTTGAACTTCTTAAAGATATTGATGAAGTAGGAAATGATTTGAAGTTTTCTCTTTCAAGTACAGGTTCGCCGTCAGTTTTAATAAAAAAATTACATTTTTCTGTAGAATAAATTTTAAAAGGAGTGAAAATGAAAAAATTTCTGCCTGTTTTTTTACTAATAGGAATAATGATAACGGGAATATTTTCTTTATCAGCGGGAAGTATTTTTATTCCTTTTGAATATATTTTTTCTTACACAAAAGCTCCGGAGCATATAAAAACAATTATTTTTAATTTGAGGCTTCCAAGAATTATTATGGCAGTTCTTATTGGCATGATGCTTTCTTCAAGCGGGGCAGTTCTTCAGACTGTTTTTCAAAATCCACTTGCAGATCCATATATAATAGGGATAGCAGCAAGTGCAACTTTTGGAGCTGTAATTGCTTTTATTTTTAATCTGCCGGATTTTATGTATGGAGTTCTGGCTTTTGTATTTTCTCTTTTAAGTACTTTTTTTATTTTTAAAATGGCAAAAAAAGGAAACAGAATAAATGTAACTGTACTTTTGATAACAGGAGTAGCAGTTTCATCTTTTTTGGGAGCTTTCACATCACTAGCAGTGTATCTTATTGGTGAAGATTCTTTTAAAATTACAATGTGGACAATGGGCTATTTAGGAAATGCAACTTGGAAAAGAATACTGTATATTTTTATTCCTCTTGTTTTTTCAACAGGATATTTTTATATGAAAAGGCATGAACTTGATGCTCTTCTTTCCGGTGATGAAGAAGCATATTCTTTGGGAGTTGATGTTGACAGTTTAAAAATAAAAATTCTTGCAGTCTCATCTCTGGTTGTAGCTTTTTCAGCAGCATTTTCAGGAATGATTGGTTTTGTAGGTCTTGTTGTTCCTCATATAGTGAGAATGATTACAGGCTCTTCCAACGGAAAGCTTCTTCCAAATACAATTTTTGCAGGAGGATTTTTTCTTCTTGTATGCGATACATTGGGAAGAACGATTTTTGCTCCTGTAGAAATTCCGATAGGAGTGATTACAGCTTTTTTTGGAGTTCCTTTTTTCTTGTATCTGGCACTTAGTAAAAAAGGGGAATTTTAGATGGAAATAATTAAAATTGAAAATTTAAATTTTTCTTACAATAAAAAGAAAATATTAAAAAATATAAATTTAGAAATATCAGAAAATAAATTTATTGGAATTTTAGGACCCAACGGCTGCGGAAAGACAACTCTTTTAAAAAATATTCTTGGATATTTAAAAGGAAAGAGTGGTAAAATATTTTTGAGCGGAAAAGAAAATTTTGAGTACAGCCAGAAAGAAAAAGCAAAAGTCATATCTTTTGTTCCGCAGAAGTCACAGATGATTTCACCTGTAACTGTAGAAGAATTTGTAATTATGGGGAGACTTCCCTATTTAAAAAATAGTTTGAGCGGATATTCTAAAGAGGATAAAGAGACAGCTTTTAAATATATTGAAGAGCTTGGGCTTGAAAACTTTATTAAAAGAAATGTTCTTACACTTTCCGGGGGAGAATTTCAAAAAGTTCTTCTAGCAAGAGCTTTTACTCAGGAAACTAAAATAGTTATTTTAGATGAGCCTACTTCAGCACTTGATTTAAATCATGCTCTTGAGATTATGGGAAAAGTAAAAAAATTTACAGCTCAAAAAAAAATAACAGCTGTGGGAGTTTTTCATGACCTTAATTTAGCAGCAATGTTTTGCGACAAAATTATTTTTATGAAAGATGGAACTGTTTTTGCAGAGGGGACTCCTAAAGAGGTTTTTACAAAAGAAAATATGAAAGAAATTTATAATTTAGAATGTGAAATATTTTTTAGAGAAAATGAAATTCCATATATAATTCCTCTAAAAAAATAACAAATACTGTTTTTTTCAAGTCAAAAAGACATAAAAATTATTATTCAGGAGGAACGATGAAAAAGATATTTATATTTTGTACTTTTATTTTTACAATTTTATCAATTACAGCTTATTCTTGTACAGGAATAAGTATCAAAACTAAAGATAACAAAATGATACAGGCAAGGACTATTGAATTTGGAGAATATAATTTAAACAGCAGGATTGTAGTATCACCCAGAGGAAAAAAATTTCAGTCTCTGACTCCCAGCGGAAAAGAGGACGGTTATAAATGGAAATCTAAATATGGTTTTGTTGGAGCAAGTGTTGTTTATGATAAATTTATAGGAGAGGGAATAAATGAAGCGGGGCTGAATGCAGGATTATTTTATTTTCCTCATTATGGAAGTCTTGCAAAATTTAATCTAAAAGATAAAGAAAATTCTATTGCAGATATGGAAGTTGTAGGCTGGATACTTTCAAATTTTTCAACAGTGGAAGAAGTTAAAAAGGGACTTAAGAAAATAAAAATTGTAAATATAGCTTATGATGAAAAAGGAAACCCTCTTCCAACTGCTCATTGGAGAATAGCAGATGCAAAAGGAAATAATATTGTTCTTGAAATAGTAAACGGCGGAGAAGTAAAAATCTATGAAAATAAAGCTGGAGTTGTTACCAATGCTCCCGATTATGAGTGGCATATAAAAAATTTAAATAATTATGTAAATCTTTATGCGGGAGATGCCAAATCTTATGAAAGAAACGGTCAGAAGATTTTTTCTTTTGGAAGCGGAACAGGAGCATTAGGACTTCCGGGGGATATTACTCCTCCATCAAGATTTGTGAGAGCATTTTTCTATCTTAATTCTTCAAAAATGCCTGAAAGCAGTTATGAGGGAATAACTCAGGCTTTTCATATTATGAATAATTTTGATATTCCAATAGGAATAGAATATCCACTGGAACATAAAGATAAAATTCCTAAAAATCTTCCAAGTGCAACACAATGGACAGCTGTTTCAAATCTTTCGGACAGAGAATTTTATTATACTACTATGAATAACAGTCAGATAAGAAAAATAGATTTGAAAAAAATAAATTTTGGAACTGTAAAATATAAATCTGTTCCAATGGATAAAGATGACAGACAAAACATAGAAGAAATTAAATTTTAAAAAATAAATTTATTAAGGGAGAAGTTATTATGAAAAATGAAAAATTAAATGAACTTATAAATCTTGTAAAAAGAAATATAAACTTAGCTGATTTAGGCTGCCTTTATGCACACAACGGTTATGATGATGAAAGATACCATGAATTAAAAGAAATAAATATGAAAATTTTAAGTCTTTTATCAGAAAATTCTATGGAAGATATATGCAGTTTCTATCTTCCGATTAAAGAATATCCGACTCCAAAAGTTGATATAAGAGGAATTCTTCTTGATGAAAATAATAAAATCTTAATGGTTGAAGAAAAACTTGACCCGGGAAAATGGTCAATACCGGGAGGCTGGGCAGATATAGGATTTACTCCTTCAGAAGTTATAAAAAAAGAGATGAAAGAGGAAACAGGGCTTGATGTTGAAGTTGTAAGAATTCTTGCAGTTTATGATAAAAAATGCCACCCTCACCCACAGGAAGCATTTTATACTTATAAAATTGTATTTTTATGTAAAAAAATCGGAGGGGAACTTAAAAATACATTTGATATTGATGATGTAAAATTTTTCGATATAGAAAATCTTCCGCCTCTTTCAGAAGCAAGGATTTTAAAATCTCAAATAAAACAGCTTTATTATTTAGCTGTTGATGATATAAAAGATGTTTATTTTGATTAAAAAAATAAAAAGGGCTGTCGTATTTTTGCAGCAGCCCTTAAAAATTATATAATATCTGCTATTTCTTCAAAAGTTTTTTTCTTAAGGATAGGAAGCTCATAACTTGGATCAGGTTTTCCAACAACTAAAACCATAACAGGTGTTTCTCCTTCAGGTCTTCCTAAAAGTTCTCTTAAGAACACAGGAGGAGCAGGAGTATAAGTAAGGCTTGCATATCCTGCATTACGTATTGCATTTATTAGAAATCCTATTGAAATTCCAATAGATTCATTGACGTAATAGTTTTTATCAATTTTTCCATCTTCCAGTGTTTTATAATATTCTTTGAAAATAACAATAAGACAAGGTGCTTCTGTTAAAAAAGGTTTTTCAGCATTTGTAGAAAGTTTTTTTAAATCAGCTCTCCATTCGTCAGAAATTTTATTTTCATATAAATCTCTTTCTACAGCTTCACTGGCTTCTCTTATTTTTTTCTTCATTTCAGGGTCAATTACCACAGAAAAATGCCATGGCTGTTTATCAGCTCCGTTCGGTGCAGTTCCAGCTGTAAGAATACAATCTTTTATCACTTCCATATCAACAGGATCAGGCAGAAATTTTCTGTAAGTACGACGTGCTTTTGATTCTTCTAATAATTTTTTTGATGCTTCTGACATAACTACTCCCTCCCAAAATAATTATATTTTAAAAGAAAATTTATTATTTCTTCTTTCACAATTTCTTGTGAAATATTTGGTTCATTTTTAAGTCTTATAATTTCTTTGATTTCGTCTTGGATAATATATGCTTTTTCATCAAGACATTCTACATTTCTTATTATAACAGGGTCTTCTGCCACATTATCTGCAAATATTTTACTTCTAAATTTATATCTTGGGTATCTTTTTTTTATTTTAAAAAAAATAAGAAAAGGGTATTTGTCATAAATTTCTATGGTGTCTTCAATATCTTCCAGCATTAAATATTCTTCTTCTTCGATAATTTTATATAAGTCTTCAAAATCTTTTAGTTTTAATTCTTCGGCAGTCATACTCTTTCTCCTTTTTTTAAAACTGATTATATAAATTATATTACACTCAAAAAAAAATAACAAGTCATTTCTGAAATGGAAAATATTTTTTATGATTAAACATAAAGTTTTTTTGAAAGAAAATGATTGAAAATTATTTTTAATATGCCTGAAATTAATAGTTCTGTCAAAATAAAAGAAAAAATTGTGATTGATTTTAAAAAAATTGAAAGAAAATGATTGATTTTTTGAAAAAGTTATGATACTATTAAAATATAAGAAGGGAGGGAGAACAAAATGTTAAATATTCAACGCTATAGTCTTATTTTGGATTTGATAAAGAAAAGAAAAAATATAAGGCTTAATGAAATTATTGAAGAACTTAAAGTTTCAGAAGCAACAGCAAGAAGAGATCTGAATTTTTTAGAAGAAAAAGGTAAAATCAGAAGAGTACACGGCGGTGCAGTTCTTATAGAGGATAGAGAAGAAAATATTGATTATAAAAAATTAGTTTTTTCTGAAGAAAAAGATAGAATAGGAAAAAAAGCAGCCTCTTATGTAAAAAACGGCGATACTATCTTCCTTGATGCTGGAAGCACCACAGAATGTGTTATAAAATATCTTTCTGGAAAAGAAGATGTAAAAGTTGTGACAAATGGTTTTACACATATAGAAGAACTTACTAAAAGAGGAATAGAAACATATCTTTTAGGAGGAAAAGTTAAAGTAAAAACAGGAGCAGTTATAGGAAGCACAGCACTTTTTTCTTTAAAAAATTATAATTTTGATGTTGTATTTATAGGAGCTAATGGAATAAATTTTGACGGATATTCTACTCCCGATCCAGAAGAGGTTTTAGTAAAAAGCGAAGCAGTAAAAAGAGGAAGAAAAGTATTTTTCTTATGTGATCATTCTAAATTTAATGAAAGAAGCTTTATAAACTTTGCATCACTTAAAGATGGAATTCTTATAACAGACAGTGAAATACCTAAAGATATAAAAGAAAAAATGGAGGAATAAAATGATTTATACAGTTACTTTAAATCCTGCAATAGATTATTACATATCTATGAAAGAGTTTCAGGAAGGTGAATTAAATTTAATAGATAATGGATACACTCTTCCAGGAGGAAAAGGAATAAATGTTTCAAAAGTTTTGAAAAATTTTGGAATAGAAAGTACAGCTCTTGGTTTTGCCGGCGGGTTTACAGGAAACTATATAAGAACTAATCTTAAAGAATATGGAATTTCTGAAAAATTAGTTGAACTAAAAGAAAATACAAGAATAAATATAAAATTAAGAACAGAAAAAGATGAAAGTGAAATAGCGGGATTTTCTCCAAGAATTACAGAAACAGAATATATGGAGTTTTTAAATACTATTAAAAATATAAAATCAGGAGATATTCTTGTTCTTTCAGGAAGTGTTCCAAAATCTTTAGATGCAGAAATCTATAAAACTATAATAGAAATGCTTCCAGAAAATGTAAAGGTAGTTCTTGATACAAGGGGAGAACCTTTTAAATATGCTCTTGAAAAAGGAGTATTTTTAACAAAACCAAATAATGTTGAACTTGGTGAATTTTTCAATGAAAAATATGAAACAATGGAAGAAATAATAAATGCAGGAGAAAAATTAAGAAAAATGGGAAGTGAAAACGTTCTTATTTCTCTTGGAAAAAATGGTTCTGTACTTATAACAGAAAAAGGTGTATGGATTGGAAATGTGCCAAAGGGAACTCTTGTAAGTTCTGTAGGAGCAGGAGACTCTATGGTGGCAGGAACTTTATACGGAATAGTTAAAGGAATGGAAATTTCTGAAGCATATAAATACGGAATAGCTTCAGGAAGTGCAACAGCATTTACAGAAGGACTTACAACTTTGGAAAATATGGAAAATCTTTTAAATGATATTAATATAAAAATGGGAGGGAACAGTAATGTTAAATAAAATGCTTACAGAAGACTGCATTAATTTACATCTTACAGGAAAAACAAAATCTGAGATAATTGATGAAATGGTAGAAATTTTATATTCTGCAGGAAAACTTAATGATAAAGAAGAATATAAAAAAGAAATTTTAAAAAGGGAAGCACAAAGTTCAACAGGACTTGAAGAGGGAATAGCAATTCCTCATGCTAAAACATCAGCAGTAAAAATTCCAAGTATAGCTTTTGGATTATCAAAAGAGGGCGTTGATTATGAATCTCTTGACGGAGAACCTTCTAAATTGTTTTTCATGATTGCTGCACCTGCAAATGCTTCTGATACTCACATAGAAGTTTTGTCAAAACTTACAACAATGCTTTTAGACGATGATGTAAGAGAAAAACTTTTAAATGTTACAGAACCAAAAGAAGTTCTTGAAATTTTAGGACAAAATAAAGAAGAAAAAACAGAAGCAGAAGAAAATGATGGATATGAAGTTCTTGCTGTAACAGCATGCCCTACAGGAATAGCACACACATACATGGCAGCAGATGCTTTAATTAAAAAAGCAAAAGAAATGGGAGTAAAAATAAAAGTTGAAACAAACGGTTCAACAGGTGTAAAAAATATGCTTACTGATGAAGAAATAAAAAATGCCAAAGGAATTATTGTTGCTGCAGATAAAAACGTTGAGATGGCAAGATTTGACGGTAAAAATGTAGAAATAGTTCCTGTAAAAGAGGGAATTAAAAATCCTGAAGGACTTATAAAAAATGCTTTAAACAAAACAGCTCCTATATATAAAGCTGACGGAAAATCTTCAGGAACATCTTCAAATAAAAAAGAAAAAACAGGATTTTATAAACACTTAATGTCTGGTGTATCAAATATGCTTCCATTTGTAGTTGGGGGAGGAATACTTATAGCTCTTTCATTTATGTTTGGAATAAATGCATCTAATCCAAGCGATCCAAGCTACAGCCCAATAGCAAAACTTTTAAATGACATTGGTGGAGGAAATGCTTTCTTCTTAATGGTTCCTGTTATGGCAGGATTTATTGGAATGAGTATTGCAGACAGACCTGGTTTTGCTCCTGCAATGGTTGGAGGATTAATTTCTCTTAACAACGGCGGAGGATTCCTTGGTGGTCTTATTGGAGGATTTTTAGGTGGATATACTGTTGTTCTTTTGAAAAAAGTTTTCAATAAACTTCCTCAAAGTTTTGAAGGATTAAAGCCTGTTCTTTTATATCCTCTATTTGGAATTTTTATAACTGGTGCTTTAATGTATGGATTTATAGTTGATCCTATTGCTGCTCTTAACAGCGGAGTAACAGAATTTTTAAAATCTCTTGGAACAGGAAACTTAGTTCTTCTTGGAATTGTTCTTGCAGCTATGATGGCAACAGATATGGGAGGACCAATAAATAAAGCAGCATTTACATTTGGAATTATGATGATAACAGCTGGAGATTATGCACCTCATGCAGCAGTAATGGCAGGAGGAATGGTTCCACCTTTAGGAATAGCACTTGCAACAACATTCTTTAAAAATAAATTTACACAAGATGAAAGAGATGCAGGAAAAACTTGTTATATCATGGGACTTTCATTCATAACAGAGGGAGCAATTCCATTTGCAGCAGCTGACCCTGCAAGAGTAATTCCTGCTTCTATAATCGGAGCTGGAATAGCAGGAGGACTTTCAATGTTCTTTGGAGTACAGCTTCCAGCACCTCATGGTGGATTATTCGTAATTCCTGTAGTTACAAATCCTATAATGTATCTTGTATCAATAGCAGCAGGATCAGTAGTAACTGCAGTAATACTTGGTTATATTAAAAAACCTGTGACTGAATAATATAATCACAATAAATTTATCCTCAAAGTTAATATCAAATATACACACACAAAACAAGACTGTCCTTGGAGAAATTCGGGGGCAGTTTTGTTTATAAATTTTTAAAATGAAAAATTGCTGACAGATGTATATTAATGGTATAATAACAAAAAATAAATATTTTAAAAATTACAAGGAGTAAAGTTTATGATTAAATCTGTTTTTTTTGATATTGATGGAACATTAATTAGTTTTAAAACACATAAAATGCCAGAAAGTACAAAACTGGCTTTAAAAAAATTAAGAGAAAAAGGAGTAAAACTTTTTATAGCAACAGGAAGATCCCCTTTTGCTATTCCTGTTGTAAAACATCTTCTTGATTTTGAATTTGACGGATATGTAATGCTTAACGGGCAATATTGTGTTATAGATAATAAAGTGATAAGAGATACTCCTCTTCCAAAAGAAGCTTTTAAATCTATTCTTCCATATATGGAAAAAAATAAAATTGCCTGTGAATTTTTGGAACTAGATTATACTTATTCGAATCTTGTTAATGAGAGAGTTTTAGAATTGAGAAAATTTTTAGGAAATACAGTTTCAACTTTTCCTATAGAAAATCCTTATCGTGCAGAAAAAGGAGGAACATATCAGCTGTGTGCATATATAAAAAATCATGAAGAGGAAGAATTTTTTGAAAATATGCCAGGGTGCAGAGGGGTTAGATGGAATCCTCTTTTTGTTGATGTAATTCCAGAAAACGGCGGAAAAGGAATGGGAATAAAAACTATGCTTGATTATCTTGGGTTTTCAAAAGAGGAAGCTATGGCATTTGGTGATGGAGGAAATGATATAGAGATGCTTGAATTTGTAAAATATGGAGTGGCAATGGGAAATTCAGGAGAAAACGTAAAAAAATCTGCTGCTTACGTAACAGATGATGTTGACAGTGATGGAATATATAATGCTCTTGTCCATTATAATGTTTTGGAAAATAAATAATGGAAACTATGCTTGTACATACCTTTGCTTTTTCTGATTTTTGTTATATAATTACTTGGAGAGATAAAAAAATTATCTTTTGGAGGTAACCATGAATAATATTTTTACCATTATTAAAAACATAGAGGATAAGAACGGAAATCTTATTTTTCAGATTTTTGTCGCAGATGCTTTTATCCTTTTGATAAAAGTAATTTCATTCTTTGTTATTATGTATGTAGGGAAAATTTTAGTAGGTATGGTTGATAAGTATATTGATAAAATTTCCATTGAAAAGGTTGATGCAGGGGCAAAGCAGTTCACAAAATCTTTTATAAAATTGGGAATATATGGAATATTTTTTCTTTTTGCAATGCTTATGTTTGGCTTTAAAGAACAGTCAATTATTACAATGATAAGTGCAATAAGTTTAGGAATTGGAATTTCATTAAAAGAATTCTTATCAAATTTTGCCGGAGGAGTTGTAATTTTATTTTCAAGGCCTTTCACTGTAGGAAACTTTATTGAAATGAATGATATTATGGGAGAAGTAAGTGAAATAGGAGTTTTCTCTACTCGTGTAAACACTCTTGACAGCAGAAAAATAATAATTCCAAATAATGTTGTAATAAGCAAAAATATTATAAATTATGATGCAAACAAATATAGAAGAATTCAGCTTACAGTTCCTATTGCTTATGAAGCAGATCCAAGAAAAGCTATAGCAGAACTTTATGATATTGCAAAAACTTTTAAAGGAATTGAAAATGACAGAATTCCGTTTATTAATATAATGTCTTATGGAAATTCTTCTGTAAATATTGAATATCTTGTATGGACAGAAAATAAAGGCTACCATGATTATTATAATACTCGTGGAAATCTTATGCAGTATATAATTGAAAGATTTTCTGAAAAAAATATTGAAATTCCATATAATAAATTAGATGTGCATTTTTATAACTGCAATAAATAAAAATTAAATAGAAATAAGGGTAAGGAAGAGATGATTGATTTAACAAATGGAAACCCAACTAAAAAAATGTTGAAATTTGCTGTGCCTGTATGTCTGGGAAATATTTTCCAGCTTTTTTACAGCCTTGCAGATACCAGAATAGTTGGAAGTATATTAGGGGAAAATTCTTTGGCAGCAGTGGGGTCAACGACGTCAATAAGTACTTTGCTTATTGGTTTTTTATTGGGACTTACAAATGGTTTTGCAATAATTATTGCACAAAAATTTGGAGAAAAGAATGAAAATGAAATAAAAAAAGCAGCTGCAGGAACTATATTTCTTGGTTTTTTGACAGCAGTATCCATAACAGCAATAAGTCTATTTTTTCTTGATGAAATTTTAAATATATTAAATGTGTCTGATATTCTTTATGTGGAATCAAAAGGATATATAAAAGCAATTCTTTTAGGAATGACTGCGACAATGTTTTATAATGCTTTTGCCGGAATTTTAAGGGCTGTGGGAGATACAACAGCACCTCTTATATTTTTAGTTGTATCCTGTTTATTAAATATATTTTTAGATTTATATTTTTTAAGTATTTTAAAATCAGGAACATCTGGTGCAGCATGGGCGACTGTTATTTCTCAGGGATTTTCAGTTATTCTATGTTTCATATATATGTGGAAAAAATATCCAATGTTCAGAATAAAAAGAAAAGATTTTTCTTTTAAAATAAAATTTTTGAAAAATTTATATACTTCTGGAATTTCTATGGCTCTTATGATGTCCCTTGTATTTTTTGGAACTCTTGCACTTCAGACTGCAATAAATACATTTGGGACGAATATAATAGTTGCTCATACAGCAGCAAGAAAAATTACAGAATTTTTTATGCTCCCTTTTGCTGTTTTTGGAATAACAATGGCAACATACTGCGGACAGAATAAAGGGGCGGGAAAATTTAAAAGAATAAAAGAGGGGATTTTAAAAGCAGTTTTTATAACTTCTGTGTGGAGTTTAATAGTTATTTTTATGAGCTATACTGTTGCTCCCCAGCTTGTTTATATGGTAACGGGAAGCAGGATAACAGAGGTTATTGATACTGCTGAAAAATATTTGAAAATTAATACAATTTTTTATTTTGTTCCCGGAGCAATTTCAATATTAAGAAATGCAATGCAGGGAATAGGGGATAAATTTACACCGGTCGTTTCAAGTTTTCTGGAACTTGCAGGTAAAGTAGCTGTTGTAATTTTTATTGTCCCTTATACAAAATATTTTGGAATAATAATTTCAGAACCGATTGTGTGGATAATAATGGTTATTCCTCTTGTAGTAAAAATTATTAAAAATCCAATTTTTCAAAGAGAAAATTTATAAAAATAAATGGGAGTTACTAAAAAATAGCTCCCATTTTAATATTTTATTTTTTATTTTTTATGTATTTATCAATAGCTTCTGCAGCTTTTTTTCCAGCTCCCATTGCAAGAATAACAGTAGCCGCTCCGGAAACAGCATCTCCTCCTGCAAAAACTCCCTCTCTCGAAGTCTGTCCTATTTCATCAGCAACAATACATTTCCATTTATTTATATCAAGTCCTTTTGTTGTTGAAGAGATAAGCGGATTTGGTGCAGTACCAAGAGCCATGATAACAGTATCAGCTTCCATTATAAATTCTGATTCAGGAATTTCAATAAAAGAAGCTCTTCCAGATGCATCAGGTTCTCCCAGTTTTGTATGTATACATCTCATACCGATAACATTTCCATTCTCATCTCCAAGAATTTCTTTTGGAAGAGTAAGAGCATCAATTATAATTCCCTCTTCTTTTGCATGATGAACTTCTTCAAGTCTTGCAGGGAAATCTTTTTCACTTCTTCTGTAAACAATGTGTGCTTCTGCTCCAAGTCTTTTAGCAGTTCTTACAGCGTCCATTGCGACATTTCCTCCCCCGATTACAGCAACTTTTTTTCCTTTTTTTACAGGAGTCATATAATCATCACAATATGCCTTCATTAGATTTACTCTTGTTAAAAATTCATTTGCAGAAAAAACTCCATTAAGATTTTCACCGGGAATTCCCATAAATTTTGGAAGTCCTGCACCGCTTCCAATAAACACAGCTTCAAATCCCTCTTTATCAAGAAGATTATCTATTGTTGTTGTTTTTCCGATAATTTCATTTGTAACAAAATGAACTCCAAGTTTTTTGATATTCTCGATTTCTTTTTGTACAACTTTGTCTTTTGGAAGTCTGAATTCTGGAATTCCATAAGTTAAAACTCCTCCTGTTTTATGGAGTGCTTCAAAAACTGTAACATCATATCCCATTTTAGCAAGGTCTCCTGCAGCAGTAAGTCCTGCAGGTCCGCTTCCCACAACAGCTATCTTATGGTTATTTTTTTTTGGAATACTAATTTCAAGATTATTTTCAAGAAGATAATCTCCCACAAATTTTTCAAGTTTTCCTATTGCAACAGGCTCGCCTTTTATTCCTAAAATACACTTTCCTTCACATTGAGTTTCCTGAGGACATACTCTTCCGCAGACAGCAGGAAGTGAAGTATATTTAGTAAGAATTTTTCCGGCTTCTAAAATATTTCCCTCTTTTATTTTTTCAATAAATGCAGGAATATTTATTTCAACAGGACATCCTTTCATACAAAGAGGATTTTTGCAGTTAAGACATCTTTCAGCTTCTCTTTGTGCTTCTTCTAAAGTGTATCCGAAAGTAACTTCATCAAAATTTTCAGCTCTTACTTTTGGGTCTTGCTCTCTTACAGGAACTCTTTTTCCTTTTTCAAGATTTTCTAAAGAATTTTCATGGTTACAGCACTGACACCCTCTTGCATGGTGAGTTTCTCCCTCGGTTTTTTCAAGATAAGCTCTTCCCTCTTCAGTTTTATAAATCATCTGTCTTCTCATAGCTTCATCAAAGTTTACAAGATGACCGTCAAATTCAGGTCCGTCAACACAGGCAAATTTTATTTTATCTCCGATAGTAACTCTGCATGCTCCGCACATTCCTGTTCCATCCACCATAAGAGGATTTAAACTTACAGTTGTTGGGATATTATATTCTTTTGTTTTTAAAGAAACAAATTTCATCATTATCATTGGACCGATTGCAACAACATGGTCGTAATGTTTGTTTTGGTTTTTAATAAGTTCGTCAATAAGCCCTGTAACCATTCCGTGAAAACCGTATGAACCGTCGTCAGTGGCAATATAAACATTTCCTGCTTCTTTTTTCATTTCATCTTCCAAGATAACAAGAGATTTTGTTTTTGCTCCGATAATAACATCAGTTTTTATTCCATTTTCATTAAACCATTTTACCTGCGGATAAACAGGGGCAGTTCCAACTCCGCCTGCTACAAAAAGTATTTTTTTATTTTTTAAATCTTCAATATTTTCGTGAAGAAATTCACTTTCTTGACCAAGAGGTCCTGCAACATCTTGGAAAAAATCTCCCTCGTTAAGTTTTCCCATTTCTTCTGTACTTTTTCCTATAGCAAAGAATACAATGGTAACAGTTCCCTCTTTTCTATTGTAATCGCATACTGTAAGTGGAATTCTTTCTCCTTTTTCATCAATTTTTACAATAAGAAACTGTCCGGGCTTTGCGGAACGGGCAAGAGCTTCTGCTTTTACTTCCATAAGACAAATTTTTTCACTCAGCCATTTTTTCTTTTCTATTCTAAACATTTCTTTCTTCCTCCCCTAAAATTTATAAATTAATCTATTATAATTTTGTTTCCTGTTGAGTTATAAATAAAATTATCAGTTATTGTTTTTAATTTTTCAATAAATTTATCTCCAGTGCAGTGTGATACTGCAAAGAATTCAATTCCAGTTTCTTTGAAATAATTAAGAACAGCTTCCATTCTTTCATCGCTTGCTTTTGTAAGATGAAGTCCTCCTGCTATTCCGTAGATTTTTTTTCCTGTACGTTGTCTTATATTTTCTACAATATTAGCAATTCCTATGTGAGAGCAGCCACAGATTATGAGAAGCCCTTTTTCTGTTTCCATAGCAGCAGCAATTTCATCTTCCATATTATCCAAAATATAATTATCATATATTTTTCTAAAGTAATAACGTGTAGGAGTCTCAAAATTATTTACAGGTTTAAAATTAGTGTGCAGTGTGATGTTTTTAGAAATTTTATATTCATTATTTTCTAAATAATGTATTTTTACTCCGTGATTTAAAAGATATTTTTCATCAAAATTATTTCCTAAAAATTCATGTATAACTTCAGTAATTCTATGCTTTTCTTCAAAGAAAGTTTTATTTACATGAAGAGTGTAATGGTTATTGCACTTTTCAGTAAAAGTTTTTACTCCACCTGTATGGTCAAAATGGCTGTGGCTTAAAACCACATCTTTAACATCTTTTAAATTTATATTTAATTTATCTGCATTTTTTACAAATTCTCCAGTTTTTCCTGTATCAAATATAAAAGTTTTATCCTCATCTTTTATAAGAAAAGAAAGACCAAACTCATTTTGAAGTCCGCAGACACCTTCTTTGTTTTCTATTAAAGTGGTAATTTCCATATTTTTCAGCACTCCTTAAAAATCTGTTATTATAAAAATTATATATCATTTTGTGCAGCAAAGTAAAGGCAAAAACTATAAGAGAGCATAAAAAGAAATTTTATGTTAAAATATATTTATATTTTTTTCTTTGTGCAGACAAAGAAAATGAGTCAAAAGAAAACTGCCTGTTAGTGAAAAATAATTTTATTAATTTTATTCTCAAAACTAAAATTCATAAACTCAGACATATGAATTTTTTTACGTTTTGTTCACTGCATTAATTACAAATTATTTTTCAATACAGGGAAATTAGACGAAAGGTGGATTATTATGGATAAAATAATAGGATTTATTGGTGCAGGAAATATGGGGCAGGCTATGGCAGGAGGAATTGTATCATCAGGAATTGTTAAAGCTGAAAATATAATTTTTTCTGATATTTCAGAAGAAAATTTAAAAAAAGCATATAAGAAGTATGGAGTAAGAACTTCAAATTCAAATGTACTCACAGCTTCAATGGCAGATTTTTTAGTTCTTTCAGTTAAGCCACATTTATATCAGACTGTAATTGAAGAAATAAAAGATTATTTAAAACCAGAAACAGTTGTGATAACAATAGCTGCTGGAATTACACTTGAAAAATTAAAAAATATGTTTGGAAAAGATATTAAGACAGTAAGAACAATGCCGAATACTCCTGCAATGGCAGGAGAAGGAATGACAGCAGTAATTCCAAATGAATTTATAACAGAAAATGAACTTAAAGAAGTTATGGAAATTTTAAATAGTTTTGGAAAAGCAGAAATTATAGAGGAGAAATTAATTGATGCAGTTATTGCAGTAAGCGGTTCTTCCCCTGCATATGTTTATATGATGATAGAGGCAATGGGAGATGCAGCTGTTGCAGGAGGAATGACAAGAGATAAAGCATATAAATTTGCAGCACAGGCAGTTTTGGGAAGTGCAAAAATGGTTTTAGAAACAGGAATTCACCCTGGAGAACTAAAAGATATGGTCTGCTCTCCGGGAGGAACAACTATAGAAGCAGTTGCTACCCTTGAAGAAAACGGCTTTAGAAATGCAATAATAAAAGCTATGAAAGTTTGTGAAGAAAAGTCAAAAGAGATGTCAAAATAATTTTTATATAAAAATATTAATTTAAAATTTAAAGAGAGATTATTTTTGTAATTATAAAATACAGTAGTCTCTCTTTTTTTATTTGCACAGCATAGTCTGACTATATATGATTTATTTTCATTTTTAAAAAATAAAAAAAGTACATAATGTTTTAAAAGAGTTTCAAAGAAAAATAAAAAAATTTTTTTAGATACAAGTGGAGCTTAAGTCCGTAAAATGCGGGGTTACTTGTATGATACAAGTTAAAACTTAGTAAAAATCAGTGTTGACAACGATTTGCTTACATATTATACTGGGTATAACAAAATGATCATTTTTTAGAACCATGGGAGAAAAAATATGTTTGAGATCAAGAAAGAAAGTGATGTACCTTTATATCAGCAGCTTGTACATAATATTAAAAAATGTGTAGATGAAAGAATGTTAAAGGAAAATGATAAACTTCCTTCTGAAAGTGAATTATGTAAAAAATATAATCTGAGCAGAACTATTGTGAGAATGGCAATGGAAATTTTAGAAAAAGAGGGTTATATTTACAAACTTAGAGGAAAAGGAAGTTACGTATCATCTCCTAAAATTTATCAAGACCGTTCAGGTTTCAGTAAATTTTATGATGATATGAGAACTTTAGGAAAAGTACCAGCTTCCAAAATATTATACGTAAAAGTAAAAGAACCTAATGAACATGTAAGATCTAAAATGGCGCTTAATGCAGGAGAATTGGTTTTTAAACTTGTATGGGTAAGATTTGGAAATAATGAACCTTTAATATATGAAACTATATATTTTAATTATTCAATAGTACAAGGAATAGAAAAAATAGATCTCACATCAAGAAAATTATATGACGTACTTGCAGATGAATACGGAATTAAAATAATTCAGGGAAAGGAATTATTTTATCCATGTAAAGTAGAGGGTTCAGAGGCTAAACATCTCATGCTCAAAGAAGGAGATTTGGGAATGAAAGTTGAGAGAACAGTCTGCTATGGAAATAAAATATTGGAATATACTCAATCTACAGTAAGGGGAGACAGATTTGTTTATATGACAAATTTCACAGGCTCTCTGCAAAAATAAAATGGGAGGAAAAAAATGACATTTATTACATTTGTATTAATAACAGCTTTAATTGCATTTATTTCATGGCTTAAAACAAAAGGTGAAGATAATAGTGCTAAAGGATATTTCTTGGCAGGAAGAGGGCTTAGTGCTACAGTAATAGGATTTTCAATGGTTCTTACAAGTCTTTCTACAGAACAGCTTGTTGGAGTAAATGCCTCATCATATATCAGCAATTTTTCTATAATAGCTTGGACAGTTCAATCAGTTGTGCCTTTATGTGTACTTGCTTTATTTTTACTTCCAAGATATTTAAAAGGAGGATTTACAACAATTCCTGAATTCTTTGAAGAAAGATATGACAGACAGACAAGACAGATAATGTCACTTCTTTTCTTGGTAGCTTATACATTTGTAATGATTCCGGGAGCTTTATATTCAGGAGCTATTGCTTTCACTCAAATATTTGACGTTGAAGCTATGTTTGGAGTAAGTTTTAATACAGCTCTTTGGGGAGTTGTTTGGTTAATTGGTATCATTGGAGGAATATATGCAATATTTGGAGGATTAAAAGCAGTTGCTGTATCAGATACTTTAAACGGATTTGCCCTTATAATAGGCGGAACAATGATTCCTTTCTTCGCTCTTAAATATTTAGGAGGAGGAAGTATGGCAAAAGGAGTTGAAATTGTAACAACAACTCATATTGAAAAGTTAACAGCATGGGGAGCTGCAGCAGATCCTGTTCCTTGGACAACAATATTTACAGGAATTTTAATAGTTAATTTCTTCTATTGGACAACAAATCAGGCAATTATTCAAAGATCTCTTGCAGCAAAAAGTCTGGCTGAAGGACAAAAAGGAATTTTATATGCTGGTGTATTCTTATTATTCTTACCAGTATTACTAAATGTTCCGGGATTAATTTCTTTCCATATTTTTGGTGATGGATTAAAAAATATAGACCTTGCATATCCTACATTGGTATCAAAAGTTTTACCAAAACCACTTTTAGGATTTTTCACAGCTTGCCTGTTTGGAGCTATTTTAAGTACATTTAACTCTTTCATAAACAGTGCGGCAACATTATTCTGTTATGACATTTACAGACCAGTATTTAAAAAAGATATATCTGATGAAGATTTAATAAAAGTAGCTAAAATAGCAGGAACAGTAATTGCAATAGTTTCAATGATAATAGCTCCATTATTACAATATGGAACTGGAGGACTTTTCCTTCTTCTTAAGAGATTTGCAGGATTCTTTAATATTCCTATTGTTGCTCTAGTTGCAGTTGGATTTTTAAATAAAACTGTATCAGGAAAAGCTGCAAGAATTACAGTTCTTCTTCATGTAATTTTATACTTCTCTTTGGTATGGATATTCAAAGTAAAAATAAACTTTGTTCACGTAATGGGAAGCCTGTTTGTATTTGATGTAGTTGTAATGTTTATACTTGGAAGTGTATTTAAAAGAGATAAAGAATATGTTCCATCTGCAAAAAATAAATCAAATGTAGATTTAACAGATTGGAAATATGTAAGAGAATTCTCTGCACTTCTTGTATTAGGTTTATGTTATCTATATGCTGTTCTTTCTCCAATAGGACTTGCAGGTGGAAACAGCCTAGGAAAAATAACAATAATATTTGCAGTAATAACTGTTGCTGTTCTTGGAATTTTAAATATGACAAAGAAGAAAAATAAGACTGCAGCAGTAAGAGCAGAAGCTGAATAAATAATTAAAAAATATTAAGATAAAAAATGCAGAATGATGTTACTTTCTTTGTATCTTATACATGGAAAGTAACATTTGCATTGATAAGGGGGAAAAATATATGAACAATAATATAGTATATATATTATTAGACCAAGTCAGACTTGATATGCTTGGAACTTACGGACATAAAATAGTGAAAACACCTAATATGGATGCACTTGCAGCAGATGGAATTAAATTTACAAATGCTTTTACTCCTGCATCAGTATGCGGACCGGCAAGAACTTCGCTTTTTACCGGGCAGATGCCAAGTAATCACGAACTTATGAGAAACAGTGAAAAAGGGGGAGAGGGAGACCCTAAACTTGATAATCCAAATATTATTTCAGGAATGACAGATTATGCAAATTATTTAATAGGAAAATGGCATGTAGGAAAAACAGTTCTTCCTAGAGACTTTGGATTTAGAGGACATAACTTTGACGGATATGGATATCCAGGAAGCAGAGTTTACAAAAATCTTGTATTTGATCAAGGACCTAAACAAGAGCCAAGATATGCTGACTGGCTTAAAGAAAATGGATTTGAAATTCCTGAAGTAACTAACAGTTATTTTGGAGAAAATCCACATTTGAGAGTACAAGAACTTTGCGGACGTCTTAGCGGAACAAGAGAAGCAACTTTACCATTCTTCGTAGTAGATGAAGCTAAAAAAGCAGTTCTTGAAGCGAGAAAAGAAAATAAACCATTCTTTATATGGATGAACTTCTGGGGACCTCATACACCATGTGTAATACCAGAACCTTATTATTCAATGTATAAACCAGAAGATGTAAATCTTGATGAAAGTTTCTACAATCCAATGAATGGAAAACCACTTCACTATAAAGATATAGCTAAAATGTGGGGAGTTTGGGAAGCACCTGAAGAAAGATGGAAAGAAATAATCTGTAAATTCTGGGGATACATTACACTTATTGATGATGCTATTGGTGAATTTGTAAAATTCCTTAAAGAAGAAGGATTATATGAAGAAATGTTTATGGCTGTTACAGCTGACCACGGAGATGCAATGGGAGCTCATAGATTAATAGAAAAAGGAGAATTTATGTTTGATACAACATACAGAATTCCTATGATAGTAAAAGATCCTAAATCTTCAAGAAAAGGTGTAGAAGATGACAGCTTTGTATATCTTCACGATTTAACATCAACTTGTTATGATGTTGCAGGTAAAGAAATTCCAGAATTCTTTGATGGAGAATCAATGCTTCCTATTTTAAGAGAAAATAAAAGAAATGACAGAAAAGGAATTTTAGGACAGCTTGCAGGTCACTTTGTATTCTTTGAACAAAGAATGTGGAGAAGAGATGATTATAAAATAGTATTTAATGCAACAGATGTCGGGGAACTTTATGATGTAAAAAATGATAAAGGTGAAATAAATAACTTATTCTATAATCCTGAATATGCAGATATCAAAAAAGAAATGCTGCAGGAACTTTATGATGAAATGGTAAAAATAAAAGATCCGTTAGCGAACTGGTTATATAGAATAATAGATGAAATATAAAAAGCTTGCTAAAATTTTCCTATGGTGATATAGTCTATAATGAAGTAAAAATTATTATGGGAGGACAAAATGCTTTTACTAAACTCGAAAAGTCCGCTTTATTACCAATTAGCTGAGATAATTATTGCTGAAATAAAAGATAAAAATCTAAAGGAAAACGACAGGATACTTACTGAAAGAGAATACTGTGAAAAATATAATTTGAGCAGAGCAACAGTAAGACAGGCTATTGCATATCTTGAAAAAAAAGGATATATTTATAAAATACAGGGCTGCGGAACTTTTGTTTCGTCAAGAATGATGAAGCAGAAACTTTTAAAGTTTTACAGCTTTACAGAGGAAATGAAAAAGCAGGGAAAAGTTCCTGAATCAAAAATATTATCTTTTAGAGAAAAAAAAGCTGATGAAAAAATTTCAAAAGAACTTAATATTGATGCTGGAGAAAATATTTTTGAACTTGTAAGATTAAGAATAGCAGACGGCGAAGAAGTTATGTATGAAAAAACATATCTGCCTGCAAAAAAATTTCCAAATCTTTCCAAAAAAGATTTGCTAAAAAATTCATTATATGGTATCCTTGAAAGTAGATATAAGCTGGTGTTTACTAAAGCTCTTGAAAGGTTTTCAGTTCTTAGTGCAGACACTAAAACAGCAGAAATATTAAAGATTCCAGAAAATAGTCCTCTGATAAAATTGCAGAGATGGACATATACTGGAATAGAAATTATAGAATATACAGTCAGTTCTGTTCGTGGAGACAGATTTGAATTTGAAGTAGAGCTTGAAGAAAGCTGAAAATTAAATACCAGATTCTTTGAATCTGGTATTTAAAAACAATAAAAATTGGTACGGACAACATAACAATATTTTAAAAAATAAGAAAATATAAAAAGGAGGAGTTATGTCTTATTTTGCAGGAATTGATATTGGTGGAACAAATGTTGAAATAGGAATTCTTAATGAGTCAGGAAATATACTTGGTAAAAAAAGTATTAAGACAAACTCAAAGAATGGTGCAGAAGATACGTTCCAAAGAATATGGAATACTACAAAAGAATTAATAAAAGAGCTTAACATTTCTGAAGAAGAAGTAAAAGCAATAGGTCTTGGTATTCCCGGTCCAGTAGTTAATAATTCAGTTGTAAAAATAGCAGCAAACTTTTCTTGGAATAATGATTTTCCAGCGAAAGCATTGATGGAAAAAATATCAGGAAAACCAGTAAAAGTTGGAAACGATGTAAAACTTATAGCTCTTGGGGAAGCACTTTTCGGAGCAGGAAGAGGATATAAAAACAGTATTACTATTCCAATAGGAACAGGAATAGCTGCAGGAATCATAATAAACGGAATGATTCTTGAGGGAGCAGATGGAGCAGCTGGAGAATTTGGTCACGTTGTTGTAAATAAACAAGGATACAAATGCGGCTGCGGATTAACAGGCTGTCTTGAAACTTACTGCTCTGCAACAGGAATAGCAAGAGAAGGAAGAAGAAGACTTTTAGAAAATCAAGATAACGAACTTTATAGAGCTATAAATGGAAACTTAGATATTCTTGAAGCAAAACATATATTTGATCTTGCTAAAGCAGGAGATGAATTTTCAATGAGTATAGTTGATTTCTTCTGCGAATATTTAGCTGAAGGATTAGGAATGCTTTTAAATATAATTAATCCTGAAATAGTAATTTTTTCTGGAGGAGTTGCAAAAGCAAGAGGAATTCTTCTTGAGGGTGTAAAAAAACATCTTCCTAAATATGCTCTTGGAATGACAATGGAAAATTTAAAATTTGCTTTTGGAGAGTTAGACGAAGAAGCTGGAATAAAAGGGGCAGCTGCTCTTGTTATTAATAAATAATAAAAAATATATAAATTAAATTAGATTTTATAAAAAAGGAGAGAAAAATGGATTTTAAAAGTTGTGTAACATGGAAAGAAATCGTTCAACAACCATCTATATGGAAAGAAGAAGTACAAATAGTAAGAGATAATCTTAAAGCTATTGGAGAATTTATTGAAGGAGTTAAAGCTGACAAAGTTAAAGTTGTATTTACAGGAGCAGGATCTTCTGAATTTGTTGGTAATACACTTTGCTCTTATGTAAACAGCAAAATAGATATTGATGTTGTGTCAATTCCTACAACTGATATTGTATCTATGCCTGAACAATATTTAGATGAAAATACAGCTACAATTCTTGTATCTTGTGCAAGATCAGGAAACTCTCCTGAAAGTGTTGCAGCAGTAGAACTTGCTGATAAATTAGTAAAAAATATTCATCACATATTTATAACTTGTAATGCTGAAGGAAAATTAGCTCAAATCTCTAAAACTGGAGATAACAAATTCCTTTTATTAATGCCTGAAAAAACTAACGACAAAGGATTTGCAATGACAGGAAGTTTCTCTTCAATGGTAGTTGCAGGAGTTTTAGTTCTATTAAGAAAAGATTTCGAAGGAATGGCAGCAAGAGTGGAATATGTTGCTGAATTAGTAGAAAGAAATATAGAAACTATCTTATCAAATGCTGAAGCAATAGCAGCTCTTGATATCGAAAGAATAGTTTACCTTGGAGATGGAGCAGCTAAAGGACTTGCTGAAGAAATGTCTCTTAAAGTTCTTGAACTTACTGGAGGAAAACTTGCATCATTCTACAACACATTCTTAGGATTCAGACATGGTCCTAAATCAATAGTAAACGATAAAACTGCTATTGTATGTATGATGTCAAACAATGAACATACAAGAATTTATGAATTAGACTTATTAAAAGAATTCAAAAACGAAGGTGGAAAGAAAAAAATAATCGTTCTTGATACAATCAATGACGAAGAAGTAAAAGCTAATGCAGATTTCTACTTTACATTTGCTGATGAAAAATTAGGACAAATCGAAGATGTATTTGCTGACCTTGCATACTTAGTATGTGGACAATTAGTATCTCTTGTAAAATCAGCAAGCCTTGGAATTAACCCTGACAATCCTTGTCCGACAGGAGAAGTAAACAGAGTAGTTAAAGGTGTAATTATTCACGAATACAACAAATAATAAAAATATAAATTTTTAAAATAAATTAGGAGGAAATAATGTTAGTATCATCAAGACAATTATTATTAGATGCTCAAAAAGGAAAATATGCAGTACCAGCATTTAACGTTCATAATATGGAAACAATTCAAACTGTTGTTGAAGCAGCAGCAGAATTAAGATCACCAATCATCGTTGCAGCTACACCTGGAACAATGAAATATGCTGGACCAGAATTCTTCATTAAATTAGTAGAAATCTGTTCAGAAAAATATGATATTCCAGTTGCTATGCACTTAGACCACCATGAAAGCTATGATGAAATAGTAAATGCTATTCAAATTGGAACTAAATCAGCAATGATTGATGCTTCTCACTTAGATTTTGAAGAAAACGTAGCAATGGTTAAAAAAGTTGTTGACTATGCTCACAGATTTGATGTAACAGTTGAAGGAGAATTAGGAATTCTTGGAGGACAAGAAGACGACTTAGTAAGAGATGAAAAAGATAGTAAATATACTAACCCAGCTCAAGCTAAAGAATATGTTGAAAGAACAGGAATCGATTCTCTTGCAGTAGCAATTGGAACAGCTCACGGAGTATACAAAGAAGAGCCAAAATTAGATTTTGACAGACTTGCTGAAATAAGAGCAGTTGTTGACGTTCCATTAGTATTACACGGAGCATCAGGAGTTCCTGCTGACCAAGTTAGAAAAGCAATCGAACTTGGAATTACAAAAGTTAACATTGCAACAGAATTAAAAATGCCTTTTGCTGAAACTTTAAGAAAAGTATTAGTAGAAAAACCAAATGAAAGTGACCCAAGAAAATATTTCGGACCTGCTAAAGAAGCAATGAAAAAAGTTGCTATTGAAAAAATATTAATGTGTGGAAGTAACGGTAAAGCATAATGAAAAAAATATTAACAGTAACTTTAAATCCTGCAATAGATGTTAGATATAATGTTGAAAACATGAGAATTGGTGAAGTAAACAGAACTAAACACATCGAAAAAAATGCAGGCGGTAAAGGGATAAATGTAAGCAGAGTTGCAAAACAGCTTGGAGGAGATATTCTTGCAACTGGAATTGTAGGCGGGTTTACAGGAAAACTTTTTCTATCAAAACTTAATGCAGACGGAATAAAAAATGACTTCCTTGAAACTTTAAATGAAACAAGAACATGTATTGCTGTAATTGATAAAGATATAAAAGGAATTACAGAATTTCTTGAATCAGCTGAAGGAACAGAGGAAGATTATAAAAAATTCACAGAAAAATATATTTCAATTCTTGATAATGAAAAAATTGAAATAGTATGTGGTTCTGGAAGCCTTTTAAAAGGAATTGGAAAAGATGCTTATAATATTTTAATTGAAGAAGCATTAAAAAGAGGAATAAAATTTATTCTTGATACAAGCGGAGAATCTTTAGTGAAAGGAATGGAAGCTAAACCATTTTTAATCAAACCTAATCAGGAAGAACTTGAAGATTTAACAGGAAAAAAATTCAATTCTCTTTCTGAAGTTGTAGATGCGGCTAAAGAAATCGTAAATACAGGAATAGAAAATGTAATGGTTACTCTTGGAGGAGATGGGGCAGTTCTTGTCACTAAAGATAAAGTATACAAAGGAACTTTCCCTAAAGTAGAAATCAAAAATACAGTTGGTTCTGGAGATTCTACAATAGCCGGAATGGCTTACGGACTTTCAATTGATAAACCTATGGACGAATGTTTCAGACTTGCTGTTGCCTGTGGAACAACTAATGCTATGGTTGACAGCACAGGAAGTATTGATCATGAAATTTTAAAAGATATTCTTCCAAAAATAAAAATAGAAGAAATTTAATAATTAAAAATTTAGAGAGGTTATTGCAGATTTGCAGTGGCCTCTTTTTTTTGATATTTTTATATAAATTTATATAAAATAAAAATAATATGAGATTCTCCCAACATTTTATATATAAAAACAACAAATCTACATAAAATAACACATTTTTCTTTAAAAATCGCAAAAAATATGCTAATATTATAAATATAAAATAAAAATCAGGGAGGAAATATTTTTATGAATGAAATAGAAATTATTTTGGAAAAAATATCGGGAATAATTTGGGGAAATTATTTGATAGTTACACTTGTGGGAGTTGGAATTTTTTTCACAATTTCAACAGGATTTATACAGATAAAAGGTTTTCCTCTTGCAGTTAATGAATTAGTAAATTCTATAAAAGGAAAAAATAAAGTAAAGGGGGAGGGAACTTTATCAGCTTTTCAGGCTCTATGCACAGCTCTTAGCAGTTGTGTGGGAAATGGAAATATTGTAGGTGTAGCAACTGCTATTGCAAGCGGAGGACCGGGAGCAGTTTTCTGGATGTGGATTGCAGGAATTTTTGGAATGGCAACTAAATATGCTGAAATAGTAATCGGTATGATTTACAGAGAAAAATCAGAAGATGGAACATATGTTGGCGGTCCTATGTATTATCTTTCAAAAGGACTTGGCTGGAAAAAAATATCAATAATTTTTGCAGCACTTATGTGTCTGCAGATAAGTGGAGGAGCTTTAATCCAGTCAAATGCAGTAGCTCATGTAATGAATGATGTTTTTAAAGTAAAGCCTATTTTTGGCGGAATACTTATGGGAATAGTAATTACAATAGTAGTAATAGGCGGAGTGAGAAGACTTGGAGCAGTAGCAGAAAAACTTATTCCTGTAATGACAATTATATATTTTATAGGAGGAATTACAATAATTATTAGTAACATAAATCAAGTTCCTTATGCTATAATAAATATAATAAAATGTGCTTTTAATACTCAGTCAGTTGGAGGGGGAGTATTAGGATATACAATAAAAGAAGCATTGAGATTTGGTGTCGCAAGAGGGCTTTACTCAAATGAAGCAGGAGAGGGAAGTGCACCTGTTCTTCATTCAGCTGCTATAACTGATCACCCTGCAAGACAAGGGCTTTACGGACTTTTAGAAGTTTTTATTGATACAATTTTAATTTGTTCTTTGACATCTTTTATTGTACTTACTTCAGGAGTTACAGAGATGAAGATTTCTCCTGCAGTATATGTAATTACAGCATTTGGAACAATTCATTATCTATTTAAGTATATTATAGGAATAAGTATGATTTTATTTGCATTTTCCACTATTTTATCTCAATGGTATTTTGGAAATGTAACTCTTACTTATATATTTAATTCAAAGACAGCTTCATATTTTAAATATGTATTCGTATGTCTTGCTCTTATAGGCTCAACAACAACTCTTAAAACAGTGTGGCTTATTCAGGATATACTTCTTGGACTTATGATACTTCCAAATTTAGTTGGAATACTTTTGTTGAGTCCTGAAATAAAAAACAGCACAAAAGAATTTTTTGAAATGATTAAAAAGGAGAAGTAAAATAATGTTGGCAAATGACAGATATAATAAAATATTAGAGGTTTTAGAAGCAGAGGGAAGTATAAAAACTTCAAGAATTGTAACTCTTCTTGGAGTTTCTCTTGAAACAGCAAGAAGGGATTTGGATTTTCTTGAAAAACAGGGATCGCTTCAAAAAGTTCATGGTGGAGCTATTTTAAAAAATAAAGAAGAAAATACTCTTACATATTCTTTGAGAGAAACAAAACACAAGGAAGAAAAAAAAGAAATAGCTGAACTGGCTTTAAATTATATAAATGAAGGTGAAACTATAGCCCTTAACAGCAGTACCACAAGCATAGAAATAGCAAGGCTTATAAAAAACAAATACACTTCTCTTACAGTTGTAACCAATTCTCTTAGAATAGCAGATGAACTTGCAGATGTTAAAGGAATAAATTTGATTCTTGCAGGAGGAATTTATAATAAAAATGAATATGCTTTTCTTGGAGAGATTACAGAAAAATTTTTAGGAAATTTTTTAGTTGATAAATCTTTTGTCAGTGTTGGCGGAATATCCCTTAAAAGGGGAATTACAGATTTTTTAATGGATGAAATTTTAGTTGAGAGAAAGATGATAGAGATAGGAGAGGAAGTTATAATATTAGCAGATTCAAGCAAGATAGACACAAATTCTCTTATAAAAATCTGTGATACAAAAGATATTGATTTTATAATAACAGATTCTAAATTAGATGAAAAAATAAAAGAAAAATATATTGAAGAAGGAATAAAAATAGTTAATTCATAAAAATTATAAAATATATTTGTAGTGAATTGAAGACAGAGGAGGATAATTTATCTTCTTCTGTTTTTTATTTTGTGTTTTATGTTGCTTTTTAGGTGCAAAAAAGTTGTTTTTAAAATAAAAATACATAAAAACCACAAAAAACCCAAAAAATATATTGAAAAATAGTGAAAATTGTGGTATATTTCAAATATAAGTTGGATAAAGTTGTAAAAATTAAGTTTTGAGGGGTGGAATATGACAAAAAATTCAAATTTTAAAAAATGGTTTACATTTGTGGTTTTGGTTATCAGCGGAGGAACAATTTTTAAATTATCATCATTAAAAGATGCTTTCTATGTTCCAATGCAGGAGTTTATGGGATTATCTCATACTCAGATTGGAGCGGCTCTTTCAGTTTATGGTCTTGTTCAGACAATAGGTAACTTTGCTTCTATTTACATTTCTGACAGATTTTCAAAAAGAAAAATGATTTCTTTCTCACTTGTATGTATCGGACTTGTTGGAATATATATTTCTACATTCCCAGGATATATGGGTATACTTATTGCATGGGGACTTTTATCATTCTTTGGTGAAGTTGTTTACTGGCCTGTTCTTTTAAAAGCAATAAGACTTCTTGGAGACGAAACAGAACAAGGAAGACTTTTTGGATTTCTTGAAGCTGGAAGAGGAGTTGTTGATACAATAGTTGCTTTCTCTGCTCTTGGAATATTTGCTCTTTTAGGAAAAGGATCTGCAGCTCTTAGAGGATCAATTTTATTTTTCTCAGGTACAGTAATTTTAGTTGGAATTATGTGCTATCTTCTTGTTGAAGATGATAAAGCAATAGTAGATAAAGATGGAAAAGAAGTTAATAAAAATAAAGCTGCAATGGCTGGAGTTATTCAAGCAGTAAAAACTCCTGAAATATGGGTTGTGTCTCTTACAATAGCTTCAATATATTCTGTATACTGCGGACTAACTTACTTTATTCCTTTCTTAAAAGATATATACGGAATGCCTGTAACTCTTGTAGGAGCTTACGGAATTATAAACCAATATGGATTAAAAATGGTTGGAGGTCCTGTTGGAGGAATGCTTGTTGACAAGAAATTTAAATCAGCAGCTAAATTTTTAAGAGTTGCTCTTGTAGTTGCAGCAGCAGCTATGGTTGGATTTATTTTCTTACCACATGAATCAATGAATGTTTATGTTGGAATGACTTGTACTTTAGGATTTGGAGCAATAATTTTCTGTATGAGAGCTGTATTCTTTGCTCCTGTTGATGAAATAAAAGTTCCAAGACATATAAGCGGTGCAGCAATGTCAATAGCATGTATTTTTGGATATTGTCCTCAAATGTTTGCATTTACTCTTTATGGAAGCATGCTTGACAGAAATCCGGGAATGGCAGGATATAGAATGGTATTTTCAACAATGGTCGGGTTTGCAGTGCTTGGAATTTTAATAACAACTCTTCTTATAAATATGATTAAGAAAAAACAAAATGAGCCGATAGCAGAATAAAAAAATAAAAAATAAAAATCAGACAGCAGGGAGGAATTAAAATGTTAAAATTAGGATTGGAAACAGAAAGTCTTCACCTTTGGTTTCAAAATGGGAGAATGGATATATTTGAATTTGTAGAAAAAGCTCACGAAATAGGATTTGAAGGGGTAGAAATAAATGTTGTTCCAGACTATGGATTGGACCAGGTCTGGGGAGCCTTAGGAAGTAATGACGATAAACATTTGGAAAAATTAAAAAATTTAATAAATAAATATAACATGTATGTTGAAATAGATACAAGAAATTTAGATTATGACCATATGGTTGAAGTTATAAAAGTTGCAAGTAAACTTGGAGCAGAAGTTGTAAGATCTTATATTCCTATTAAACCTTTAAATAAAGTGGAAGGAGCTGTTTCAGGTTCACAAGGAGCATACGATTTTGCCAAAGTGCGTTATGATGTAGACCCAAACTCATTTAATGAAGGAATAGAAAAAATTAACAGATTAATTCCTGTACTTAAAAAATATAGAGTGAAACTTGCTTTAGAAAATCATGAATATGAAACATCAGAAGAACTTGTTGATGTAATGAAAAAAGTAAATTCTCCATGGGTTGGGCTTCATTATGATTTTGGAAATTCTATGATGGTTTGGGAAGAACCTTTAAAAGCTGTTGAAAATATGGCTCCATATACATTATCAACTCACTTTAAAGACCATATAATTATAGAAGAACCAAATGATAAATATGGTTATGTTGTCTGTGGAGTTCCTGTAGGTGAAGGAAATATTGACCTTGAAAAAAGTTTTGAAATTATAATGAATAAATCAGCTTTAACAAAAATAAATCTTGAAATGTGTTATCCATACTGTGCTCAATTTAAAAGAACTCCTGGAACAGGAGGAGTAGAAAAAGTTGGAGAGGGTGCTTTTAAAGTTGAAAAGCAGCTATATGATTATAATGTAATGAAACCTTTAGAATATTATTATCCTCAAGAAGTTTCTGAAGAATTGTTAGAAGAGCTTTTAGAAAAACAGATGGAAGGTGTAAAGAAAAGTTTTGCTTATTTGAAAAACTTAAGAGACAAGTATTATTCAAAATAGTTTTTAGAAAAGAGGGAAGTTCATGAATAAAAAAATAATGGATTACATAGTTGTGTACATCGGCTGCTTGATACAGGCATTTTCAATAGTGTGCATATTAAGACCAAATAATTTAACTGTTGGAGGAATAACAGGTCTTTCTCTTACAATAGGAAAAATATTTAACATGAACTATACTTACATTTATTATGCAATTTGTCTTTTAATTCTTGCTGCTGCAAGAGTGGTTCTTGGAATGAGAGAAGTGAAAAAAATTATTCTTTTGTCCACAACTTACCCAGTAATTTTAATTCTTGTAAATCAGGTAAAATTTAATTTTCTCCACGACACACCTGATAAAATTCTTATCTGCATATATTATGGAATATTTATGGGGATAGGAACAGGACTTGTACTTAAAAGAGGATTTTCTCAAGGAAGTTCAGATACTGTTGCTAAAATTCTTCACAAAAAATTATTTTCCTTTATGGGAATAAGTCAGGTTTTATTGTGTATAGATATAACAATTCTTTTAATCTCAGGTTTTGTTTTTGGAAGAACAGCAGTTTTGTATGCAATAATTATGCAGATGGTTTACAGCAAAACAATAAGTGTTGTACTTTTTGGATTTGGTTCGTCGCTGGTAAAAGTTGTAATAATAAGCAGCCACCTGGATAAAATATCAACTTTTATGAGTGATACAATAAACAGAGGTTACAGCATAGGATATGTTTATGGAGGACATAACCATGTAAAAAGAAAAAAAATAATTTCTGTATGTTCTCTTCGTGAAGCTATGCTTATAAAAGATTTTATAACAAAGGTAGATGAAGATGCATTTATAAATATAGTTCCTACAATTTCTGCATGGGGAAAAGAAGACGGACTGCAGAATTTAAAAGAAAGTTAAGCCCTTAACACTAAATTAAAAATAAGAGAAAGCTGTCTGAGAAATTCAGGCAGTTTTTTCTATTATGAAAGTAAAATTTTATTCGGATAAAATATTTTTTATTTATATTAATTCTTCTTTCTATACTATAAGTCCTATAAAAAATAAAAATATTAACTATGTTTTTATTTAAAAAATTATAAAAATCAAATTACTTTTTATTTTTAGATAACTTTCAAAATATAATTTTTCAAAAAATAAAAACAGAGAGAAAACAAATTTTGTTTTTCTCCCTGCTTTTAAAAATTCTGATTGAGATTTTATTATTTTAACTAAAATTTATATGTCCAGCCGATTTGTAACTCTCCATAGTATTTATCAGAATCTAAACTTCCGTTTGTAGTTTTATTTGATCCGTTAGATACATAACTAGAACCATTTCCTTCTTTTTCCCATTTAAACATATCATATTCATAAGAACCTGTCACAGTTAAATTTTCTGTAACTTGGTAAGAAGCTGTCAGCCATAATATATGAGAGTTGTTGTCATGTTTTAATGTAAATTTATTGTCTGTTTTGTCTCCGCTTACTTCTATATCATTAGCAAATTCCCAACCATATTGAACTCCGATATTTAATTTTTCTCCTTGGTATACAGGCATTCCAACTCTTAATTGGTGTCTGTACCAGTGGTCAATTCCAGCACCATTAAAATCGCTTCCAGCTGCGATTGGAGTTTCTGTTTTGAAATAATATCCTACAGTTGCAGGTCCAAGTTTTACAGACACAGGTGTTCCTTCAAAATAATATCCGTCTCTGTCTCCACTTTTTCTTCCTGCTTCGCTGTTATTTGATTGGTATGCTATATCAAAATCCCCGGAAAACATTCCATAAGAATATTTAGTTCTTAAATAATATCTATCATAACTTTTTTCTTGTCTCCATCTTGCTCCAATTGAGAAGTTATCTCCCATTTTTTTCCAAGCATCTAAATCAATTCTATGTCCTGTTGAATGAATTCCATCATCTGTATCAGTTTTCCATGCTTTTCTTGCCATTAAACCAAAGCTCCAGTCTTTTCCATAAGAAAGTGAAACTTTATTTCCAAAATGAACTTTTTCTCCTATATCTTCAGCTCCGGAAGTATTGTCTATCTCAATATATTGTCCTACTGATTTAACTTTTAATTCTGGCTGTTCTGCATAAGCTGCTCCTGATATAATTCCTAATGCTGTAAGTAAAAGTGCTGTTTTTCTCATAAATTTTTCCTCCTGTGTTTTTAAAATTATCTTTGACTTCATAGTACCTTAATTTGTTATTTATGAAAATAGCTTTTTTCACAGGATTTACTTTGTATTTTCTGAAATTATACTTGAAAATTTTTTACTTTTATATTTATTTGAGTTAAAAAAATGGAATGTAAAAATTTTTATCATCTGCTGCTATTCTTTTACGTTTAAAAATTAATTTTTTTACATAAGAGATACAGTGTATTAATAAGAATTATCTAATTTTCAGAAATATAAAATACAGAATAATTGATATTTTCATATTTAAGTTTTAATTTTGGAAAATTTTTCAAATCATTTTTATATTTTTTTCTTGCAACAATAAAAATATCTTTATTTTTTAAAATTTCTTTTTGAAGGTCCTCAGTATTTTCTGAAAGAGTTATTTTTTTATCAATCTTTCCTTTTATATTTACAAAATCTTTAAATCTGTATGCAATTATATTTTTGTCTGAAAGGGTTATTTCTCTTTCAATGGGTTTTAAAGAAAATTTTTCATTATAAAATTCTGTAAACGGAACAAGAAAAATAAAAATTGTAATTACTGTTAAAGGAAAAAATAACAGTTTTTTATAGAAATTATTTTCTTTATTAAAAATTTTATTAAAAAATACAGGAAGAACAGTCATAGCCATTGAAATTTTAAAAATGATTTTACCAAATTTTCTGTCTTTTGATTTTTCTATAAAAGAATATATCATCACAAACATTCCAATAAAAAGTGGAATAAGATATATATCAAGTTTTCCGCTGGCACAGGAAAAAGCTAAAAGAGGAACAACTGTCCAAGAAAAACCGATTTTTTCAAGGATATCCCAACTTTTATAAAATTTTATATTTTTTATATAATAAATAAGGCTACCAATAAAAAATATTCCATAAGGATAAAGCAGAACCGGAAGCATTTCAAAATAATAGTAAAAAGGCTTAATATGAGTTTTAGCTTTTACAATTCTTCCTATTGTTTCCTGCCCGAGTATAAGCATAAGATATTCTTTTCCCTGCGGAGATTTTAAAATAAAATACTGCCAGATTACAGCCAAGAATAATATAAAAATTATCCCTCTTCCAAAATAAATTTTTTTAAGAAAACTTAAATTATTTTCCAAAAGAAGAAAAACAAAGATAGTTATAAGGGGAACTCCTATTCCGGCAGGTCCTTTTGTAAAAGCTCCCAGAAAAATATAAAAATACATAAATAAAATATTTTTTAAATTCTTTGGAATAAATTCATAATAAAGGCTGAAAAAATTATATAGAGCCATAAAAATAAAAAAACTCATAAGCATATCCATTCTGAGAACCAGAGAGATTCCCATAAAAAATGGAGCTGTGCAGAGAGAAAGAGCAATAAAAAATCCTGATTTTTCATCTTTTATTTTTGCAAAAAGGCTGTATGAAAGTATTGTGATTAAAAATGAGGGCAGAGCACTTCCCAAAAATACAGCTGCAGGCATAAATAAATTTCCACAGTATTTTTTTAAAAATCCAAGAAGCCAAAAGAAAAGCGGCGGCTTATCAGGATAAAGTTCTGAAAAATATTTAAGAATAAAAAAGTTTTTTGTTTCTAAAAGATTATCTGCAACGACGAAATATTTTAGTTCATTTCTTATATCCGGATATCTTATCAGCAGAATTGGAATAAAAATAATGAGATAAATAAGAAAAATTTTAAAAACATTTTTGTAAGAGATATGGTGTCCATATTTTATATAATTCATAAAAAAATCCTCCTTTTGATTTAGGAGGATTGTCTCACAAAAAAGTTAAAATTTCATTAAAATATAATGATATTTTATTCTGTCTGTAAATTTAGTATATATTAATAAAAAATAAAAATTTTTTAGGAAAAAATATTTTGTGTTTTTTTATAAATATGGTATAATGAAATTAATAAAAGAAGTATATACCCCATACTCCCTTGCAAAAGACAATTTCTTTATTTTATCGCCAGTAAAGAGATTGTCTTTTCTTTTATATTTATGAAAGAGGAAGAGTAATTTTTACAACAGTTCCTTTTCCCAGAGAACTTTCAATATCAACATCAATGTTCAAAATTTCCGTAATTTTTTTTACAATTGAAAGACCTAAGCCGTGGCTTCCCATATTTCTGCTTCTGGCTTTGTCCACTCTGAAAAATTTATCATAAATGTGGGCAAGGTCTTTTTTGGAAATTCCCTCTCCTTTGTCTTTTATTTTTATAGTAACATTTTGATTTTTAATAATTTCAATATCAATATCATTTCCTTTTCCATATTTTATTCCATTTTCAATAAGATTTACTAAAAGCTGTTTTATTAAATCGCAGTCTGAAATTATCATAATTTTTTTAGAAGTAAAATTTATTTTCTGGTTTGGATAGATAATTTTAAAATTATTTATAATGCTTTCTATTATTTCAGAAATATTAAATTCCTTATGTTCTATCTCTGTTTTGTTATCTTTTGCAAGGAATAAAAGTTTTGATACAAGAGCCGACATATTTTTTGTTTCTTCTCCAATAGAATCCAAAGCCTCCTGTAAAATTTCTTTGTTGTCAAGCCCCCATCTTTTTACAAGCCCCACATATCCGCTTATAATAAAAATAGGAGTTTTTAATTCATGTGAAGCACTGTTTACAAAATCAATCTGGGCATCTGTCTGCTGTTTTAATCTTTTCAGCATATCCTCATAAGAAGATATTACAGTTGCAAATTCTACAAAATTATTTTTTGTTTCAACCTTGTGTTCAAGATTATTAAGATTTATATTATTTGTAATATCCTGCAGATTTTTTAATGCCGGCACAAATCTGTTATAAAACTTTTTTGAAATATAAATCCCCAGAATAATTGTAAGAGTTATAAAAACTGCTGAAGCTGTTATAATTCCTGTTATTATTTCTCTGTCTTCTTCCATATCTTTTATAATTATAATTTCTATTGGTTTTATATCTTTAATTTCAATTTTTCTTCTTAAAAATTCATATTCATAAAAACCTCTGCTTTGAATATCTTCAGAAAAATCTTTTTCTCTGGCAATGTTAACAAGACTTTGTGAATAATTTTCCGGATATATTTTTCCGTCATAAATAAATGCAACAGAAACTCCCATAATTTTTGGGCATTCGTCTAAAGCTCCATGAAAAAGACTTTCCAAAGTTCTTCCGGCTTTTAATTTCTGCTCAAATTCAGCTGTTTCATAATTTATAAAACCATTTGTTGTTGTAATATCTGCATGGGAAACATTTTTTATATATGAAGCAAAAAATATCATAATACCTATATATGAGCAGGTAAATAAAATAATTAGTATCCTGTAGCTTTTTGTAAGTTCCTCTGATAGTTTTCTCATAAATAATCTCCTCTATTCCCTTTTTAAAATATATCCAAATCCTCTTGCTGTATGAATATATTTTTCATTTCCCTCATCAATTTTTTTTCTTAACGAATTTATATAGACGTCAACTATCTTTTCTTCTCCTTCATAATCAAATCCCCAGACTTCTTCTAAAATTTTTTCTCTTGAGACAACAATTTCTTTATTTACAAGAAGCAGATAGAAAAGATTGTATTCTTTTTTGGTAAGATATATTTCGGCGTCGTTTTTATAAAGTTTTTTACCTTTTGTATCCAGTTTAAGTGAGCCGTAGACAATAAAATTTTTATTTTCAAAATTCTTTTTATTTCTTAAAGCAACTCTCATTCTGGCAAAAAGTTCTTCTATTTCAAAAGGCTTTGTAAGGTAATCATCTGCTCCCATATCCAGAAGCTCAACCTTATTTAAAATCTGATCTTTTGCTGTAAGAATAATAATGGGAATTTCTGAAACCTCTCTTATTTTTCTGCACACTTCTTCCCCTGAAAGTTTTGGAAGCATAAGGTCAAGAAGGATTAAATCATAATAATCTTTTTGAAATTTTTCAAATCCCTCTGCCCCATCTTCTGCTGTATGAACAGAGTATCCCTCATGTTCAAGCTCAAGCTGTAAAAAACGTCTTATCTTTTTTTCATCTTCAATTATAAGTATTTTTTTCATGACTGCCCTCTCATTAACATTTTTTATATTATACACCTATTATAATTTAAAAAATTTAAAATCTGGTAAAAAATAATTAAAAATAAAAATTTTATACCGTAAAAATTATTTTCTATTTATTTTGCTCATTTCACTAAAAACGATAAACTCGCTTTGCTCAAACATATCGTTTTTTAGCGTTCAACTCGCTACATAAATTACGAAAAAATTTTCAATCTCCTAAAATTTTTATTTTTTAATCTTGAGAGTCAGCATGGAAAAGTTAAAATCCGGTTAAGAAAAAAATTTTTAATATTTTTTAAAATATTTTTTTTAGATTAAAAATAAGAATTACTTTTATTTATAAAATTTAAAAATAAAAATATTTTCTTGAAAAAATTTTTCTTAACTTTTTCTTAACCTTTCTTTTTTATCATACAGCCAGAAAATAAAATTTAAAAATTTGGGAGTGATAAAAATGGAAAGAATTTCGGTGATAGCACCTGTTTACAATGAAAAGGAAAACATTTCAAGATTTATTTCAAAAACAGAGAAAGCTCTTAAAATAAGATTTGACTCTTATGAAATTATTCTTATTGACGATGGAAGCACAGATGGAAGCAGAGAGGTTTTAGACAGAGAAGCTGAAAAAAACGGTCATGTAAAAGTTTATCATTTTACAAAAAATAACGGGCAGACAGCTGCACTTGCTGCAGGATTTAAACTTTGCACAGGAGATTTTGTTGTGACAATGGATGCTGATCTTCAGACAGATCCGGAAGATATTTATGTACTTTTTTCTTATATAGATGATTACGATATGATAAATGGAAAACGTGAAACAAGGGAAGACGGCTTAAAAAGAAAATTTTCTTCTTTTGTGGGAAACACTGTAAGAAATTTTATAACAAAGGACAATATAAAAGATACAGGCTGTCCTTTAAAACTTTTTAAAAAAGAAGTTGTAGAAAGTTTTTATCTTTTTGAGGGAATGCACAGATTTCTGCCCACTCTTGCTAAAATGAACGGTTTTAAAGTTATTGAAGTTCCAGTAAGACATTATGACAGAGAATTTGGAAAATCAAAATACGGAGTTTTCAACAGACTTTTCAAGGGGCTTAAAGATGCCTTTGCAGTGAGATGGATGAAAAAAAGAAAATTAAATTATGTGATTGAAACAGGAGAAGATGAAAATGTTTAATTTTGATTTGTTTATGATTGTGGGGCTTATTGGTCAGGGAATGTTTTCAATGAGATTTATTGTTCAGTGGCTTGCAAGTGAAAGAGCGGGAAAAAGTGTTATTCCTTTTTCATTTTGGATTTTCAGCCTTGGTGGAAGTTTTCTTCTTCTTTTATATGCAGTCTACAGACGTGACCCAATATTTATTTTGGGACAGGCTCCTAATCTTTTAATATATTCAAGAAATATATGGCTTATAAAAAGGGGAAAATAATATGGAAAAAATTTTAGATAAAAAAGATTTAAAAAATATTTTGATTTTATTTCCAATTTCAATTTTTGCTTTTTTTTCAAATATCTGGGTGAGACCGGCAGACCTTATGGAAGCCAGAAATTTTATAACAGCAAAGGAGATGATAGAAAATGATAATTTTATTATTCCTACTCTTAACGGCTTTTTGAGATTTGAAAAGCCCCCTCTTCCTACATGGTTTACAGCTTTTGTTATGAAAGCCACAGGAAATTTTACTGATGAATGGGTTCTTCGTATCCCTGCTGCTCTTACAGGAATTACATTTATATTTCTTTTGTATTATTTTGTGAAAATTTTAACAAAAAACAGCAAGAAAAGTTTTATCACTGCTTTTGTGGGAACAACAACTTTTATGCTTATAAAAATCGGAAATGAAAATGCCTGGGATATTTACCCTTATGTTTTTGCTTTCGGCTGTATAACTTTTTTGGTAAAAGGATTTTTAACAGAAAAAATAAAAGATTTTTTTATAGGCGGAATTTTTTTGGCAGCCTCTTTTATGAGTAAAGGGCCTGTTGGAATTTACGGGCTGATTATTCCTTTTTTTATCTCTTACGGATTTGTTTTTGGAGTAAAAAATTATAAGAAAAACTTTAAGAAAATAATTTTTATGATTTTAACAGGAATTATTTTAGGAAATATCTGGAGCATTACAGTTTATACAAAATATCCGGAAATATTTTTATCTGTTATGAAAAAAGAGGAAAGCACATGGACAAACAGGCACACTGAAAGTTTTATTTATTACATGGACTATTTTGTTTATATGGGAATCTGGACATTTTTCTCTTTTATGGCTCTTATAAAAAACTGGAGCAGAGAACGTACAGATGATAAAAATTATTCAAAATTTATTTTTCTTTGGAATGTCTTAGTAATTTTACTTTTATCATTTATAAAAATGAAAAAGAAAAGATATGGTCTTCCAATCTATATGACTTCAGTTATGGAAGTAGGTGCAGTATGCTCATATTATTACAATAAATTTTGGTATGAATTAAAAAAATCTGACAAAATTCTTTTATACATACAGGGAATTTTTATGAGTGCTGTATCTTTTGCAGTTCCTTTTGTAATTTTCCTGAAAGGATATATGTATAAAGAGGTTGGAGCTTTTTATATTTTTATGCTCCTTACAATTTTCATACCTTTTGGATATATTTCTGCAAAATCACTTATAAATAAAAAAAGCTGGACAATAAAATTTATTATTTTAGGAAGCGGAGTTTTAATGCTTTTTGCAAATGCTGCAGCAAACTGGTTTTTTGACAGAAACTTTATAAAGAAAACTAATAATATGATTGAATATCAAAAAATAAAACTTGTGAGAGAAAATCCGCCAAAGTATGAAATATATGCAGAAAATTTTGAAATTGAAGATGTGTGGCGGGTAGGAAAGAAAATAAAAAATTTTGAAAAAGAAAAAAGACTTCCAAAAGAATTTATATTTTTCGGTAAAATGCCTGAAGAAATTTCAAAAGATTATGAAACTTTAAAAAAAGAAATTTATGTTAAAGATGACGGACATCTGGCAGAACTTAATTATTTGAAAAGAAGAGGTGAAGCATAATGAATATAGTTGTTACAGGGGGAGCAGGATTTATAGGCTCTCATCTTTCAGAAAAACTTTTATCACTTGGACACAGGGTTATAGTAATAGATAATTTTCATGAATTTTATCCTTTGGGAATAAAAATAAGAAATATTTTAGAAAGCACAGATAATAAAGAACTTATTAAAGATTTTAAAGAGATTGAAGAAAGTTCAAGTAAAAAAATAAAAAAAGATGAAATAATAAAAGCTTTGTGTGATGTTACAGAAAGCAGAAAATATAAACTTTATTACTGTGATATAAGAGATAAGGAAAATCTGGATAAAATTTTTTCAGAAGAAAAACCAGATGCAGTAATAAATCTTGCAGGGCTTGCAGGAGTAAGACCATCGATTTCTGAGCCGATTTTATATGAAGATGTAAATATAAAAGGATATATGAATATTCTTGAAACTTGTGTGAAATATAATGTGAAAAAATTTATTCAGGCATCTTCTTCATCAGTTTATGGAAATAATAAGAAAGTGCCTTTCAGTGAAAATGATATTGTAGATTTTCCTATTTCACCCTATGCAGCTACAAAAAAATCTTGTGAAATAATAGGTCATGTTTATCATTCATTATATAAAATTGATATGTTTCAGCTTAGATTTTTTACTGTATACGGAGAAAGACAGAGACCAGATCTTGCAATTCATAAATTTGTAAAAAATATATGTGAGGGAAAGACAATTTCTATATACGGTGACGGAAGTTCCAAAAGAGATTACACATATATCGGAGATATTGTTGACGGAATTATAAAATCTATGGAATATCTTTTAAAAAATGAAAATATTTATGAAATTTTAAATCTTGGAAATTCAAATGCTGTTTCTCTTAAAGAGATGGTTGAAACAATAGAAAATGAGCTTAATATAAAAGCAAAAAAAGAATATCTTCCAATGCAGGCGGGAGATGTTTTAAAAACTTATGCTGATATAAGTAAAGCAGAACAGCTTATAGGATACAGCCCCTCTGTAACTTTTGGGGAGGGAATAAAAAGATTTGTAAAATGGTATGGAAAAGGAGACAGATAATATGAAAATTACAGTTGTGGGAACAGGATATGTGGGACTTGTGCAGGGAGTTATTATGGCAGATTTTGGTTCAGAGGTAATCTGCATGGATATAGATAAAGAAAAAATTGAAAATTTAAAAAAGGGTATTGTCCCTATTTTTGAACCTGGGCTTCAAGAGCTTCTTACAAAAAACATTAAAAGCAAAAGAATAAAATTTACAACAGATATTAAAACAGCTGTTGAGAATTCAGATGTTATTTTTATAGCAGTTGGAACTCCTCCTGCTCTTGACGGTTCAGCTGATCTTCATTTTGTTCTTGATGTTGCAAAAGAGATAGGAAAATATATAAACGGTTATAAAGTTATTGTGGATAAATCAACTGTCCCTGTTGGAACAGGAAAACTTGTGAAAGAAACAATCCAAAAAGAACTTTCTGAAAGAAAAGTTGATTATGAATTTGATATTATTTCAAATCCAGAATTTTTAAGAGAGGGAAAAGCTGTTACAGACTGCCAGCGTCCAGACAGAATTGTTATAGGGTACGAATCTGAAAAAGCAAAAGATATAATGAAAAAAGTCTACGATGTACTTTTTATAAATGAAACTCCTTTCCTTTTTACAAATATAGAAACTGCCGAAATGATAAAATATGCTTCAAATGCTTTTCTTGCTGTAAAAATATCTTTTATAAATGAAATTGCTCTTCTTTCTGAAAAAGTGGGGTCAAATGCTCAGGAAATTGCAAGGGCAATGGGTATGGACGGAAGAATTTCACCAAAATTTCTTCACTGTGGACCTGGTTATGGCGGATCATGTTTTCCAAAAGATACGAAAGCAATTATTGATATAGGAAAAAAATACGGTGAGGATATGATGGTTATAAAAGCTGCTGTTCTTGCAAATGAAAAACAGAAAAGAAAAATGGTTGAAAAAATAATTTCTAAAATGAACGGGGTGAAAGGAAAAGTTATTGGAGTTTTGGGACTTTCATTTAAGCCAGATACAGATGATATGAGAGAAGCTCCAAGTATTGATATTGTAAGAGGGCTTGTGGAAGAGGGGGCAAAAATTCACGCTTACTGCCCAGAGGGAATAAAAGAAGCCAGATGGAGACTTTCTGATATAGAAAAAAATATAATTTACTGTGCTGATGAATATTCTGTTGCAAATGATGTAGACGGAATTGTTCTTATCACAGAATGGAATCAATTCAGAGGAATGAATCTTTTAAAAGTGAGAGACAGAATGAAAGATAATTTCTATTTTGATTTGAGAAATATTTATGCAAAAGATGAAAATGTAAGAAAAATCTTTAAATATTATCCTGTGGGACAAAATTAAAATTTTTTAAAGCTGATGTGAATTTATAAATTTGCACCAGCTCTTATTTTTTTACAAAGTTTGTGCTATAATATTTCAAAATTATTGGACACTTTTTATAAGGGACGGGGATGGAAAAATGTTTGCTATACTTCTTAATGGACTTGGAATATTTTTAGGAGGGCTTCTTGGATATTTTTTTAAAAATCACAGTTCATCAAAATTGAGCAGAGCTGTTATTATTGTTATGGGGCTTCAAATTTTTGCAATGGGAATAAAAGATGCTGTTCAGTATGAAAATGGAATGCTTAATGTTATCTATCTGGTAATCGGGACTGTTATTGGGGAAATGATTGATATTGATAAAAAATTAAAATCAATGGCACTGTTTCTTCAAAATAAACTGGCAAAAAACAGTCACGGTTTTGTAAATGGATTTATTACAGCCACACTTATTTTCTGTATAGGTTCGATGGCAATTCTTGGACCTTTAAAAATTGCACTGGAAAAAGACAGCAGTATCATATATATCAAAACAATTTTAGATGGAGTTATGGCAATTCTTCTTGCTTCAACTTACGGCTTGGGAGTTTTATTCTCAGCAATTATAGTTGTAGCATATCAAGGCGGGGTTTTTCTGCTTGCAGAATTTTTAAAAACAGCAGCAGACCCTCATGTGTTAAATCAGCTTTCATCAATAGGTGGAATTCTTCTTACAGGGCTTGCTTTTACTCTTATTTTTGAAAAAACTGAAATAAAAATAAGCAATATGCTTCCTGCAATGATTATTCCTGTTTTGGCAGCTGTTATAAAAAATATTTTTGTTTAAAAGATTTGAGGAGATTTTATGGAAAAATATGAATTTATTTTAAAAAATAATCAAAAACTAATTATAAGAAAAGCCTGCGAAGATGATGCAGAAAGATTTTTAAAATATTTTAACAGTGTGGGAGGAGAAACGGATTTTTTAGGTTTTGGTGAAGAGGGGCCGAGAGTGACTTTGGAAGAAGAAAGAGAAATATTTAAAAATTCAACTTCTAAAAATTTTTTTCTTATAGCAGAGTTAGATAAAAAAATTGTAGGAAGCTGTTCTGTAAGCACAAATGAAAAAAGACTTCGTTCTTTTCATTTTGGAGAATTGGGAATAGTTGTATTAAAAGATTATTGGAATTTGGGAATAGGATATAATCTTATTTCGACAGCAGTAATGCTGTCGAAAAAAGCAGGGCTTAAGAAAATAAATCTTGATACAAGAATAGATAATACTAAAGCTGTAAATCTTTATAAAAAACTGGGATTTAAAGAAGAGGGGAGAATAACAAGAGGAACATTTATAAATAATAAATTTTATGACCTGCTTGTAATGGGGTTAGAAATTGATTAGAATTTATTAAAATGAGGGCTGTTATTGTAAAATTTTGTTTTTACTGTGACAGCCCTTAAACATTCTATTAATTTTATCAGCTTAATTTTCCATATTGGAAAACTTCCCAGCATTTTATTTTTTTATTAGATACTGTTGCAACAAAAACAACCGGAATATTATTTACGAGAGAATAAACAAATACTTTTGAAGAGCCTACCATTGAAAGTTCAGCAATTTCAATTTTGTAATCAGGGAATATTGAAAAAATATTTTTAAATTCTTCCTTTGCTTCTTTTTTATCTTTTGCTTTTTCAGAATCAATATAAATAAAGTCTTCACTCATTAAAGAAGAAATACTTCTTATTTTATGAGAATTTATTCTGTCTATAAATTTTTTAACAGTTTCCTCTATTTCCTCTCCTTTTTTCAGATTGCTTAACAGTATTTCTGTTTTATTTAAATAATTTTAACTTTCCCAAGTAATATCCACTATTTCTCCATTTTTATCAGTAACTATAACTAAAATTTCATCACTTATTTCATCATCAAGAATGTAATCCCAAATAGCATAATATTCTTCACCATCTATATTTTCATATTCAGGATAAATTCCTATTCTATTAAGTTTTAATGCTGAAAGAATTTGTCTGTCTACAGGTAAGTTTTTATCACAACTATCTAATGTTCCATTCTCTTCAATACTTTCTATTAATTCTTCAGAGTGAAAATCAACCCATTCTTTAGTTATACCATTATTTTCAAAATCTTTTATAATCTCTTTATCAATTTTTTCTTTAAATGTTTCCAATTTAGAAATATATTCTTCATATTCTTTTACCAAACTATCTTTTCCAAGAACTGCGTCAGTATTTATATCAAGTTGTATTTCTCTGTTTTGAAATTCTATTGTTGTTTCAAGATAATCACTATTAAAATTTACATTTTTAAAATATTTTATATCCATAATTCCTCCTATTCTTATACTTCTCTTTTCTTATAGCTTTCAATTTTTCTTTTCGGAAGTTTTGCCCCTATATTATTTAAAATCTCCCAAAAGTTTCTATAATCTTTTGAGGATATAATATAGTTTTTATCTTCCATAGTTATTTTTATTCTGTAATAATAAATCCAAAGTCTTGGTATATGCTCACTTTTTATAAAATCAATCTTCTGTATATCTTTTTTCTGTATTCTTATCTCTCTTCTCAAAATAGGATAAAAAAATATCAATTCATAATGGGTAATTTTAAGAGTTTTATAGAAAATAAAATCCCTTATAAATATAAAACCATAAAAAACTGCTAATAAAATTGTAAAAACAGTATAACTATTTTTTGAAAAGGAAACTCCTGTTTTTAGTCCAAAATAAACTATAAAGCAAGAGAATCCTATAAAAAAACTATCTACTATTTTAGATAAAATATTTATTTTACTTTTTATCTTATAGTTCTCCATAAAACTCTCCTAGTTAATATAACTATCCAATTCCTTTAACCAAGTATTATAAACATCATCTATAACTGCTTTCATATCTTGATAATATTTTTCATCAAAAGTTAAATATAAATAAGCCTCTCTTTTTAATTCAGGAGAATAATATCTTTCCTCTCCAAAAATTCTTTTAGCATATTCATCTATATTTCTTGGGAAGAAAGCTTTTTCTCCGTCGTCAAAATCATAATCATAATAATGTCTTATAAATTCTTTTCCTATATCATTAAAGAAAGATTTTCTTAAATCTCCTTTTAATCTAAATTTTACAAATTCTCTTAAATCAACAAAATCTTGAGAAGTGTATTTTTCAAGCTCTTTACCATAAGCTTTTAAGAAATTATCACTTAAAAAACTATTTTCCATAGCCCAACGAAGAAAAACAGCCAAGTGATTATATATATTTATTTCTTCAACTTCTATTCCTTTAGAGTAATAATCTCCTAAATGCCAATCTGCTGAATCCATAATATCATCTTGCATTTCTTTTTCTTCCTCACTGTATTCAAGAACTTTTTCCCTATTCATATCTATAACAAAACTTATTTTTTTCTCAACATCTAGTAGTAGTAGATTTTTCATTCCATTTTTTAAAGCGAAAGTGTATTCCTCATCATATAATGGAACTATTTGATAAAATTGTAAATTTCTATTTTCAAGTTTTAAAAGTCCTGAATTTTCTTTTTTCATTTCTGGGTATAACAAAGTTACTGCACTTAATTTTGTATTAGAAGAAAATGGTTCAAAGTTATTTTCTAAATGTCCCCATTCATATGCAGAATAATATGAAAATGGTATGTATGCTAAATTTATTAAATTATCCAATGCCCAATCATAACTATCTAAATTCCAATCAGGAGGTAAAGAAATCATAAGCTCTGCAAAACTTGAAAAATTTTCATTATTTTGGTTATACATCTTATGTTCTCCCATTCCAAGAGTGATAATAGTATAATATGGCTTTTTTTTTGTAGGATTTATTTGAGCCATATCTAAATAAAAATCATCATAGCCAACATCTTGATATATTTTTTCTATTCTTCCAAAATTTTCCTCTATAAATTTTATAATTTCTATTCTTTCATTTTCAATGTATAGCATAAAAATCTCCTCCTCTGTTTTATGTTTTAATGAGTGGCCTGATTTTTTATCAGGCTACCTTTAAAATATAAAGTCTTTTAAAAAAATATTAACCACTCTGAATGACTAAGTATTGAATATATAATTTTTCTTTTAGGCTCTTTATTTTTAAAAACTTTAATAATTATATAGAGAATACTTAAGAAATTTATAAGAAGTAAAATTCTAAAAAATACTATACTGTAAAATCCTATAAAAATTTCAGGTATTATGATAAAAACATCATAAAGTTTATTAATTATAAAAAGTTTTTTTAAATCTTTATACTTTCTTATAAAAAGAAAATATATAAAAGTATAAAAGAGAGCTATAATTAAAAATATAATAAAAACTATTTCCATTCCCATTTTATTATTCCTCTTCTTTTAAATAGAAATCTATTAAATAAAGTGATACTATAAAATTTATAAAATATACAAATCCTGTAAAACTTCCATTTAGAATACTAATTATTAGAAAAATATCTTCTCCTATTAAAATCAGTAAAACTTTTGAATTTAAAAATTTTTTAGTTTTTCTAAAACCATCTTTTAATGCTGCCATAAACTTTTTATCAACTAAAACTCCTAATACTTGGAAATTTATAATTAACCCTATAAAATTTATCATTACAGCAAGTAAAATATGTAAAACCAAAGGATTAATAATAAGAATATTCATATCAATAGTATAATTTATAAATATGGCAATTCCAAGGAACAACAAACCTATAATATTAACAGCTAAAGTATTAAAAAATTTTTTTAAAGTCATTGGTTTAGGTTCAGCTTTTCCATTAATTTTAATTAACATATTTAAAAGTAAAATTTCTACTATCACTACTAATAATAAAGCTATAATCCCGCCTGCTATTATTAAAAATATTATATTTTCTCTCATCATACTGACAGCCATAATATATGTAGAAATTATAATCCCTGCTCCAATAGTTAATCCTGCTATGCTTAATATATATTTTGCATAAAATTCTAAAGATTTTTCTCTTAATCTATAAGTAATCTCATCTTTTTTATCTGAAGTTAGAAAGTTTTTAAAAACCAACATTAAAAAGCACATAAAAACTACTACAAAGAAAAGGAAAAATATATTTAATAAATCATAGCAAACATCAGTATTTAGCCCATAATATATTAAAATAGAGATATACAAGGTAAAAATTATTCCATAAAATATAACTAAAATCCTTGAAGATTTTTCTTTAAAATATCTAAACATATCAACTATTGCTATTTTATACTTTAAATCTTTAATAGCAGAATACATAAATCCCACTGCAAAGAAAGATACAATAATATCAGTGAATGTTGTGCTTAAATTAAAGAAAAGTATTTTATTGTTAGTTATAAATTCATCTTGGTTTAAAATCTCTATTCTTTTATAAAGAATACAAGCATTTAAAGAAAAAACTCCCAAATAGATTAAAAAATTTATTAATATATCTTTCCATTTTTTAGTTTTATATTCCTCTATAAAAAGTATTGTTAATATCAATGGAATAAAAACAGTAAAAGTTTCTGCTACAATATCAAATCTATTTACTCCAAATACAACAAGCAGGTTTAATAAAAATATTATAACTATTCTAAATGGCTTTTTATAAAGTTCTGATACACTGATTTTAAATATTTCTAACATAATATCAGCTCCTTTTAAAGCTCTTAATCTAAAAAACTTCCAACAATATCTTCACAATTATTTATAAAACAGCTCCAATCTCCTATTTTAAAGATTTCTTCGTGTTCTCCGTCAAAAATATACAATGTTTTTTCTTTTGGATACCATAAAAGATGTAACCAATAATTTTCTAAATCTTTTACTAAAGAAAGATATTTTTTTCTTTTCCAAGTCATTTCAACAGTATCTTCCAATTTCCAAAATTCAATATATTTACTATCAATATTCTCTGAAAATTCTATCTTTAAATCTCCCTTATTAAAGAACTCTACCATATTTTTTGGCAGTTTATATTTTTTTATTATACTTTTTCTAGCTTCTTCATTATGAAAATCTACTGGCTCTAAACTTTTAATATAATCTATCATCTCTTGATTTTCATTTAAAACTGCTATTGTATATGGTCTTTCTCCAAACTTGTTTTTAATTGTTATATCAGCTCCCTTTTCAACGAGCCATTTTACTAATTTAAGAGAATCTGTAGTAGCAGCTACTATTATAGGAGTTGAGTTATCAGTAAAAACTTGGTCATATTCGTGATAATTTATATCAGCTCCATAGTCTAAAAACATTTGAGCTAATTTTTGATTTCTGTCATAGACAGCCTTTCTTAAACAATTATTTCCATATTTTTTAACAGTTACTCCATATTTTTCAAAAACAGCTATATTTTTAAAATTTTTTCCATAATAAATATCAGAGTAAATTCTTTCATATTGTTTTTTAGTGAGATTTTCCAATGCTCCGTGTTTTATAAATAATTCACAGATTTCAGAAGAACAAAAACGCCCTGCATTTGAAATATGTGTTACCCAATCATCTTTTTTGGCTTTTACATCAGCTCCTTTTT
>ENA-OPVT01000124-OPVT01000124.1-human-gut-metagenome-genome-assembly--contig:-NODE-124-length-60940-cov-5.116433_pt1 | contig 60940 bp, 64 predicted proteins | sample MGYA00241499_ERZ501990 | MGnify/ENA primary metagenome ERZ501990 (study PRJEB25962, sample SAMEA2042104) | human gut metagenome | biome: human gut; feature: human-associated habitat; material: faeces...
AAAATTTTATTTTTACAATTTAGAAAATGCAACAGCCCCCTCTATTATATATCACTTAAAACTTTTATAACCTTTCCAACAGCATGGAAATTTTCTCCCGGTCCTATATAGATAGGAGCATAGTTTGGGTTGTCGCTTATAAGTGCAATATAATTTTTTGTTATCTTAAGTCTTTTTACATAAGCTTGGTCATCTATAAAAAATGCTCCAATCTCCCCGTTTCTGATTTCAATATTTTTTTTGCAGATTATAATTGAGCCGTCTTTTATAGTAGGTTCCATAGAATCTCCCACAACATTTACAGCAAAAATATTGTTGTTATTTTTTATTCCTGGAAGAACAATATAATCTGTTATCTCTTCATCACTGAAAGCTCCAGGCCCGGCAGAAATTCTTTCAAAAAGCGGGATAGAATTTTCAGAACTCTGCATTTTGTTTTTTGATTTTAATTTTACTTCTTCTTCCAGTTCGTTTAAAGTATCAAGTATAACTTTTGGTGTTCTTTCAATAGCTGCAAGATAAAACATCTGTTTCTTTTCTTCAGAGTTAAGTTCTAACCCCTCTGCAATTCTTTCAAGCACATCCTGGCTTGGAGGATTTTTCACCTCTCCTCTTTCAATAGAATTAAAATATGACTGAGTTATATTAACAAGTTTAGCAAATTTATTTTGGCTGTATCCTAATTGTTCTCTTCTTGATTTTAAAAAAGTAATAAAGTCCATACTCTGCCTCCTTACATCTGTTCATAGTTAAATTGTACTATAAATTTTGATAGATTGCAATAAAAATAAAAATTCTATTGACAAATATAGATAAGAATATTATAATTGTTATATATAAAAAAAGATAACCTATCAGTGATATTAAATAGATATTTTATGGAGGTAAGATTATGAAAATACTAATAAAACAAAAAAAATGGAACATGTTTATAGGAAATATGGTTTTAGTATGCGACATACATGAAGAAAATGGTATTTTTAGTATAGTATTTCCATATGGAGACCAGAAAGTATCTTTAAAAAGTAATAATATAGATAGAACTTTAAAGTATTTAGAAAAATTATTTTTAAATACAGAAACACAGATAAGTAAGAAAAGTGCATAAATTTTCAAATAAATTTCCAAAAAAAGTCCGAGATAAAAATCTCGGATTTTTTCTTTATATAATTATCTATAAATATAGATAAGAAATAAAATTTTATTTTAAAATAGAATATATCTTATCCATATCAAGATGTGTTCTCATAACTTTTGCAAGTCTTTTATACTCTTTTTCTTTGTGCGTTTCAAGACTCATAAAATCAAAAATAGGAGAAAGACCTTTTTTTGCTCTTATTTTATTTAAAAGTTTTCTTGTAAATTTAGGAGAATCAAAAATACCATGGATATATGTTCCGATAATATTATCATGGCAGATAAGGCTGAAACCTCCGTCTTCTACTACAGAAAAACTGTCGTCTCCTGTTGTAACTCCCTGATGAATTTCATAGCCGTTTATTTTCATTCCATTAAATCCTTCTAAAATTCCTGTGCAGTGCTGAAGAACTTTATTAACCTGCTGAGTATATTTTTTACTTTCCATTTTTGTAGTAATATCAAGAAGTCCAAGCCCTTCAATTTTTAAATATGAGCTTTCCACCTGCTCTAAATCTTTTATGCTTTTTCCAAGCATTTGGAAACCACTGTGTATTCCGATTATTATTTTTCCCATTTCAGCAAGTTCTTTTATTTTTTGAGCTATTTTTCTTTCTTTTATAAGGCTGAAATCATAAATAGCATTTTTACTTCCTGGAAGAATAATTATATCAAAATTTTCATTAAGCTGGTCAGCAGTTTCAATATATTGAAGATTTACATCGTCATACATTAAAAGAGAAGTAAAATCAGTTGAGTTTGAAAGTTTATCAAACTTTATAACAGCTATATTAATATCTTTTTCAGGCTGATGAGATGAAAGAGAATCATAAGTGTAGCTGTCTTCTTTTTCAAGATTTATTTTTGTGTAAGGAATAACTCCAAGACATGGAACATCAATTCCATGTTTTTTTAGAGCTGCATCCATTTTAGCAATTCCGCTTTCAAGAAGAGCCTCGTCGCCTCTGAATTTATTTATAATATAACCTTTTATTCTGTTTCTGTCAGCCTCATCAAGAAGCATTATTGTTCCATAGATAGAAGCAAAAACTCCTCCTCTTTCAATATCTCCGATAAGAATAACAGGAGCATTTACAAGTTCTGCCATACCCATATTTACAAGGTCGACATCTCTTAAGTTTATTTCAGCAGGGCTTCCAGCTCCCTCAAGAACACAGATTTCAAATTCTTTTTTTAATTTGTTATAATTTTTCAGAGCAATCTTTTTAAATTTTTCAGAATTGCTGTAATATTCCTGTGCATTCATATTTTTAAAAGGAACTCCCTCAATTATAACCTGTGAGCAGTCTTCTCCACCGGTTGGTTTAAGAAGAATTGGATTCATAAAACAACGTGGAACAGCATTGCAGGCTTCTGCCTGTACAACCTGAGCTCTGCTCATTTCCTTTCCGTCTATATCTACAAAAGAATTAAGAGCCATATTTTGAGATTTGAAAGGAGCAACTTTATATCCGTCCTGAGCAAAAATTCTGCACAGCCCGGCAGTAAGAATTGATTTTCCCACAGAAGAACCTGTTCCCTGCAGCATTATTTTTTTATGCATTTTTCACCTCTATTAAAAAGAAATTTATTTTATAGTTTATTTCTCATTTATAGTATAATATAAAAACCACGAAAATTGAAGTTTTAATAAAAAATAAAATTTTTTGCAAAATAAAAGAGGGTGGAATTCCACACCTCTTCTATTTTGTACTTATGGACTATAAACTATTTTCCATAAACTGTTTTATTGAATTCTGCTACTACTTCCAACACTTCTTGAGCAGTTGTTTGTTCAAGAACCCTTTCTACTAATTTTTCACATTCTTTTTTATCAAGTGACATGATATTTTTCTTAATTCTTGGAACTGATATTGCTGACATTGAGAAAGCATCAAGTCCCATTCCAAATAATATTGCAGTAGCATTTTCATCTCCGGCAAACTCTCCGCACATGGAAATAGTTATACCACCGGCATGAGCTCCGTCTATTGCACATTTAATTGCTTGTAATACAGCAGGATTGTATGAATTGTAAAGATGAGATATTTTCTCATTTCCTCTGTCTACAGCTAATGTGTATTGTGTTAAGTCGTTAGTACCTATTGAAAAGAAATCGCATTCTTTAGCAAATGATGCAGCTCTAAAACATACAGCAGGAGTTTCAACCATTATTCCAAGCTGAATATTTTCATCAAATGCTACTCCTTCTGATCTTAATTCTTCCATACATTCTTTAAGTAATGTTCTTGATTTTCTAACTTCGTCAAGAGATATAATCATAGGAAGCATGATTTTTATATATCCGAAAGCAGAAGCTCTAAGTAATGCTCTAAATTGTGTTTTTAATATTTCAGGTCTGTCAAGGCAGACTCTTAAAGCTCTCCAACCAAGGAATGGATTTTCTTCTTTTGGAAGTTCCATATATGGAAGAGATTTGTCTCCACCGATATCCATTGTTCTTATTGTTACAGGTTTTCCTTCAAGAGATTCAGCAACAGTTTTGTATGCTTCAAACTGCTCCTCTTCACTTGGGAATCTGTCGTTGTTCATGAATAAGAATTCAGTTCTGTAAAGTCCGATTCCTTGTGCTCCGTTTCTTAAAAGTCCTGGAACATCTTTTGGAGAACCGATATTTGCCCATGCTCCAACTTTTATTCCATCTTTTGAAACAGCATCTTTATCTTTTAATTGTTTTAAAAGTTCTTTTTCAGCAAGATATTCTTCTCTTTTTGCTGTATATGTTTTAAATTCTTCTTCACTAGGATTTATAATAGCAATACCTTCTATTGCATCAACTATTATATCCATTCCTGTTGCAACTTCACTGCACACACTTCCAGTTCCTACAACAGCAGGAAGTTCAAGTGATCTTGCCATGATTGAAGAGTGAGCTGTTTTTCCACCGATTTCAGTAACAAAAGCTATTACATTGTTAAGATCAAGCTGAGCAGTATCTGATGGAGTAAGGTCTTTTGTAATAACAACAGAATCTTTTGGAAGATTTGATAAATCAACTATTTCAGTTCCTGTTACATTATAAAGCCATCTTTTTCCAATGTCTTTTAAGTCTGCTGCTCTTTCTCTTAAGTAAGCATCTTCAAGATTTGCAAGCATTTCACAATATCCGTTTATTCCCTGCTCAAGTGCATATTCAGCAGTTATGTTTTCATCTTCGATTAATTCAACAACTTCGTCAAAAAGGTCTTCATCTTCTAAAAGAGTGATGTGACCATCAAAAATAGCTGCTTTGTCCTCTCCTAAACTTTTAGCTGTTTTTTCTCTTATACGAAGAAGCTGTTCTTTTGTAAGATCTCTTCCATGAAGAAGTTTATCTTTCTCTATTTCTAAATTTTTTGCTTCGCTAGTATCTATAAAAAGTTCATTTTCTTTATACAAATAAACTTTCCCAATAGAAATCCCCGGAGATGCAGGAATCCCTTTTATTATTTTACCCATTTAAAATACCTTCCTTTATAATAAAATAGAATATTTTGAAAAAAAAGAGAGGAATAGAGTATAGAGTATTCCCCTCTTAGTATTTAGAATTAGTCTTTTAAGTTAGCAAGAAGTTCAGCTAATTTTTCACATGCTTCAGCTTCATCAGCACCGTCAGCATGAACAGTAACTTTTGCTCCTTTTTTAATTCCTAAAGATAAAAGTTTTAAAAGAGAAGTTCCTTTAACTTTTTTCCCTTCTTCATTTTCAACTTCAATAGCTGAAGAGAAAGTTTTTGCTAAGCTAACGAACTCATTTCCAGGTCTAGTGTGAAGACCAGTTTCATTTGTGATTTCTACAGTTTTACTACATGCCATGTTTTTTCCACCTTCCTAAAATATTAAAATTACTTTGAATTATACATTTATACAAATAAAATTAATTTAAACAGCAAATATAGAATAGCTGATTTTTCTCTGTTTGTCAACCTATTATGTGACTTTATTAACACGAGTTTCAAAAGTTTACCAACGAATGATTAAAAATCAACCAAATTAGTTTTTGTTAAAATGTCTTCTTCTTTCATTGTCAGTAAGATATTTTTTTCTTAATCTGATGAAATTAGGAGTAACTTCAACAAATTCATCTTCAGAGATATAATCAAGAGCCTGCTCAAGAGTAAGTTTTCTTGGCGGAGCAAGTTTTACTGCATCGTCAGAACCAGCAGCTCTTGTGTTTGTAAGTTTTTTAGTTTTACATACGTTTACAACAAGGTCGTTTTCTTTGCTGTGTTCTCCAACAACCATTCCTTCGTAAACATTAATTCCAGGATCAATAAACATTTCTCCTCTGTCTTGAAGAGCATTTAGAGCATAAGCAACAGATACACCTGTTTCAGTTGCAATTAAAACTCCTTTTTTTCTTCCAGATATTGGACCTTTAAATGGTTCAAAATCATAGAAAGAGTGGTTTAAGATTCCAGATCCTTTTGTATCTGTTAAAAATTCATTTCTGTATCCGATTATTCCTCTTGATGGTATTTTAAATTCAAGACGAGTATATCCGTCTTGTCCTGGAGTCATAGAGATAAGTTCTCCTTTTCTTCCTCCAAGTTTTTCAATAACAACACCTGCAAAAGTTTCTTCAACGTCAACAACAGCTATTTCAACTGGCTCATAAGTTTTTCCATCTATTTCTTTAAAGATAACTCTTGGTTTTGAAACCTGTACTTCATAACCTTCTCTTCTCATATTTTCAAGAAGTATAGATAATTGAAGTTCACCTCTTCCTTTAACAGTAAAGGCATCTGGAGAATCAGTTGCTTCTACTCTCATACTTACGTTTTTCTGTAATTCTTTTTGAAGTCTGTCCCAGATATTTCTTGATGTAATATATTTTCCATCTTTTCCAGCAAAAGGAGAGTTATTTACCATGAATGTCATAGCAAGTGTAGGCTCATCAATGCTTATTAATGGAAGAGCTTCAGGATTATTTATATCAGCTATTGTTTCTCCAATGTCAAGACCAGAAAGTCCAGCTATTGAAATTATTTCTCCAGTTGTTGCTTCAGGAATTTCAACTCTGTTAAGTCCTTCGTAACCATAAAGAAGAGAAACTTTTCCTTTAACCATTTTTCCATCTCTTTTTATAAGCATAACTTCTTGGTTCTTTCTTATTTTTCCGTTGTGAATTTTACCAACTGCAAGCTGTCCAACATAGTTGTCGTATTCAATGTTTGTGATAAGGAATTGAAGAGGTTTATTTTCATCTCCTTCAGGATCATCAACTTCGCTTAATATAGTTTCAAAAAGAGGAACCATATTCTCACTAGGGTCATCAAGTTCTTTTTTAGCAAATCCACCTTTTCCAGAAGCATATAAAACAGGGAATTCTAATTGATGTTCATTAGCATTAAGTTCTAAGAACAGATCATAAACCATGTATAATACTTCTTCAGGTCTTGCATTTGGTCTGTCAACTTTATTTACAACAACGATTGGTCTGTGTCCCTGCTCAAGAGCTTTTTTAAGAACGTATTTTGTCTGAGGCATTGGTCCTTCAAAAGCATCTACAAGAAGAATAACAGAGTCAACCATTTTCATTATTCTTTGTACTTCTCCACCAAAGTCAGCATGCCCCGGAGTGTCAACAATGTTAATTTTATAATCTTTGTATTTAACAGAAGCGTTTTTAGAGAAAATTGTAATTCCTCTTTCACGTTCAATGTCATTAGAGTCCATTACTCTGTCACTGACTTTTTCCAATTCATGTGCCCCGAATACACCAGCCTGTCTTAAAAGACAGTCAACAAGAGTTGTTTTACCGTGGTCAACATGGGCAATAATTGCTATGTTTTTAATTTTCATAAATAGTCCTTCCTTGTTATATAGTAAATTAATAATATTTATATCCTTTTAAACGGTTGTATTTTAAAGAGGCAAGCCCTAGAAATTTATCATTTTCATACACCCTTTTCATTCCGTCTTCTCCGTTAAAAATAAGAGTATTTCCATTTAAGAAAAGTGTACGATTTTTTTCTCCCTCAATATTTATTTTGGGATATGTAAAATAATCTTCAACAGAAGTGATAAAATTTTCTTTTCCCTCATTTTTTAAATTTTCAATTTCAGAAAGAGTAAAACTTTTGTCAATTGTTTCTTCTCCTACTTTTGTTCTTGTAAGAGAAGTCATCACAGCAAAAGTTTCAAGTTTTTCACCTATATCATATATAAGAGAACGTATATAAGTTCCTTTTGAAACAGAGCATTTTATCTTTGCTTTTTTTCCGTCAAATTCTAAAAGCTCAATACTTTCTATAAAAATATCTCTTGCTTCCCTTTCAATAGTTTCTCCCTTTCTTGCAAGGTCGTAAAGTTTCTGCCCGTTTACTTTTATTGCAGAATACATTGGGGGAATCTGCTTTATATTTCCTAAAAATGTATTTATAACTTCTAAAAGTTTTTCTCTAGTTACAGAAAAATTTTCTACTTTGTCTATAACAGTTCCCTCTATATCGTAGGTATCTGTTTTATATCCAAGTTCAAACTCTGCAACATATTCTTTTGAATGAGACTCAATATCCTGAGCAAGTTTTGTGGCTTTTCCCACACACACAAGTAAAACTCCTTCAGCAAGAGGATCAAGTGTTCCAGTGTGTCCTATCTTTCTCAGAGATAAAATTTTTCTTAATTTTCTTATTACATCAAAAGATGTAATGCCTTTTGGCTTATTAACATTAATAATTCCGTTCAAAAAATCAACTCCGTTCTATAAGTCAGAGATAATTATATCATAAAAACCACAAGATTAAAATAAAAAAAGAGAGTGATACTCTCTTTTTTTTATTCTGTTCATTTTTAAGAAAAATAGCACTGAAATTATATATAAAAATAAAATTTTAGGAGATTGAAAAAATTTTCGTAATTTATGCAGTGAGTTGAACGCTAAAAAACGACATGTGTGAACGAAAGTGAGTTTGTCGTTTTTAGTGAAACAAACAAAATAAATAGAAAATCTTTTTCACGGCATAAAATTTTATTTTTATAATTTATAATCTACAAAAACTGGTTTCTTTTGCTTCGTTTTCTTTGACTGTACAAAGAAAATGAAGAAAGAGATTATTTTACATGATATCTATTGCTTGGACTCCATAAAAGATATTCGTGGACTCCTAAATCTTCCAATGCCTGTATCTGAGCATTAATAGCTTTTACATCATAAGTTATATGACCTTTTACCCATCTTGCAGTGAAATCTTGTATCCATGGTCTTATTATTGCGGGATTGTCAATATTTTCATTTCTATTTATTGAATCAAGAGTACAGTAATAAATTGTTTTATACGGCTCAGCATCTGGAACAGGAATTCCATATGCTCCGTTTATATAATGGCTTGGATACATCATTGGAGAAATATAGTGAACATATCCGCTTATAGCTTCCCAATATTGTCCAAGTCCCATGTCATCTCTGAATGTTCCAATCTGTCCGTAAATATCTGCATTGATATAAACATGAAGAGGAGTAAGTTCTTCCCAGGCATATTTCAGATATTTTTGGATTGTAACAGGTTTTGAATCGTTATCTGGATTTCTGTAATCAAGAAAGGCGTCTAATTTTCCACCGTTTGAAGCAGGGAATCTCACATAATCAAACTGGATTTCATTAAATCCTGCTTTTGCTGCTTCTTTTGCAACAGCTATATTATATTCCCAAAGATTTTTATCATGTGGAGACACCCATATAACTCCGTCTTTATTTGTAAAAGGTTTTCCTGTTTTCTTTTCAATGATTGCTTTATCTGGATTCTGTTTTGCATAAACAGGGTCTTTAAATGAAACTATTCTTGCTATTGTATAGATATTATTTTCTTTCATTTTTTTCATAAAAGCATTTATATCTTTAATATAAACTTTTGAAAATGCTTTTGGATTATATTTTAAAATACTGTCGTCCATTTTCCATAAAAGCTGTCCGCCGTCATCTTTTACGTCAATAACAAAAGCATTTATCTTTGTTTCCTTTGCAAGCTCTATAAGAGAATTAATTTTTTTCTCTGAAGATGCTGAATAAACTGTAAGGTAAACTCCTTTTACATCAATTCTTGGATTGTCTGGAAATTCAACTTTTTCTGGGAAGTTGTTAAGCTCCATTCCTTTCCAAGATTTTGGAAGATTTTTAAAGATATCAGAAAGAAGATTATTTTCTAAAACCCACCCTCCTCTCTCTTTTAAATTTCTTCTGTATTTAATGTGTACCCAATGTTCATATTCTTTGGGAACTTCAGGTATATTTTCTGTAACTTGTTCAGTTTGTTCCTGAATATTTTCTTTTTGAGGTTCTGTAAAAGTAATTCTTACTTTTTCGTCATCATTTACAAAAGGTTTTTCCTCTTTTTTAGGTTTTGCAGGAATTGTTTTTTGAGAAATTTCTTTTTTTGTTTTTCCTTTAACTTCCTTTATAATTTCAATATCTTTTCTTTCCACAACAAGAACTCTTGTATTCTGCCCTATTGTATCAACAACTTTTTTTGTTTCTGGTGAGTCATAAATAAAAGTCTTAAGTTTTGCAGAATATAAAAATTCTTTTGGGAGAATTTTTTCTGCCTCAACTACAGTTTCAACTTTTTCTGTAGGAATAGTTTCTCCTTTACTGCTCCCGCAAGATGAAAAAGCAAGGGAGATACTTAAAGCAGAAATTAAAGTGATAAAAAGTTTTCTTTTAAAAAATTTCAAAATCTTTCCTCCTGAGTTTTATATTAAAAATTTTTTCTACGTCTTAGATATATAGTATATCACAATAAAAGTTGAAAGGATAAATATTTTTGACTTTTATGAAAGTGAAAGTTATAATTTTTATATGAGGAAAATTTTACGGAGGAAAATATGAGAAAAAAAATATCTGCTTTTCTGTTTATGATAATATTTATTTTAAGTTTTGGAGAAATAAAAGTTGAAAATCCCAAAGAACTTGTGATTGGAAAACTTTCAAACGGTATGACATATTATATTTATAAAAATAAGATGCCTGAAAACAGGGTGTCTGTAAATGTAGCTGTAAAAGCAGGGTCTCTTCAAGAAGATGATGACCAGCTTGGAATGGCTCACCTTATAGAACATCTATGTTTTAACGGTACAGAAAAATATAATAAAAATGAAGTTGTAAAATATTACCAGTCAATAGGGCTTAATTTTGGGGGAGACCTTAATGCCCACACAGGATTTGACGAAACAGTTTATAAAATTCAGATTCCTACAGATAATAAAGAGACATTTGAAAAGGGGATAGAAGTTTTAAAGGAGATGACTTTAAAGCCGACTTTCAAACAGGAAGATATTGACGGAGAAAAAAGTATTGTAAAAGAGGAATGGAGATTAAGCCAGGGGCTTTCTGAAAGAATTTTAAAAGTTTTCCAGAAAGAACTTTTTGACGGCTCAAGATATGGAAAAAGATTTCCAATAGGTGATATGAAAATTATTGAAGGAACAAAGAGAGATGTTTTAAAAAGATATTATGACAGATGGTATCACCCAGAAAATATGGCTGTTGTAATGGTCGGTGACATTGACACAGATTATGCAGAAAATGTTATAAAAAAATATTTTGATTATAATGAAACAAGAAAATTTGTTCCAAGAGAGGAATACAGGCTAAAAGAACTTGATGACAGATATGTAGTATTTAAAGATAAAGAGCTTACATATGTTCTTCTTGAAATTACAGGAAGAGAGGATTATTCTTTTTCAAATAATGAAGAAAATGCAGAAGATTTTTTTGAAAATCTTTTATTTAAACTTATCCTTTCAAACAAAATAAATGATGAAATAAAAAAAGGGAAGAATTTTATTTACCAAAGCGGATATTACAATATGGAACTTTCAAAGGACAGGTTGAATACTTTTTTTGCTGTTCTGAATAAAAATGAAATTCAAAAGGGAATTGAAACTTCCGTAGATATTTTAAAAGATTTTTCTGTAAACGGAGTTTCACAAGATGAGCTTAACCTTGAAAAAGAAAATTTAAGAAGCATATTTGAAAATGATTTGAAAAACAGAGACAGCCTTGAAAACGAAGAACTTATTTCAGGGATAAGAGAAGTATTTTTAAAGGGAGATGTTTTTGCAGATGCAGATAAGATTTTAGAATATTACAATGAATTTTCTAAAAATATTACTCCAGAAACAATAAAAGCAAGGGCTGAAAAATTTTATAAAGATAAACATTCGGTTATTCTTTTTGCACCTGATGATAAAAATATTAAAGTCCCAAATGAAGAAGAACTTAAAAATATCATAATAAAAGCAAAGGAAAAACCTGCTCTTGTAAGAGAAAACCAGAATTTTAATCTTGTGCTAAAAAAACCACATATAATAAAAGGAAGCATAAAAGAAATAAATGAATTTGAAAACTATAAAAAGATAAAACTTTCAAACGGAATAGAATTTCTTTATAAGGAGACAGATTTTGAAAAGGATAAAATTTATATAAAACTTTTTAAAGAGGGGGGAAGTTCAAAGGACAGCGACCTTATGTATATTAACTCTCAGTTTGTTTCTGAAATTGCAGATAATTCTGGAGCTGGAAATATAAAATATAAAGATGTGGAAAGATTTATGAAAGGGAAAGAATTTTCTATAGGTTCATATATAAATGATTTTGAACATGGATTTATTATTGTGTCAAATGGAAAAGATTTGGAAACTGCTCTTGACTGTTTTTATTATATGGCAGAAGAGCCAAGGTTTTCACAAGATGCCTATAAATATATTATGGCAAATGTAAAAGAGATGGTTGAAAACAGAAAAAATTCTCCTAATGAAATTTATTCAGACAAAATAATTGAAATCTTTTTTAAGAATAATATAAGAAAGAGAATGATTTTTTATGATGACCTTAACCTTGTAACAATAGAAAATTTAAAAGAGGAATATAAAAATAAATTTTCTGATTTCACAGGCTTTAAAGGAATAATCTTAGGGTCTGTAAATGAAGAAAAAGCAAAAGAAATTCTTGAAAAATATTTTGCCTCTCTTCCAGCAGGAGAAAAAATACAAGACACTAAAGCAGAGTATCTTGATATAAAATATCCTTTAGGAGAAGTTAAAGAGGAAGTTATAAAAGGCATAGATAAAAAAGTAAAGGTTACCCTTTATTATCCAGTGAAGATAGAATATTCTCAAGAAAATATGTATAAGGCAAAAACTTTTGAAGATATTTTAAGAATAAATCTTATTGATGAAGTAAGGGAAAAACTTGGGGGAGTTTACGGAATTTCTCCGAAAATATTTATGAGTGAAAATGAAAACGGCTACCTTGTGATAAAATTTTCTACTGACCCAAAAAGAGCAGATGAAATAACAGAGGCTGTTAAAAGAGAAACTGAAAAACTTGCAGAGGGAGAAATAAAAAAATCTTCTCTTGAAAGTGTTGTCAAAAATTATAAAATTGTATATGAAGACAGCCAGAAACAGAACGGCTACTGGTTTAATTATCTTGGAAAGAAACTGAAAAAAGGTGATACATACGAGCCTTATTCTCCAAAAGTTTTTGAAGAAAATATGACAGAGGAAAAATTAAAACCTATATTCAAAAAAATTATTGACAAAACTAACTGTATTCAAGTAAGATTAATACCAGAAAGGGAAGAATAATTCTCTAAAAGAACAAAGAATAATTTTTTATAACAAAATCATGATAAAAAGTTTAAAGGCAGGTGTTTGATTTGGTTGAAAAAAATAAAAATTTAGAAGAAATATTATCATTCAATAAAAAATTTGTTGAAGATAAAGAGTATGAAGCATTTGGAACAACAAAATATCCAGATAAAAAAATGGTTGTTGTTTCATGTATGGACACAAGACTTACAGAACTTCTTCCAAAAGCTATGAATGTGAGAAACGGAGATGCAAAATTTATAAAAAATGCGGGGGGAGTTATAGTTCACCCATTTGGAAGTGCTATGAGAAGTATAATTGTCTGTGTTTATGAATTTGATGTAAAAGAAGTTTATATTGTCGGGCATTTCCACTGTGGAATGAGCGGAATAGACCCAAGCAAAACTATTCAAAAGATGATTGACAGAGGAATTTCAAAAGAAACTATTGATACTTTAAGCAATGCAGGGATAAAAGTCAACAAATGGCTTTATGGATTTGATTCTGTAGAAATTTCTCTGATTGAAAGTGTTGAAAAAGTTAGAAATCACCCTCTTATGCCGAAAGATGTTGCTGTTCACGGACTTCTTATTGACCCAAAAACAGGAGCTTTATTCTTAAGAATAAACGGCTGGGACGCAGTTGAAGCATATGAAGAAAGTTTAAGAGAGCAGGGAAAATAGTTATTTGAAAATAGAAAGAGCTGATGCAGATTTTGTATCAGTTCTTTTTTTTCAGAAAAACTGCTCCACAATAATTTTGCTGTGTGTGTATTATTATATTATCTCCTATAGAAGAATCTATTATAGAATAATCTTTGACCTGACAAGTTGTCATGAGGTCAAGTGACAAGTTGTCATGACCCTTATGACATTTTGTCACTTGATGAGGTGCATTTGTCATTTGATTTTTTTAATAGTTTCTATTTTTTGGAACGCTAAAATCACAGTCACAGAGGGCTGAGTAACTTTCTCTTTTTTTACAGCATATGCACTTTTTAAAAAATTATATAATTTTAAGCCGGCTTAATAAAAGCATAGCATAGAAAGTGGGAAAAATCAAAGAACTGGAGGGGTAAGAAAGTAAGCAAAAACGGTGGTATAAAAAAAGTTTTTGAAAAACTGGGAAAATTTAAGAAAAAACATATTTTTTCAGGGAGAAGTATTTTTAATATAAATAAAATAGAAATTGTGAATTAAAATAAAAAAATAGAAGTGTGAATGAGTATAATTTTCTGTATAAAAAAAATTAGATTGGTTAAAAATAGTTCATGGATTTTTTATTTCTTTACAATTAAAAAGGTGAATGATACTATATTTGTATAAAAATATAATAAAATTATCAGCACAAAAATTAAAATACATAAAGGAGCAGATATGCTTGAATTTTTTATTGCAAAAAAACATATATTTGAAAAGAAAAAACAGAGCCTTATAGGAATACTTGGGATAACAATAGGAATTACAGTTCTTATGGTGTCTATAGGGATTGCAAATGGCTTAGACAAAAACATGATAAGCAGTATTCTTTCAATGGGAAGCCATGTTTCAGTACCGGATATTGAAAGAGAGGACAATTATAAAAATCTTGCTGAAAAACTTGAAAAGATAGATGGGGTAAAAGGTGTAATTCCAAAAGTTTCAACTCAAGGAATAATAAAATATACAGGGATTTACGGCACTCATGTATCTGGAGTAAAAGTTGACGGGCTTGATTTTGAAAAAGCTGAAAAAGGTTTGGAGCTGAAAAATAAAATTGTTTACGGTGAGATGAATCCAAAAAAGAAAAATACAATTCTTATAGGAAAAGAACTTTTCAATCAGCTTGGGGCAGAAATAGGGGATAAGATAACTCTTGTTTCACCAGAAAATCAAGAACTTCCACTTGTTATCGGGGGAGTTTTTGAAAGCGGATATTATGATTATGATGTGAATATGGTTATAATTCCTCTTGCAACAGCTCAATATCTTTTGTATCTTGACGAAAATGATGTGACAAGTCTTGAAGTTACACTTTTTAATCCTTACAGAGCAGAAGAAGTTGCAGACAAAATATTTAATAAATATGGTTTTTTAAGCAGAACATGGGGAGACCAGAACAGAAATCTTTTATCAGCACTTGCTCTTGAAAAAACAGTGATGATAGTTGTATTTTCTCTTATTGTTGTAATAGCAGGATTTGTTGTGTGGGTTATTATGAATATGCTTGTGAGAGAAAAAATAAAAGATATTGGAATTATGAGAGCTATGGGATTTCCTAAAAAAACAATAATGAGGATTTTTCTTTTTGAGGGGATGACATTAGGGGGAATTGGAATAGTTATAGGAACAGTTCTTTCTCTTTCTATCTTATGGTATGTAGAAAATTATTCTATTTCAGGAATAACAAATATATATTATCTTACAAAAATTCCTGTGGAACTTTCTTTGAAAGAAATAATTACAATAATATTTGTAAATATAATAATAATTTTTCTTTCAAGTGTATTCCCAGCATACAGAGCAGGAAAAATGGAAACTATGGAGGCGTTAAGACATGAATAAAACAGCTTTGGAACTTAGAAAAATAAATAAAATTTATAAAGGTAAAACAGAAAACATTCATATTTTAAAAGATTTGGATTTGAAAGTTTGCGAAGGTGAATTTATTTCAATTTTAGGAAAATCAGGTTCTGGAAAATCAACTCTTCTAAACGTTATCGGTATGCTTGATTCAATAGATAACGGAGAAATTTTTATTGAGGAAAAGAAAATCGACAGAGGAAATGAAAAAGAGATTGATGAGATAAAAAATAAAAAAATTGGATTTGTTTTTCAGTTTCATTATCTTCTGCCAGAATTTACTGCTCTTGAAAATGTAATGCTTCCAGCACTTTTAAAAGGGGAAGATAAAAAGAAAGCTGAAGAAAAAGCAAAAAAATTATTAGAGGAAGTGGGATTAGGTGAAAGACTTCATCATAAGCCAAGTGAACTTTCTGGCGGGGAAAAACAGAGAGCTGCAATATCAAGAGCTTTAATAAATGACCCTGAAATTCTTCTTGCAGATGAGCCTACAGGAAATCTCGACGAGGAGACAAGCAATAATATTCATAATCTTTTTAAAAGAATAAATGTCGAAAAGAAACAGACGATAATAGTTGTTACCCATTCGAGAGAACTTTCAAATATTACTGATAAAAAATATTATTTAAGAGGTGGAAAGTTGGTATCAGAAGAATAATATATACTAATTGACGAAAAAATTTTTTTTACAAAAAAAAGGAAATTTTAAACAGGCGGCGAATATATAAGTAACACAAGAAATACTTTCAGGTTTAACTGACAGTAAGCAAGGAGTGATGTTTTATGAAAATTACAGTATTAGGAAGACACTTAGTAATAACAGACCCAATAAACGATTATGCTGTTAAAAGAATGGAGAAATTAGAAAAATATTTCGACAATCTTGGAGACATAACAGTAACTTTATCAGCAGTTAAATTAAAGAAAGGACCATCTCATACAGCGGAAGTAATAGCAAATGCTAATGGAAATATATTAAAAGCAGTTTCTACTGAAAATGATTTATATGTAGCATTAGATAAAGTTTCAAGTGTTCTTGAAGGACAAATTAAAAAATACAAAGAGAAATTAAGAGACAACAAAGATGTTGTATCTCACAGAACTTTTAAATTTGACCCTGTTACTAACACAGTATCAGCTGAAGCAACTAAAAAAGTTGTACAAGTTGCCCTTGAAGCTAAACCAATGAATCTTGAAGAAGCTATTCTTCAAATGGAAGCAATGGGAAAAGACTTCTATGTATTCTTTAACTGTGACACAGAAGAAATGAACGTAGTTTACAAGAAAAGAAACGGAAACTATGGACATATTGAACCAACTTTAGAAAAATAAAAAAATTTTATGGGCAGTGTAAAAGCTGCCCTTTTTTAATTATTTAAAAAATAATATCTATAAATAATAAAAAATGATATAATATTATGAGGCAATTTTGCCAATTCATATATAAATATAAAAAAATTAGAAAAATAAGGAGAGTATAATGTTTATAGATGAGGTAGTAATCACTGTAAAAGCTGGGAACGGCGGCGATGGAGCAGCCACATTCAGAAGAGAAAAATATATTCAGTTCGGAGGTCCTGACGGAGGAGACGGAGGGAACGGAGGAGATGTTATATTTGTGGGAGACCCAAATATAAATACTCTTGTTGATTTCAAATTTAAAAAGAAATTTGCAGCTCAAAATGGAGAAAACGGAGCTAAAAAAAGATGTTTTGGAAAAAATGGAGAAAATCTTGTAATAAAAGTTCCTGTTGGAACTCAGGTAAGAGATGCAGAAACAGGAAAACTTCTTCTTGATATTAACGTTCCAAACATGGAAAGAGTTTTCTTAAGAGGAGGAAAAGGTGGAGCTGGAAACGAACGTTTTAAAAACTCTGTAAGAAAAGCTCCTAAGATGGCAGGAAAAGGAAGAGAAGGAGCAGAAGTAAGAGTAAAACTTGAATTAAAACTTCTTGCTGATGTTGCTCTTGTTGGATATCCGTCAGTTGGAAAATCAAGCTTTATAAATATAGTTTCAGCTGCAAAATCAAAAGTTGGAGCATATCACTTTACAACTCTTGAGCCAAAACTTGGAGTAATAAGAGTCGGGGAAGGAAAATCATTTGTTATTGCTGATATTCCAGGTCTTATTGAAGGAGCGAGCGAAGGTGTAGGACTTGGAGATAAATTTTTAAGACATATTGAAAGATGTAAAATGATTTATCATATTGTTGATGTTTCTGGAATGGAAGGAAGAGATCCTATTGATGATTATAACAAAATCAATGAGGAACTTAGAAAATTCAGTTCAAAACTTGCTGACAAAAAACAGCTTGTTCTTGCAAACAAAATGGACTTATTATGGGAAATGGACAAATATGAAGAATTTAAAAAATATGTAGAGGAAAGAGGAGCAAAAGTATATCCTATTTCTGTAATTCTTCAAGATGGAATAAAAGAAGTTATAAATGATACATGGCAGATTCTTGAAAGTATTGAAAGACAGCCTCTTGAGGAAGAGGAGGATGTTCTTGATGTTATAAAATCTCAAAAGAGCGATAAACCTGATTTTGTTATCACTCAAGATGAGGACGGAGTGTATAATGTTGAGGGAGCTATGATTGACGGAATTCTTTCAAAATATGTAATCACTTATGATGAAGAATCTGTAATCACATTTGTTCATATGTTGAAAAATCTTGGAATGGAACAGGCATTAAGAAATGCAGGTGTAGAAGACGGAGATACAATAAGAATAGTTGATGTTGAATTTGACTTTGTGGAATAGCAGGTGAGTTTTATGAAAGGAATAGTTCTTGCAGGTCCTACTGGTGTAGGAAAAACTGATTTGTCTCTTAAGCTTGCAAAAATTTTAGATGCTGATATAATTTCCTGTGATTCTGCTCAAGTATATAAAGAGATGAACATAGGAACAGCAAAGATAAAAGAAAGTGAAATGAATGGTATAAAACATTATATGCTTGATGTTTTAGAGCCGATAGAAAAATACAGTGTGGGAGAATATCAGAGAGCTGTTGATAAAATTTTAGCCCAAAAAGAAAAAGAGGGAAGAGCAGTTATTCTCACAGGAGGAACAGGACTTTATATAAATTCTGTTGTGAACGGGCTTTCCTCTCTTCCGGAGAGCGAACCGAAACTTCGTGATGAACTTATGGCTCTTTCTGTAGATGAGCTTTATGAAAAACTTTTAGAGTTAGACCTAGAGGCAGCAGAAAAAATTCACAAAAATAATAAAAAAAGAGTGGAAAGAGCTGTTGAGGTCTGTCTTATAACAGGGAAAAAGTTTTCTGTTCTTTCAAAAGAAAATGTAAAAAATAATAATTATGATTTTTTAAAAGTCTGCCTTACAAGAGACAGAGAAATTCTTTATAAAAGAATAGATAAAAGAGTTGATATAATGATGAACGAAGGGCTTCTTGACGAAGTTATAGCTCTTTATAAAAAATACGGCGGAGAAATTTTAAGAAAAATAAATATAATAGGTTATACACAGCTTATAGATTATCTTGAAGGAAAAATTTCTTTAGAAACTGCTGTTGAATTTATAAAACGTGATTCAAGACACTATGCAAAAAGACAGATGACTTGGTTTAACAATGACAGCGGATATTTATGGTTTGATTTGGAAAAGCAATCAGAAAATGAAATATTAAAAACAATAATAGAGCAGTATAAAGCCATGGACCACCAAGAATTAACTTGATAAAAAGCAATTCTTATGGTATCATAAATCAAAGGTTTGTAGGAGAATTTATGAAAAATAAAATAATAATTCTGCTGACTTTGCTGTTATTTGTTTCATGCTCAAATTTAAAAAGCAATGAAAAAAATGCAGAAAAAAAATATGAAATACTTTTAAATAACTGGGAATTAGATAAATTGAATTCACTTCTTGAAAGTGAATCAAACCCTGTAGAAATGGAAATTACAGAAAAATATAAAATTTTATTGCAGGAGAGAATAAAAGAAAAATCAAATTTGGAAAAAATGATTGAAAAATTGAAATTTGATTTAAAAAGCAATAATTTTACAAATTTGGAAATGTATTTTAATGACAGTTTTGCAAACAGAAAAATTATTTCAGAAATAAAGAAAATTGATTTTTCAGAGTTTGAAATAATGATTTCAAAGCCGAAACTTTATAAGAATACTGCTTCAAATACAGCAGCTGTTATTTTTAGAGATCAGGTTGAATATTTTCAGTTTTATTATAAGTTGAGTAATAAAAAATGGAGTATAATAGAAATTAAAGATGGAAGGTGATATTTTGAATAAAAATGAAATAAAAATTCTCCTTTCTTCAGCTTTGGAAAATCTTTCTGTTATCAGGACATTAATCAGAACTTATTTGACTCTTCATAAGGTCGAAGAACGTAATATAATGGAAATTTTAACCATTACAGATGAACTGGCAACTAATGTTGTGGAGCATGGCTACCAGTATCAGCCGGGAGAACTTATAATCACCATAGAAAAAGAGGGGAGCATTATAAAACTTGTGGTTGAAGATAACGGTGTCGGATTTGATGAAAGTAAAATGAGTAAAGAAGAGGGAGGAATGGGGCTTCGTATTGCACGAAGTATGTCAGACAGCTTCAAAATTGAAAAAAAAGTAAACGGGACAAAATTTAAAGTGGAGAAAAAAATTAAGGAGGTTTGTTAAAAGGTTATGGATACAAATTTTGATATAATAGAAACAAGAAATGGTGAAATAGTTATAATGAAAGTTGAAGGAGAATTAGATGCTTTAGTTGCTCCAAGACTAAAAGATAAAATCACAAAAGAAATGGAAAATGGAACAAAATATTTTATTATAGATTTTGAAAATCTTGTTCACATAAACAGTCTTGCTATGGGAATTTTAAGAGGAAAATTAAAACTTGTAAAAGATATGGACGGAGATATAAAACTTGTTAAATTAAATGACCACATTAAAGGAATTTTTGAAATGATAGGTCTTGATGAAATATTTGAAATATATGAGAGTGAAGAAGAAGCTGTTGAAAGCTACAATAAAAAATAAAATAAGGACGGAAAATTATGAGTTATATATTAGGAATAGGACTTGCAGTAATCGGATTATGTATAGTATTTGCCATGCTGTACAAGAAATCTGTTATAGATAAAAAAATACAGGAATTAAGAGATACAGAAGATGAAAAACTTAAGGCTAAAATAAAAGCAAAAGAAATTATAAAAAATGCTGAATCTGAAGCATTGATACTAAAAAAAGATATAGAGCTTAAGGCAAAAGAAACTGTATATCAAATGAAAGAAGAAGCAGAAAAAGAAATAAAAATAGCTAAAAACGAAGTTCTTCAAAAAGAACTTAGACTTACAAGAAAAGAAGAAAGTGTTGACAACAAACTTGAAAAAATAGAAGCTAAATCTATTGAACTTGAAAAAACAAGAGGAGAACTTGAAAAGAAAAATGAAGAAGTTCAAGCTCTTATAGAAAAGCAGGAAGTTGAACTTGAAAGAATATCAGAACTTTCAAAATCTGAAGCAAAAGAAATGCTTATTTCAAAATTAAGAGACAGCTTAACACATGAAACAGCTGTTGCAATAAGAGAATTTGAAGCAAAATTAAAAGAAACAAAAGAAGATATTTCAAAAAGAATACTTTCAACTGTAATTGGAAAAGCTGCATCAGAATATGTAGTTGATTCAACAGTTTCAGTTGTAAATCTTCCTAACGATGAGATGAAAGGAAGAATAATCGGTAGAGAGGGAAGAAACATAAGAACAATAGAATCTCTTACTGGTGTAGATATTATAATTGACGATACTCCAGAAGCAGTAGTTTTATCAAGTTATGACGGAGTAAAAAGAGAAGTGGCAAGAAGAGCCATTGAAAAATTAATTTCTGATGGAAGAATTCATCCGGGAAAAATAGAAGAACTTGTAAATAAATCAAGAAAAGAAATAGAAAAAGATATACTTGAAGCCGGAGAACAGGCTTTAATAGAAGTTGGAATTCAAGGAATGCACCCTGAAATAGTAAAAACACTTGGAAGACTTAAATACAGAACAAGTTATGGTCAAAACGTTTTAGTTCACTCAATAGAAGTTGCAAGACTTGCTGCTAATCTTGCTGCAGAACTTGGAGCAGATGCAGAACTTGCAAAAAGAGGAGGACTTTTACACGATATTGGTAAAGTCTTAGACCATGAAATTGAATCTTCACATGCTCTTATCGGTGGAGAATTCTTAAAGAAATTCGGAGAACATGAAGATGTTATAAATGCTGTTATGGCTCACCATAATGAAGTGGAATATTCTACTGTTGAATCAATTCTTGTACAGGCTGCAGATGCTGTTTCTGCATCAAGACCTGGAGCAAGAATGGAAACACTTTCATCATACTTAAAGAGACTTGCATCTCTTGAAGAGATTGCAAAATCATTTAAAGGTGTTGAATCATCTTATGCAATTCAAGCAGGAAGAGAAATCAGAATTATAATAAATCCTGATGTTGTAAGTGATGACGAAGCAGCTGTAATGGCAAGAGAAGTAGCTAAGAAAATTGAGGAAACAATGCAGTATCCTGGACAGATAAAGGTTACAATCTTAAGGGAAACAAGAGCTACTGAATATGCAAAATAGAAAATAAACTGTGAAAACAGATACGAACGGCATGGATTTCCATGCCGTTTTAGTTTGTAAAAAATAAAAAATAATTTCAATATTTTGAAAAAAACTGCATTAAAAATTAATTATCTTTCATTTTTAATGAATTAAAATTTCTATTTTATTATTTTAAAAAGAGTTATGCCTTTTCTGACTAATATGATATAATTTAATAATACTAAAAAAGTATGAAAAGTGATGGAGGAAAAGTATGGACGACAAATTAAAGTTTTTAAAACTTTTATCAGAATCATTTCCAACAATAGGAAGCACAACAACTGAAATAATAAACTTAAAAGCTATATTAAATCTGCCTAAAGGGACAGAACATTTTTTAACAGATATACACGGGGAATATCAGGCTTTTAACCATGTACTTAGAAATGGTTCTGGAGTTATAAAAGATAAAATAGATGATATTTTTGGAGATACTCTTGAGGAAAAATTTAAAAAACAGCTTGCAACAGTTATTTATTATCCTGAAGAAAAAATAAATTTTATTCAGGAAATGGGAACAGACATGGACAGCTGGTACAGAGTTACAATTCTTCGTCTGGTTCAGGTGTGTAAGGTTGTAAGTTCAAAATATACAGCTTCAAAAATTAGAAAAGCTCTTCCTGAAGATTTCTCATATATTATTCAGGAACTTCTTCATGAAAAAGAATTTTCATACAATAAAAAAGAATATGTAAGAAATATTATAAATACAATCATAGAGCTTGACAGAGCCAAAGAATTTATAATTGCAATTTCTGAACTTATTCAAAGACTTACTATTGATGTTCTTCATATTGTGGGGGATATTTATGACAGAGGGCCTGCTCCTCATAAAATTATGGACAGACTTATGAATTATCACAATGTTGATATTCAATGGGGAAACCATGATATTTTATGGATGAATGCAGCAGCGGGACATAAGGCAGCTATTGCAAATGTAATAAGAATATGCAGCAGATATTCAAATACAGATATATTAGAAGATGTTTACGGAATAAATCTTCTTCCTCTTGCAACTTTTGCTATGGACACTTATGCTGATGATGACTGCACTCAGTTTATTCCAAAAGACAGCCGCAATAAAAAGAATGATTCTCTTATGAGTAAAATTCATAAGGCAATAACTATAATTCAATTTAAAATAGAGGCTGAAATAATAAAAAAAAATCCTATTTTTAATATGGAACATAGAATTTTATTGGATAAGATTGATTTTGAAAAGGGAACTGTTCATATAGACGGAGTTGATTATCCTCTTACAGATATAAAATTCCCTACAATCGACCCGAAAAATCCACTTGAACTTACTCCTGAAGAGAGAGAAATTATACACAAACTTAAGAAAAGTTTTGTTCATAGTGAAAAACTTCAAAAGCATGTTAAATTTCTTTTTGCAAAGGGAAGTATGTTTTTAAAATATAATTCAAATCTTCTTTTCCACGGGTGTATTCCAGTTGATGAAAATCAAGAGTTTGTAAAAGTAAATATCTGCGGAAAAACTCTTTCTGGAAAAAAATATCTTGAAGAGCTGGACAGAGTGTGCAGAGAAGGATATTTTAACAAAACAGACCCAGAGAGAAAAGAAAGAGCCATTGATTATATGTGGTATCTATGGTGCGGGCCATACTCTCCTCTTTTTGGAAAAGATGCAATGAAAACTTTTGAAAGATATTTTACAAATGACAAAGCACTTCATAAAGAAGTTAAAAATCCATATTATTCTTTCTATGAAGATATAAACTTTATTCATAAAATATTTAAGGAATTTGGTCTTAATCCTGAAATCTCTCATATTGTAAACGGTCATGTTCCTGTTAAGGAGAAAAAAGGGGAAAGCCCTATAAAAGCTGACGGCAAACTTATTGTTATTGACGGAGGATTTTCAAAGGCATACCAGTCTGAAACAGGGCTTGCAGGTTATACATTAATATATAACTCTTACGGATTAAAACTTGTTTCACATGAGCCGTTCCAAGATGTAAAAAGTGCTATTGAAAAATGTATGGATATCCACTCATCAACAAGAATTGTAAAAAGAGTTCTTCAGAGAAAAAGAGTTAAGGATACAGATATCGGAGCAAGACTTCAAGAACAGATAGATGATTTGTATGATTTATTAAATGCTTATAAACAAGGATTTATTAAAGAAAAACATTAATAATTTAGATTTAGTAAAAATAAAATTTTATTTTTAACTGTATATAGTTTACACTGCCCTGCTGATGAAAATTTAGTCAGCAGGGTTTTTATTTTTATTTAATATATTTTATATAGAAAATTTTATTTTTATACACGAATTATATTTTGATTTTTATATATAAAAATGGTATACTTTATAAGATATGGGAATGTTGCGAGAGTATATTTTTGAGTAAGTAGTAAGAGATAAATTATAAAAAAGTTTTTATAATTTCTCCCTTATTATTTACCGGACTCCGCAATATTCAAAATAGATATTTAAAATTTATTAGGAGGAGCTTTAATGTTTAACGAGACAAGAGTAGAGTTAGAAATTGGCGGAAGAACACTTTCATTATCTACAGGTAAATTTGCCAGACAATCAAACGGAGCTGTAATGATTCAGTATGGAGATACTGTAATGCTTTGTACAGTTAACCGTAGTAAAGAGGGAAGACCGGGAATAGATTTCTTCCCATTAACAGTTGATTATATTGAAAAATTTTATGCTGCAGGAAAATTCCCCGGAGGATTTAACAAAAGAGAATCAAGACCCGGAATTGATGCAACACTTATTTCAAGACTTACAGACAGACCAATAAGACCAATGTTCCCAGACGGGTTTAACTATGAAGTACAGATAGTTAATACAATTTTCTCTTATGACGGGAAAAATACACCAGATTATTTAGGAATTATAGGAGCTTCTGCAGCAATTATGATTTCTGATATTCCATTCCTTGGGCCAGTTGCAGGTGTTGTAGTTGGAAGAAAAGACGGACAGTTTATTTTAAATCCTACACCAGAAGAATTAGAAACAAGCGAACTTAACTTAAAAGTTGCTGGAACAAAAGATGCTGTAAACATGGTTGAAGCTGGAGCAGCTGAAATGGATGAAGAAACAATGCTTCAAGCTATTATGTTTGCACATGAAAATATTAAAAGACTTTGTGAATTCCAAGAAGAATTTACAAAATTAATAGGAAAAGAAAAAATAGAATTTGTTAAAGAAGAGCCAAATCCATTAGTAAAAGATTTCTTAGAAACTAACGGAGAAGAAAGATTAAAACAAGCAGTTTTAACAACTGGAAAACAAGCAAGACAAGATGCAGTTGATGCTCTTCATGATGAATTAAGAGAAAGATTTGTTGCTGAAAACTTTGCTGAACTTACAGAAGAAGAACTTCCTGAAGATGTAATGACAGAGTTTGATGTTTACTATGAAGAAATGATGAAAAGACTTGTAAGAGAAGTTATCATTTTCCATAAACACAGAGTTGACGGAAGAAAAATTGATGAAATAAGACCTTTATATGCAGAAGTTGGAACTCTTCCAATGCCTCACGGATCTGCAATGTTTACAAGAGGAGAAACTCAGGCTCTTGTTACAACAACTTTAGGATCAAAAGCAAATGAACAATTAATAGATACATTAGATGAAGAATATTACAAAAAATTCTATCTTCACTATAACTTCCCAGCATATTCTGTTGGAGAAATTGGAAGAAACGGAGCACCTGGAAGAAGAGAACTTGGACACGGATCTCTTGCTGAAAGAGCTTTATCATATGTAATTCCATCTGAAGAAGAATTCCCTTACACAATAAGAGTTGTTTCTGATATTACAGAATCAAACGGATCATCTTCTCAAGCATCAATCTGCGGAGGATCTCTTGCTCTTATGGACGCAGGTGTACCTATTAAAGAACACGTTGCAGGAATAGCAATGGGACTTGTAAAAGAGGGAGATGAATTTACAGTTCTTACTGACATCATGGGACTTGAAGACCACTTAGGAGATATGGACTTTAAAGTTGCAGGAACAAAATCAGGAATCACTGCTCTTCAAATGGATATAAAAATAACAGGAATAACTGAAGAAATTATGAGAATTGCTCTTAACCAAGCTCACAAAGCAAGACTTGAAATTCTTGAAGTTATGAATGCTGCAATTCCTGAACCAAGAAAAGAACTTGCACCAAATGCACCAAGAATAGTTCAAATGCAGATTAATACAGATAAAATAGCAGCTCTTATCGGGCCGGCTGGAAAAAATATCAAAAAAATTATAGAAGAAACAGGAGCAACTGTTGATATAACAGATGACGGAAAAGTTTCTGTATTCTGTAACGACCTTGAGCAGCTTCAAAAAACTGTAAAAATGATAGAAGCTCATACAAAAGACGTTGAGGTTGGAGAAATTTACAGCGGAAGAGTTGTAAAAATAGCAAAATTCGGAGCATTTATGGAAATTCTTCCAGGAAAAGAAGGACTTCTTCATGTTTCTGAAATTTCTAAAGAGAGAGTGGCAAATGTTGAAGACGTTTTAAAAGAAGGAGACGTTTTTGATGTAAAAGTAATTTCTACTGAAGGTGGAAAAATAAGCCTTAGCAGAAAAAGAATAATAGAAGGTTAATTGTAAATTTTTAAGAGAGGTAATAAATGAAAATAGGTTTAATAAGCCTTGGCTGCAGCAAAAATCTTGTGGACAGTGAAAATATTCTTGGATTTTTAATAAATAAAAGAGGATTTGAACTTGTTGAAGATTTGGAAACGGCTGATATTGTAGTTGTAAATACTTGTGCTTTTATAGGAGATGCAAAAGAAGAATCAATAGAGGCAATCCTTGAAGCAGCAGAGTATAAAACAAATGGAAATTTAAAAAAACTTGTAGTTGCCGGGTGTCTTTCAGAAAGATACAGAGATGAACTTATAAATGAAATTCCTGAAATAGATGCTGTAATTGGAACAGGAGACATTGAAAAAATATGTGAGATTGTTGACAGTATTTTAGACGGAAATAAAGAAGTTGTGGTGGGAAGTCAAGACTTCCTGCCAAACTGCAACACTGAAAGAATAATAACAACTTATCCTCATACAGCTTATTTAAAAATTTCTGAGGGGTGCGACAAAAGATGTACTTACTGTATAATCCCGTCTCTTAGAGGAGATTTAAGAAGCAGAACTATTGAGGATATTGTGGCAGAAGCAGAAAAACTTGCTAAATCCGGGGTAAAAGAATTAAATCTTTTAGCTCAAGAATCAACTGAATATGGTTTAGACAATTATAAAGAAAAAGCACTTGCAAAACTTTTAAAAGAACTTGCAAAAGTTGAAGGAATTGAATGGATAAGAACATATTATATGTATCCAAATTCAATTACTGATGAGTTAATAGAAGTTATGAGAGACGAGCCTAAAATCTGTAAATATTTTGATGTTCCTATTCAGCATATTTCAGATGAAATTCTTCAGAAAATGGCAAGAGCAAAATCAGGAGATTATATAAGAAGCATTTTAGGAAGAATAAGAAGTGCTATTCCTGATGCAGTAATAAGAACAACTGTTATTGTAGGTTTCCCAGGGGAGACAGAAGAGCAGTTTGAAGAGCTTAAAGATTTTATTGAAGAATTTAAATTTGATTATGTAGGTGTGTTTAAATATTCAAGAGAGGAAGATACTGTTGCATATAATCTTCCAAACCAAGTTCCTGAAGAGATAAAAGAAAAAAGATGGGCTGAGCTTACAAATCTTCAGGCAGATATTGCAGAAAGAAAAAATGAACAGTTTATTGGTCAGGAAGTAGAAGTTATGATTGACGGAATTTCTTCTGAAAGCGAATATATGCTTGAGGGAAGAACAAGAGGTCAGGCTCTTGAAATAGACGGGAAAGTTCTTACAAATGATGGAACAGCAAAACCGGGAGATATTGTAAGAGTAAAAATTGAACAAAACTTCCAATATGATTTTATCGGGCCGATAATAGAGGAAGAAGAATAAAAAAACAAGGGAGAGAGATGAGGTTATGAATTTACCTAATAAATTAACTTTAACAAGACTTATTTTAGCAGTTCCATTTATTTATATTTTGGAAAATTCTCCTGAGGGCGGAATGCCTTACAGAATTATAGCTCTTGCTATTTTTGCTGTGGCTTCCATAACAGATTTTTTTGACGGCTATCTTGCAAGAAAACATAATCTTATAACAGATTTTGGAAAGATAATGGACCCTCTTGCAGACAAAATACTTGTTATATCTGCACTTGTTGTTATGGTATATCTAAGATATATTCCTTCATGGATGTCAATAGTTATAATATTTAGAGAATTTTTAATAAGCGGAATAAGAATGGTTGTTGCTGCAAAAGGTGAAGTAATTCCTGCAAGCAAATTGGGAAAATACAAAACAACTTCTCAGATGATAGCTATTATGCTTATGATTATTCTTGGTAACAATGCAAATGAAATTTATACTTTTTTACCAAAACATTATAATTTTTATCTGATGCTTATTCCTGTTATCCTTACAATATGGTCAGGATGGGAGTATGTGCAGAATACAAAACATTATTTTCTTGATGTAGATTAATTTTTTAAAAAAGGAGTGAAGAGAGAGGTATGCACTTATTAGCTGCTGCAATAAATTACACAGTTCAAATACTAAATATAATTATCGTAATAAGAGTTCTTCTGTCATGGCTTGCTCCATACACACATAATGATTTTACAGATGTCGTTTATGCTGTTTCAGAACCAATACTTAGACCATTCAGAATGATATTTCCAATGGGTTACAGCAGAATTGACATTTCGCCGATACTTGCATATATGGCACTTAATTTAATAAGAAGATTATTATTCTGGATAATATTCTAAAAAACTCAAGAATTACCCTGCTGAAAAAAGTATTGTATTAATATTTTTGATGCAGGGTATTTTAAATCGGAGGACTTGATGGAAAATAATTTAACAGAAAATATAGAAAATACATTTAGTGAATATCATATTCCCGTTTTATTTTATGAAACAATGGAATATCTTATAACAAATAAAGACGGAGTGTATCTTGACTGCACTTTAGGAGGGGGAGGTCATTCAGAGGGAATTTTAAAATCAACTTCTGAAAAAGGAAAAGTTATTTCAATAGACCAAGACCAGCAGGCAATAGATTTTGCTTCAAAAAGACTTGAACCTTTTAAAAGCAGATGGAAAGTTTATAAAGATAACTTTGAAAATCTTGATACAGTTCTTTATTGTGCAGGATATGATAAAATTGACGGAATTCTTATGGATATAGGAGTTTCTTCAACTCAGCTTGATGATGAAGAGAGAGGATTTTCATATAGATTTGATACAAAGCTTGATATGAGAATGGATAAAAATAATCCTGTGTCTGCTTATGAAGTTGTAAATAATTATACAGAAGAACAGCTTTCAAAAATAATTTTTGAATATGGTGAAGAGAGATTTGCCAGAAAAATTGCAAAATTTATCTGTGAGGCAAGAAAAGAAAAAAATATTGAAACAACAGGGGAGCTTGTTGCAATTATAAGACGTGCTTATCCTGCAAGAAGCCAGAAACACCCTGCTAAAAAAACATTTCAGGCAATAAGAATTGAAGTTAACAGAGAGCTTGAAGTTTTAGAACGTGCTATAGAAAAAGCTGTGAAATCTCTTAAAAAAGGTGGAAGACTTGCAATAATAACTTTCCACTCTTTAGAGGACAGAATTGTAAAAAATAAATTCAGAGAACTTGAAAAAGGCTGCATATGTCCTCCTGAACTTCCAGTTTGTATGTGCGGGAAAAAACCTCAGGTAAAAGTTGTTACAAGAAAACCTGTCTGTGCAGGAGACGACGAATTAAAATATAATAACAGAGCTCATTCTGCAAAATTAAGAGTGGTTGAAAAAATATAAATGGAAATTTTAAGATAATATTAAGGGGGAATTATGAAATTAGTAGCAGGCGTTATTTTAATAACAATAGCCATATGGCTTACTCACAATAGTTATCTTGTAAAAATTTCTAAATTAGAAAAAGCTGTTATTGCAGAGAGAAAAAATCTTGAAGATTTGAAAAAAGATTTAAATGAAAAACAGCTTGAATATGATAAGGCTGCCGATTTAAAAAAATTGGAGCTTGAAATGAGAGAAAAAAGAAATATGGAAACTTCAAAGGAAGTGTATTATTTCAAAATTAAAAAATAATACTTTCAGGAGGAAAGATGTCAATATCAGTTGGAAATAAAGTTGTAGTGGATATTGAAAAAATTGTATACGGAGGAGAGGGGCTTGGATTTGTTGACGATTTTGCTGTGTTTGTTCCGATGACAGTTCCCGGAGACCGTGTGGAAGCAGAGATTATCTCTAAGAAAAAAACTTATGCAAGAGGGATAATTACAAAACTTTTAAGTGCCGGGGAAGAGAGAATAGAGGACACTTCAAAAATAAGTTTTGAAGATTTTCACGGCTGTGATTTTGGAATGCTTAATTACGAATCTCAGTTAAAATATAAGACAGAGCTTGTAAAAGATGTTATGGAAAAAATCGGGGGAGTGAAAGATGTTCCTGTTAATTTTATAATCGGTGCAGATGAAGAGGACAGAAAAAACTATAGAAACAAAGTGATTGAACCTTTCGCCCTTGATAAAAACAGAAAAATAATATCAGGAATGTTTAAAAGAAAATCCCACGAAGTTTTTGAAGTTAAGGAAAATGTATTAAGCTCAAATCTTGCCAATAAAATTATAAATAATGTAAAAAGAATGCTTAATAAAAATAAAATTTCTGTTTACAGAGAAAAGGAACATAAAGGAATTCTTCGTCATATTATGGTAAGAACAAATTCATTTAATGAAGCTATGCTTGTTCTTATTATAAATTCTAAGAAAGTTACAAAAGATGTGGAAGAATTTTTAAAAGGAATTTATGAAAATACAGATGAAGTAAAATCTGTTTATGTTTCTTTAAACAATGAGATTACAAATGTGGCACTTGGAAAAGAAAATATTCATCTTTTTGGAGAAAAATATATTAAGGAAGAAATAAACGGAATTCATTTTAATATTTCTCCGGATTCTTTTTTCCAGATAAATGTAAATCAGACGAAAAAACTTTATAATACAGGGATAAGTTTCTTTGATAATATAGAAAATAAATATATTGTTGATGCCTTTTCTGGAACAGGAACTATTGGAATGATTCTTTCAAAAGAGGCGGAAAAAATTTATTCTATTGAGATTGTAAGAGCTGCAGTGAAAGATGGAATAAGAACTGCAAAAGAAAATGATATTGAAAATATTGAGTTTATTACAGGAGATGTTAATAAAGAACTTTTAAATCTTATAGAGAGCGGAAAAAGAGTTGACTCTGTAATTTTTGACCCGCCGAGAAAAGGGATAGAGGGAGATGCCCTTGTAAAACTTGCAGGACATAAGATTGAAGAGATAGTTTATATTTCATGCAATCCGTCAACTTTTGCAAGAGACAGCAAGATTCTTATAAACGAGGGGTATAAGCTTGAAAAAATTCAGCCTGTGGATATGTTCCCTCAGACTTCTCATATTGAGGTAATTGGAAAATTTAGACTTGTGAAATAAGGATTTAACAAATAAAATTTTTTATTTTATAGTTATCCCTGCATTAACTACAAATTGTTTTTAGTGCAGGGGTTTTTATAAATCTTGGAGGAAATGTGAAAAAATTAATTTTAATATTTTTTGTAATTATAAATACATTTATTTTTTCTGAAGAGTATATAAGCGGAAAAATTACAGCAAAACTTGGAAGTGTGAAAGAAAATAATCTTGTAACAGATATGGAGCTTACAGAGGAAACAGAAGATATTGTTGTCTATGAAATAAAAACAGGGAATGATATTGTAAATGTAGAATCTCCCGTATATTCTGATAAATCTTTAAATATAAATTTTAAAGCCGGGGACAGGGTAATTCTTATGAAAGATGAGTATGAAGATGGAAGAACTACATATTTTATTACTGATACAGATAAAAGAATAAGTTATGCAGCTCTTTCATTAATTTTTATTATTTTTACTGTGGCAATGGCAAAAATAAAAGGTGTGAAAGCTCTTTTTGCTCTTGGTGTCAGTGTTGCAGCAATATTTTATTTTTTTCTTCCCCTTGTTTTAAAAGGTTATTCTCCAATTTTTCTTTCAGTTGTAACGGCACTTTTTTCATCAGTTGTTACAATTTATTTTATAGCAGGATTCAGCAGAAAAGGTATAAATGCTGTTATTGGAAGTATAGGGGGAGTTATATTTTCTGGAATTCTTTCAGCATATTTTACAAATAAAATGGGGCTTACAGGATATTCAACTGTTGATGCTGTGGGATATGTTGGCATTTTAGGAAATATAAAAGTGAAAGAACTTATTTCTGCTGGGATAATTTTAGGAAGCATGGGGGCTGTTATGGACGTAGCTATGTCAATTTCTTCCTCTCTTACTGAGCTTAAAGAAAAAAATCCAAATCTTTTGCCAAAAGAAATTTTTACTTCAGGAATAAATATAGGAAGAGATATTGTGGGAACAATGATAAACACTTTAATTCTTGCCTATATTGGAAGTTCTCTTTTTGATATTTTAATAATTTCAATTCATATTAACGAGCTTCCTGTTGCAAGACTTTTTAATTTTGAATTTATAGCTGTTGAAATTTTAAAATCTTTTTCTGGAAGTATAGGAATACTTGTGGCAATTCCTATAACGGCATATTTAAGCAGTTATATGGGAACAGAAAGAAATATTTTAGATGATAAAAAATAAATAATAAAAAGAAAACCCTGTCAAAAATTTATTGGCAGGGTTTTATATTATTAATCGTTGTCTTTTTCTTCGTCTATTTTCATTTGAATATAGTCGTCGTAAGTCATTAACTTATCAATAAGTTTTCCGTCTGGTAAAATTTCAATAATTCTGTTTGCAACTGTTTGGATAAATTCGTGGTCATGTCCTGCAAAAAGAATTGTTCCAGGGAATTTTATAAGTGCTTTGTTTAGTGATGTGATAGACTCAAGGTCTAAGTGGTCTGTTGGGTTATCAAATAAAAGTGCATTTGCTCCAGACATCATCATTCTTGAAAGCATACATCTTACTTTTTCTCCCCCTGATAAAACTTTTGCTTTTTTAAGAGATTCTTCTCCAGAGAAAAGCATTCTTCCTAAAAATCCTCTTACATAAGAATCGTGCTGGTCAGGAGAGTATGGTCTTAACCAGTCTACAAGGTCAAGGTCTATACCGTCAAAGAAAGCTGAATTATCTTTAGGCATATAAGCATGAGTTACAGTAACTCCCCAAGTTATAGTTCCAGAATCAGGCTCAAGGTCTCCTGCAAGAAGTGAAAGCAGTGTAGTTTTTACAATGTCGCTTTCAGAAAGGAATACAACTTTATCTTTTGTGTTGATTGTAAACGATAAGTTATCGATTACTTTAACTCCGTTTATGCTCTTAGTAAGATTTTCAACTTTAAGCATATTGTTTCCAGCTTCTCTGTCAGGTTTAAATTCTATAAATGGATATTTTCTATTTGAAACTTGCATATCTTCAAGCTGTAATTTTTCAAGCTGTTTCTTTCTTGAAGTTGCCTGTTTAGATTTTGCAGCATTGGCACTGAATCTAGCGATAAATTCTTGAAGTTCTTGTCTTTTCTGCTCAAGTTTTTTGTTTTTATTAGCTATTAAAGATAACATAAGCTGGCTTGATTCATACCAGAAATCGTAGTTTCCAACGAACATTTTAATTTTTCCATAGTCGATATCAGCTATGTGTGTGCAGACTTTATTTAAAAAGTGTCTGTCGTGAGATACAACTATAACTGTTGTATTTTCTAAGCCCATAAGGAAATTTTCAAGCCATGCAACAGCTTTTATATCAAGTCCGTTTGTAGGCTCGTCAAGAAGAAGTACATCTGGATTTCCAAAAAGACATTGTGCTAAAAGAACTTTAATTTTTTGCGGCTCGTTAAGTTCTTTCATAAGCATTTCATGATATTTTGCTTTTAAACCAAGTCCTGTAAGAAGTGTGCTTGCTTCAGATTCTGCTTCCCACCCGTTAAGTTCAGCAAATTCTCCCTCAAGGTCAGCAGCTCTCATTCCATCTTCTTCAGTGAAATCTTCTTTAGCATAGATAGCATTTTTTTCTACCATGATATCCCAAAGTTTTTTATGCCCCATAAGAACAACGTCTAAAACTTTAACATCTTCATAGGCAAAGTGGTTTTGTGATAAAACTGCCATTCTTTTATTTTTGTCTAAGATTACTTCTCCTTCAGTTGGTGTGATTACCCCTGAAAGTATTTTTACGAAAGTAGATTTTCCTGCACCGTTTGCACCGATAAGACCATAACAGTTTCCTGGTGTGAATTTGATATTAACATCTTCAAAAAGTTTTTTATCAGGAAATCTCATACTAAGATTACTTGTTGAAATCATTGGTTTATTTTCCTCCTCAATTTTTAAACATACACGTTATTATATCATAGAAATAAAAATTTTAAAACATAATATATTTTATTGGAAAAAATATAAGGATAGAAATTTTTAAATTTAATATATGTATTTTAAATAAGTTAAAAAATAAAAATATGAAATTTGTTTCCTACGTGTTATCTTTTATAATTTTGTCATTGGTAATTGAGATATATAAGTCCGATAAAACATATATTTATTTAACGGCAAATTAATTGAGTGGTGTATCATTTTTGATATACCTTTTTATTTCTCAAAATAAAAAAATCACGATTGCTGACCTATACAACCATGATTTTTTATAATTTTATTCACTTTTCACGGGAGATTGAAAAATGCAATTTATATTTATATTATACCATACTCAAATATAAAATAATATAACTTAGTTATGTATTTGTTGAATATAAATTAAAAGTCTGAAAGCCACCGAAGGTCAGCAAAGCGAAAAGGAAGTTCAGAGGGAAACTCTGACACGATAAAAGTTAAATTTTTCGTACGGACAAAATTAACTTGTAAGCGTGCTTTGTCAGATTTTAAAAATATGCAGCTTAAATTTTTTCTTCCTTTTTATCCCTCTTCCACAACCTCGCAAAATCATTTTTAAGCCACTTTGATATTTTATATGAGGATTTATCATGGAACATTTAAAAAGAGAAATAGGAGCAAATGAGACGGGGCAAAATTGATTTTATAATCTTCCATGAGATACTTTTTTATAATTTTTTTAGTCTGAAAATAGTTCATTTCAAAAAATGGCACAGCTTATGCATTTCTATTTTATAGAAATACTAATATAATAATATAACTTAGTTATGATATAATTTATATGAGGTGATTAAATGACAAATTTAAAAAGGCTTGAAATCGTAAAGCAACACAATTACGACATGGCAGAAGATATGATAAAAAGACATATAGAATTATTTGGAGAGTATAAAAGAGATGATGAAATCATAGAAAAAATTTTAAATGATGCCGATAAAATAAAAGAAAAAATAATCAGAGTGAAAGAAATAATTGAGAACATTCACGACCCAATCACCAAAGCCTTTATAAAAGAAAAGTTTGTTAATGGAGAGAATTGGGAAAGAATTTCAGAAAAAATAGGATATTCAGAAAGCTATTTATATAAGTTGTACAACAGAGCAATGAAAAACCCAGAGATAGCAGAAATTAAAGAAATATTAAGCAGATAAAATACATTTTTAAAGGTGATGTAATGGCTAAGTATCAAGAAGTAATTGGAATGAAATATTGTGCAATGAGCATAGCAGATGAATTTATAGGTCACCATTTAATTTTAAAAGGGAGAGACACAGAATACACACCCAAAATAAAAGAGTTTTTAAAAGATATTGATAAATGGGAAAGAGAAAGGCAAAGACTTTATGACCTTGTAGAACAGATACAAGACCCTATTTTAAAGGCAACCTTTAAAGAAAAATACATTCACGGGAAGAATTGGGAAGAAGTGGCGGAGAGTATTGGATATTCATCAACTCACATACAAAGGATTTTTAAAAAAGCACTACAAGACCCAGAGATTTTAAAAATAAAAATGGAGTTGGAATAAATGAATATAAAATATGCAGCAGAAAAAGAAAATAGTTTTAATTTTTCACAAAAATATTTTGATAGCAAGATTTTTAATTTTTTTGCACCTCAAATAATAGAGAAAATGGAAACTCTTTTAAAGTCTGAAAATAAAATTGAACTTACATATCATGGATACAGTAAAAAATTTGGAAGTAAATTTGAAAAAATTATAATAAATGAGTTGGAAAAAGTAAAAATCAATGATTTAGACTTATATAGCACTGCAAGAGCTATGCAATTTTTAAAGTTGTGGCATTATGCAGCAGATATTTTAAATTTAAAAGTAAGACATGGAGAACTGATAAAAGTAGAGGGAGAGGACAAAATAATTTACTTGGCAAAACTTGGTATTTGAAACTTGTCAAAACTTGACATTTAAAAAAGCCTTTTAAAATCGTTTTTAAGGGGCTTTCTTTTTTTGCTTGAGTAATTTTATCAAAGAAAGTTTTAAAAGTTAAATACGGGCAAATTAGACGGGATATAATTTAAAATGTTGGGCAGAAAAAAAGATATATCATCATCGACATAAGTGTCGACGGGTAAAAAATATTTTCTCCACAAGTGGGGAAAAAGTGTGACAAGTGTGACGGTATAACTTACTAATATTATAATAATTACAAATGGACACATACAGAAATATCACGGAAAAAAATGGAACTATAACAAGCAGATGACGGAGCAGAAAAAGAATTTTGTTATAATCTTGCCAGAGTTTTTTATACTAAGAAATACTAAGGTTTTTTCTCTCTTCCGTGCCGTGAAATTTACGAAACGATAACTCACTAAAAACTAGGGAGATTTTATCTAGTATAGTGAATGGTATATTTTACCTATCACTTTTAACATATGGGAATTTTCCATACCATTTTTATTAAATTCTGTTCCCTATATTTCAGGGAACACTTTTTTATCATATTGTTAGCGTCAACAAAATGGTTATCGTTTTGCCGGTGTCAACAAAATGATATTATATCTAATAAATATCATAAAATAAAGTAAAATTAGCTTGACTTTTTATAACTTTAAAGTTATAATATTTATATAACAAAGATATGAGGTGATTATACTTATGCCAGTGATAGCCAGATTTTATGGAATGATAATTAAAATGTATTTCAGACAAGCAGAACACAACCCGCCACACTTTCATGTAGTATATGGTGAGTATATCGGACTAATAGATATACAAACTATGGAAATGTTAGAGGGAGACCTACCAAATAAAGCCCTTGAAATGATTAAGGAATGGGGAACAGAACACAAAGAAGAGTTAATGAAGATATGGGAAACTCAAGAATTTATAAAACTTCCGCCTTTAAAATAAAGGTGGGAGTTCTTGGAAAAGGGGGTATATATGTTTTATAAAGTACAAGATGTAAAGCCTTTAGAAAAATATAAATTGTTAGTTACTTTCCAGAATGGAGAAACAAAGAATTATGATGTTAAGCCTTTATTTGATAAATGGGCAGTCTTTAAAGATTTAATCTATATCAATGGACTATTTCAACAAGTAAAAGTTGACGAGGGCGGATATGGTATCAGTTGGAATGATGACATTGATTTATCATGTGATGAGCTTTATTATAATGGTGTGTGATTGGTATGAGTATTCAAGATAAAAAAATAGAACTTGCCCAATGTATCACAAAGGCAAGGCTTGAAAGTGGAATGACACAAAAGGAATTAGAAGAAAAGAGCGGAGTAAAACAGCCAGTTATTGCAAGAACAGAAAACGGGACTTCATGCCCAAACATAGAAACTCTATTAAAATTATTAGAGCCTATGGGAAAGAAAATAATAATTGTAGATGATTAGACATATAATTTAAAATCATGTAAAATATAGTTGCTTATTTAGAGAGTTTTTATATCTCTTAAAGCCTGTTTGATGTTGGTAGCATTGAATGGGCTTTTTTATTTTCTGGCACTATCCGGAACTTATCCGGCATAAAGTGAAACGATTAAGTAGTTCGGAAAAAGCAAACAGCTGAACTTGTCGGAAATTTTGACAAGTTGGGAAACCTCAAAACTAAATTTTTAAATCCTATTTTCTTTATATTTGAGATTAAAAAGAAAAATAGACTTTTTAAATTATACTTTTTTTATACCCTCAAGGTATAATTTTATATCTACCACTTTTTAAAGTAAAAACCTTACAAAACCTGACATTTAAAATTAAACCTTAACAAATCTCAACATTTTAAAAGTTAGTATTTGCAGTTTTCGCAGTCCCTAAAAAAAGGAAAATATATTTCGGCAGCAGAAGAGGGGATAAAAATTTTTATAAGCCATTTTAAGCACTTCAATTTTTTCTTGATAATTTATACCTAGAATGAAAACAATGATGTAAATTGACCTCATAGGGCGGTCAAAAATCATTTTACAGGGTAGAAAAAGCCACTTCATTTTTAAAAATTGGTCGTGCAGCAGATAAAACTCTTTTAAAGTGTGGGTAAAAGTGGGGATTTTGTCGGTATTTGTCGGTCTCCCTCTTCCCTTTACACCTTTAAAATAAAGCCTTTTTTCTATAATTTCATAACTTAGTTATGATATAATACAAGTAGGTATTATTATATAAAATCACAAAAAAAGGAGATGAAAAATATGGCTGATTATGTATTGAGTGCGGAACTTTCTTTAAAAGATAGATTTACAGCTAAAATAAGCAGTGCAACTTCAAAGACACATAATTTTATAAATAAAATGAAAGCCTTTGATGATAAATTTAAAAAAATAGAAAATAGAATGAATGACTTTTCTAAAAAGCTAGACCAAGCCACAAGCCAAGCCGATAAATTAAAAAATAAATTAGACGATACCCAAAAAAAATTTGATAAATTTGGAACAACTCCTAAATTAAGAGATTTTAAAAAAGATATGGATAAGGCTCTTGAAAAAATAGACCAAACCAAAGTTAAGTTCTCAAATTTAGGAAGTCCTTTAAAAGCCTTTGAAAAAGGTTTTACTAAATCAGTAAATTTAATAAATAAAGTAACTGGCAAATTATGGAAACTCACTAAATGGGGAGTTATAGGTGGTACAGGTCTTGGAATTGGAGCATTGAAAATAGGGGCGGACTTTGAAACTTTAAAAGCTAGAATGGTAACAGCCTTTGAGGGAAATAAAGAGTTAGCAGAAGAGCATTTTATATGGGGGAATAAATTTGCAAACGAAACACCTTTTAGTAATGATGAAGTATTAGACGCTATGGTAAAATTAAGAGCTTACGGTTATAAAGACCCTAGAAGATTAATGACATTGCTTGGAGATTTTGCAGCTGGTAATCAAAGAAGTTTAGATGATGCTGTAGAAGCTTATGCAGATGCAGCAAATAATCAATTTTTTAGAATGACAGGCTTTGGATTGAAAAGAGAAACTGTTTTAGATTATGCTAAGGATATTTTAAAAGACCCTATCCCTATGAATGGAAAAGAAATTGCAAATATGGATAGATTTATGAAAGTCCTTGAAATTATGATGAAAGAAAGAACTAAAGACGGTATGAAAAATGCAATGAAAACTTTAAACGGTATGGTATCAACTACTTCAGGAATTATTAAAAGCAGTATTGCAAAACTTGTAGGTATTACAGATGAAGGTAATGTTAGAGCAGGTTCTTTAATAGACAGAGTAAAAGAAAAATTTGAAAGATTTAATAAATATATGCAATCTCCAGAGGGACAAAAAGCAGTTGATAGGTGGTCAGAAGGCTTCGTTGAAGCTATTCCTAAAATAATTAAAATAGCTGATAGTATTAAAGATAAATTTAAAGAAATAGCTGGCGAAAACTTCATGGAAAGGTTAAATAATTCCATTAAAGAATTTGACGCTAAGAATTTTAATAAAGCATTAGATGAAGTCCAAAAGAAAATTGATAAAATAACAGACAGAGCAATTAGACTAGGTGGGGCTTTTATGGGTATGCAACTTGCTAAAATTAACCCTTATTTAGGAGCGGTGGCAATGGTAGGGGGAGCATTCGCACCAGAGCTTATAGACGCCGGTAAAAAAGCAGCTGAATTTTTAGAGCCGACATTTGACTATCATAAGCACAGAAAAGAAATGATTGAAAAATTAGAACTTGAAAATGAAAAAATCCCTGTCCGTATCAGTGGAGCAAGTGAAGAAATGAACAAATACCTTGATGATTACCTTAAAGGTAAAACTCAAAATACAGGTGTAGAATGGTTTTCAAGAGCTGACAGAGTAAAAGAAAAGATTGAGAATGTAAAAACTGAAAATCAAATTTTAAATGACTATGCTAGGGAAAATGTTATTATAAACAATAACAACGATAACAGAGTATTTAACACAACTAATAATAACTATACTGAAAATAAAAATCACTCAGAAAGTAATAATAATTATATCAGTTCTGATAGCAGAAAAATTTATAATTCAGAAAGTAACAGAATAGATAATTCAAAAAGTATTACCAATTCCGAAATTAATAACAATTCTTTTAGTTCTCAAAAAAATATAGATAATTCAAAGAGTTCAGTAAGCAATAATGATTTATCAAAGATTTACAATTCTAAAACAGAAACAAACGATAACAGCAAAGTTTACAATTCAGAAAATAATTCTAAAAATATCGCTAATAACAGAGAAATTTCTAATACTCACAATAGTTCTAACACGAACAATACAACTGATAACAGTAAAGTTTACAACAACACAGGAATAAAGGAAAAAGAGATAAAAAAATCAGAAGTCCCTAAAGTATTTATTGATAACAGAGCAAATATAAATATCACTGTACCGGCGGGAACTGATAAAGTGGCTTTTAATGAGTTGAGCAAAGATATTTTAAGAAAGATTGAAGAAATAACAGATAAAAGAATTAATAAAACTTTTGAAAACATGACAACTGAGATTGAATTTGCATAAAATATAAATATAATAATACCTAGAGGAAGAGGGAAAGAAAAGCCCCTCTTCTTTATTTTTGCATAAAAAAAGACATGGGAAATGAAAAAACCATATCTTCTTTTTAAAACTATAAAAATTGAGGTGATAGCATGACAGATTATGTATTAAGTGCTTAATTTATTATAGCATTTTCAAAGCTAAAATAATATAAAGAAAATATATTATTACATATTTCTCCATACGAGTTTAATAGGATTTCTTAGTAAAATTTCAAGTTCTATTGCACAATCTATAATATAAAGAATAAAATTAGTTTCATTTTTATTTTCTAATTCTTGTGTAGCATATGAAAATGAACTACTTATATTTTTAGTCATCAAATTAGTATTTCTTTCTAAAAAATGAAATGAATTTAAATTATTTTCTGAAAAAATATATTTTTTATAACTATCAATATTTAATTTATGATTTTCAATGTCATTATAAAAATCTTTTAGAAGATTAAGTTCTATATTTTTTAGTCCATATTTATTTTTAAAACTATAATTTTTATATTCTAAAGAAAAGAAAGTATTAGATAATATTAAAGCGAAATTAAATCTCAACTGGTTATATAAATATTCATTCTTTTTTATATAGTTTATTTCAATAAAAAATGTAAAAATAAAAGATCCAATAATGACTAAAATCATTTCTAAAACAAAAGAATTATAAAACAAATGAAAGAGAACATCTCCCCCTTTAAAAAGTTCAGGTAATTTTTTAGAAGAATGATAATTAATCATTAATAAAACAGATACCATAAAAGGGACTTTTAAATTAAATGGTAAAAAGAACCATTGTTCTTCTTGATACCATTTTTTACTTTTATAGAAATGTGCAGTTATACCAAGTATAAATAAAAGTAAAAATAAAAGAGAAGAAATTGAGAAAGTCCATTGTATTATAGCAATAATTTTTTCCATTTTCATACCTCAATCTTTAAAAACAAACTTTACATTGCTGTCTATTATCCACTATTGATATATCTATCTCAATAATATTTTTACCCTTTTTTAAAGTTCTACAATTTATACTTGAGTGATATTTTTTCCCTTTTGGGGTAACATATACAATTTGCCCTGCAATGATAGAAACTGTAAATATTATAAAAAATAGAAAGGCTAATTTTTTCATTTTACACCTCATAAAATACTACATTTTACTACATTTATTTTTGAGTTTTATTATAATCATTTATTAAAAAATCATAATATTTTTTTAAATCTTTTAATATTTTTAATCTATCATCATGGCTTATATTGTTATGATTTTCTATAAGGTCATATCTTAGCATTAAAGAAAAATCATTGATAAAACTTTTTATATCTGTCTTATTTTCAAATAATTTTGAAAAATCATATTTTCTTACTTCTTCTTTTATTTTCTCCCATATATAATCGCTATATTGATTTTTATTTTTTTCAGCAGCTAAAGCCCAAAGTTGATTATGTATTTCATGAGAAATAGGAGAATTAACACTATTAAAAATATTTTTATTTTCATTGCTTTCTTTTTCAGTTGAAAGTTTATTAAAATCTATTTTTATATGAGCCAATTCATGTTTTTTAGAGTATAGCAATTTTAAAATTTCATCAAAAGTATATTTTTTCTTTTCGTATTTTATATTCATAACAATATCAGCAATTTCAATATTAAAAAAATTACAAATTTCTTTCAATGTTTCAAAACTTGGGAAAGTTTCACCGTTTTCATATCTTATTATTGTTAATTTTGATTTATTAATTAATTTTCCAAATTCTTCTTGTGTTACTCCTTTAGATTTTCTTAGCATTTTTAAGTTTTCTTTAAATCCCATTGTTTCACCTCACACAAGTTTTATATGTGTAATTGTAACATTTTTTATACTTTTATACAAAGTAAAAATATTTTTCTTGACAAAAGTAACATATATGTTATATATTAGAAACACAAAGTAACACTAAGTTTACTTTTTAAAGAAAGAGGTGAGGAAGTGAAAATAAATAAAAGAAAGTTAGATACTGCAATGGCTCAAAATTGTATAGGAATTTTAGAACTTGCAGATATTAGTAATGTTTCAAGAACTGTTTTATTCAGAATAGGAAAAGAAAATAGTAATTTAAGACCTGTAACAGTGGGGAAAATTGCAAAGGCTTTAAATTGTGATGTAACAGAATTAATTGAACAAGAAAATTAATTAAAAATGTGTTCGGACGGTTGAGAGTTAACAACTGCAAAAACTCAAATATAAAAAATGGGAGATGAAAAAATGGAAGATTTAAAAAACGTAATGGAGAAAGATACAATCACATCATTGGAGTTAGTGGACCAAATTAATTTTTTCAGAAAAGAAGAGGGAAAGAAAAAAGACCTAAGACATGATACTTTATTAAATATTATTCGTGATGAATTTGAGGAAGAAATACAAGACCAAAAAATATTGGAATTGTTCAGAGATGTAGAAGTAGGAAACGGAGCAATTAAAAAAAGTCCTTATTATATATTAAATCTTTCTCAAGCTAAACAGGTATTAATGAGAGAAAGTAAATTTGTAAGACGTGCAGTAATTCATTATATTGAGGAATTAGAAAAACAACTTGAAAACACAGATACAAAATATTTAAAAGAACAAGCTGCACAAATGACAGAATTAGAAAACAGAATAGAGGCACTGGAAAGAGGATATAAACAAAGTCAAATTGATGAGCCTGTAACAGTGTCAGGATATGCAAGATTAAAAGGTGTATTCTTAGAAACTTTTATTTGTGCAAATATTGGAAAAATGGCAACTCATATTTGTCAAACTCATAATATACCAATAAAAAGATTGTATGATGCCAGATATGGTTTTATAAATGCTTACCCTGTGAAAGTATTAGACAGAGTATTTGATATGTATTTTAACAGATAAGGAGATAGACACATGAAAAAAGAAGATTATTTTTTAAAAAATGTTTTAGTTGAGGTATTAAGAAATACTGGAGCACAGTTCAAGGACAAAGCCACAGGGAAAAATGAAGATAACGAAATTATAAAAGACCTTTTAAAAGACGGAAAAATAAAAGATAAGTTTTATATGGCTTTGGAAAATGAGTTAATAAAAGCATTGGAAGAAAAATACCCAGAATTAAAAGGCAGCTTTTAGGAAATAACAGAATTATTAAAGCTCATGGAAATTAAGAAGAGGAAGAAATGGACTATAAAATAAAAAAATCGTGATACTGGCAATATCACGACAATGGAACTAAAAACAGAGCAAGTTTTTTATAAATTCCATTTTTATTATAGTTTATATTCCTTTGAAAGTCAATAAAGGAGAGGTTAAAACATGAAATTACAAACTTTAAAAAATAATAATATGACTTGTACAGAGTATATAAACCTTTTAATTAACAAAGGATATAAAACAGTAAAAGAAGTAATGGAGAGTGGAGAAAGTGCAAAATAAAACAACTATACATATGGAACTTGAGGAAGTAGAAACACAGGCTGAACAGTTAGAAAGTTTTTTGTTAATGCTTGAGCAATCTCTAATATATAACAATTTCGGTGGTGAAATGTTTTTACCAGCTGTAACTCTTATGACAAATATATCAGAGGAGATGACAAAAAGAATTAAGGAATTAAAAGCAAAATATACGCCTAAAACAGATGAGGTGGTGCAAGCATAAATAAAAACATTAATTAAAGTCAAAATTGTACTATATCGGCAATGTGAAGCCCTTACATACTGGTAATATGTAGGGGCAAATTACTATAAGATTATGAGGTTAAAAAATGGAGAAATACAAATTTAAAAGATACGGTGATGAATTAAGGTTTAATTATTGCCCCATATGTAAAAAAGAAAGGGCAGGCAATCCAGATTTTACAATCAATATTTTAAAAGGTGTCTATTTTTGCCATTCAACTGGAGAGAGTGGAACACTGGAACAGTTAAAAAAAGATTATGACTTTGATTTTAATTTTAATTTGAGGGATATACCTACTCAAGAAAAAGAGCATAAACCCAAAAAAAATTTTAATAAGATATTTGAACAGTATGCAGATAAACACCTCAATACAGAATGGCTGGAGTATTTATCACAAAGGGGCATATCTCAAAAATATCTTAATAAGTTTTGCAGACTTGGAAAAAATAATTCAATGGTCATACCTGTTACAGACAGAAAAAATATAGTGGCTTTAAAGTATAGAACTATTGATAAAAAGATTTCATCAGAAAAAGGCAGCCAAACAGATTATTTAATGAATTGGCAGAATGTAACAACCTTTGATTATTTAATTATAGTTGAGGGAGAAATTGATTTATTAAGTGTTATAGAGGCGGGATATGATAATGTTGTCTCTCTTCCTTTTGGAGCAACTAATATTAAAAGCATAGAAAACCAAAAAGAATGGATTGAGCAGTTCTCAAAAATAATAATTGCAACAGATAACGATAAAGCAGGCGAGGAAAGCAGAAACAAAATAATAAAGGTATTAAATAATAAAAATCTTTATAAGGTGGAGTACGAAAAGTATAAAGATTTTAATGAGGTATTAATGACAGAGGGAAAGGAAAAAATACAAGAAATTATAAAAAATGCTGAAAAAATAAAAAAATCTTTTTCTCTTTTCTCGGTTGGTGATGACGGATATTATAAAGTTAATAAAGAGGGAACAACAGATAAATTAACTGATTTTATAATAAAAGATTTTAGATATTCAGAAAATTATTTTAAAGGCTTGGCAGTTGTAGACGGAAGAGAAAGAAAATTCATTGCTAAAAGAACAGATTTATTGACTGTTAAGGGAATACTTGAGAATATGGGTAGTTATTTTGGAACACCTCAATCTATATTGAAGTTTTGGGATTGGTTAAAAGAAGAAAATAAAGAAAGATACATACCGGAAATTTTACATTATGGAATTATAGATGATAAATATTATGATGAAAATTCAGATGTTATATGTTCAAGACAAGATTTAAAAATAAAAGATATAAGCCAGATAGAGCCTTTAACAGCTGATGAACGTGTGTGGTTGAGTGACAACCTTATATATTTAAGAAATGATACTTGTCAAAGTTTACTTGGTGTATGTTGGGCTTTAGGAAGGTTTCACGTAAATGAGGGATATCCGATATTAGAAGTTAGCGGAACTACTAGCATTGGTAAAACAGAATATGTAGAGTTTATCTCAAGAATATTGTTCGGAAGTAAGGAAAATATAAAAAATCTGTCTACTATGACAAATCATCAGATAAGAAGTTTTTGCAGTTGCTCAAATATAACACCATTAGCTATTGATGAGGTAAAAATAACTAATAAATTTATAAAATCAAATGTAGAGAGCCTTTATTCAACTATTAGATCCGTTTATGATAATAAAGAAGTAAACCAAGGAAACACTACAAATAAACTTACAGAATTTAAGTTATGTACACCTCTTATCATCTCTGGAGAAACAGAAATAATGGAAACTTCTATAAAAAATCGTATGGTTAGCACAAATTTAACCAGAAAAAATAAAAGTTCTGATAATATTTTCTTTAAATTAAAAGAAACAGACCTTTTAGAAAAAGTAGGAAAAACAGCTTTAAAAAATAGATTGGAAAAAGGAGTGATTGATATTTCTCATGAGGAAGTGAAGCATATTTTAGATGAGGTTAAAGACAGTAGACAGCTTTACAATGGAAAATGTATTTTGATAGGTTTGAGGGCTTTAAATGGCATTATAAATATTTCTGAAAATGTTAATAATCATTTTATTGAGTTTTTAAATAAAAAGTTAGGTGAAGAAGAGTATACAGTCACTCAAAACTTTATAGAACTTTTAAAAATGCTCATAGACATAGGAGATGAAGAGTTAGGAACATTTTATATATGTGATAGCACAGGGCATTATGCAAGGTTTACAAAGTTAATAATAGCATTAAAAGAAATTGTTAATAAAACAGATAGCACTTTAGAAATATTAGATACTAGAACATTAAAAAAACAACTCATGGAAGAGGGATTTATAATAAATCCACGTATTTTAAAAAGATTTATTGAATTTCCAACTGCAAATAAAACAAAACCAAATTGGGCAGTAGAATTTAAAAAAATAAAATTAGATTAATGTTACCAAATCAAATGGATACTGTTACCAAAAATTTAATATCTATAAATTATTTAAAATTAAAAGATTAAGAATAGATGTATCCATTGTAACCACTTTTTTTTAAAATATAGACATATATAAAGAGAGATACATACATAATAATAAAGATATATATAAATATATATATAATAATAAATAATGGTTACAATGGTTACAAATATATAAATATTATTATAAAGTATTAAAAAATAATAGTTTAAGGTGTATCCAAAAACTAAAAAAATATGGAAACATTATGGAAACAACATGGAAACAAAGGAGAGATAATTTATATGGGATTTTTAGAAATAGTAACTACACAAGCGACTTATTATTTTAGATGTATAACATTTTATAAAGATTTACAAAGAATAGAAATACAATTTGATAGTGGAAGTAGAACAAAAAATGAATTTATAAAATTTAAAAAAGGAACAGATATTTTTTTGAAAGAATACTATTTTGAGGAAAATGGAAATGGAACATATTTACAATCTATAAAAAAAGATAATGGAGATTATTTATATGAACTCAAGGAATTAAGAAAGGAAATATGAAAATGAATAAAATTTATATTGAAACGACTAAAAGAAAATTTTTCTTGAGTTATGCAGATATAAGCATAATTGATAAAGAAGAAATTTTAATAGGATTTAAAAACAAAAATTTAATGACTTTTAAATATTCAAAAAATGAAAGATTATATAAAAAAATTTATGATTATGATATAGAAACTCAAGAGCCTATTTTTGAAATTTTAAAGGAAATATTTTTTAATAATGAGTTAGTTTATAAATTTGAAGATAAAAAAGGAATTCAATTAAGAAAGTGAGATGATGAGATGTCTACAATGACAGTGAAAGAACTTGCAGCAGAACTTGGACTTACAGAACTGATGACAAGAGAGCTTATAAAAGCAGGAAAATTTAATGAATTTGCTTGGGCTTTATCTGTAACAGGAAATAAAAGAGTGAAAATCTGCATTATCCGTGAGCGATATGAACTTTGGAAGCAGGGTAAAGATATGGAAAAAACACCCAAAGAGTTGGCCAACTCAATGGGTAAACCATCGGAGAGTTCTACTATAGAATTTTAAGGGCTGATTTGGAATTTGTAAAAAAACTTTATATTAATGATGAGTTAATTTATGAATGTGACGAATAAAAAGGAAGAGTGAAATTATGGCATATAAAGAGTTTTTAATCGTGGAAGATGTTGCAGAAATTACAGGTTATAGCTTGAGCAAAGCTGGAAATATTATAAGAGCCTTGAATGATGAGTTAAAAGAAAAAGGTGTTCATACATTTAAAGGCAAGGTATCCAAAAAATATTTTTGTGAAAGATTAGAAATAGAATTAGATTAAAAATGAAAGGAAGAGGGGCAGAAATATTTTTGCTTTCCCTCTTCTTTTTTTAAACCCTCAAACAAAACAGAATAAAAAGAAGTCAAAAAAAGTGCCAATGACAATTTTTATAAAAGGAGAGTGAGGGACAGACAAAAGGGAGAAAGAAAAATGAAAAATGCAAATGGAACAGGCTCAATTATAAAACTATCTGGAAATAGACGTAGACCTTATGCAGTTAAAATAACAACAGGTTATACCATAGAGGGAAAACAGACAAGAAAGATTATAGGTTATTTCTCAAGTAAAAAAGATGCTTTAAATTGCTTGTTAGAATATAATCAAAACAGAAATATATATTTGAATGATATAACCTTTAAACAATGCTTTGATAAGTGGAGCAAAGAACACTATGAGAAAATAAACGAGAAAACTAAAAGGGTTATAATTTCTTTATATAATAATCATATTTTCAGATTAAATGATTTAATATTGAAAGATGTAAAATTATACCACTTGCAAGACTTTATTAATGACCTAAAAAATAGAAATCTTTCAAGTGGAACATTAAAACAAGCTAGGTCAGTTTTAAATATGGTATTTGATTATGCTCTGAAAAATGAATTTATAAATAAAAATGTAGTATCTTTTATAGAACTTGGAAAATCTGAAAAGGTTATTGAAAGAAAAATATTTTTAAATGAGGAAATACAAATTCTATGGGAGCATAAAGGCAAAAAAACAGTAGATATGATTTTAATATTAATCTATACAGGTATGAGAATAAACGAACTTTTGCAGCTTAAAAATGAGAATATCAATATTGAGGAAAGATATTTGATAGCTGGAAGTAAAACAGAGGCTGGAAAGAATAGATTAATACCAATCAATTATAAAATACTTCCATTAATTACTAAGAACATGAATTTAAACAGTGAATATTTGTTTCATACAAAAACAGGTAGATTTATAGATTATGCAACTTTCCATATGAGATTTAAAAATGAATTAAATAAAATAGGTATCCAAGAACATACTATTCACGATACAAGGCACACATTCGCCACTCTTTTAAGTAATGCGAATGCCAATAGTACAGCTATAAAGGATATTATAGGGCATTCAGATTATGCAATGACTGAAAAAGTATATACTCATAAAGATAAAGAGCAATTAAGAAAGGCAATAGATTTATTATAAAATTTGTTTCCTACGTGTATTCTATATGTTACCTATGTGTTATCTACCGTTAAAAAAAACACTGAAAAAACAAATAAAATATAGTAAAAGAAAGGAAGTATTTTTTATGAGCATTTTATAATTTTGTATAAAACTATAAAAATAAATAAATTAGAAGTAAAATTTATGAATATTAAATATTCTGTCTTTTATTGGAAAAAATATGGTAGAATATAGATAAAAACGGAACAGGCGGTGAAAAATAATGGAACTTTTACTTGGAATAATGTTTGTGGCATGTTTTATGGTTGGAGCTGTACAGGTTTTAGCATTTCTTATGGGAGCTTTTGCAATTACAGCTGGCTGGCTTTTAATTCTTCTATTCTGTTTCTTAGGAATAGTTCTTCCAATGTTTATATTTACAACTCTTTTTGCAAGTTTCCCTGTGGCTACTGGAATTCTTGTGATATGCCTTGCTGTGTGGGCAGTTGTTTTTATTTTGAAAAAAGGTTTTGCAGGGATAAAATTTTGCATTGATGAGATAAAAAGATATTTAGATGAAAGAAGATATAATAAATATAAATAATGAAAAGGAAATTTTGAATGACAAATATACTTACACCACTAAAAATAAAAAATATTGAATTAAAAAACAGAATAGTACTCCCTCCTCTTGTGAGATTTTCTCTTATTGATGAAGATGGTTTTGTAACAGACAGGCTTATTGAATGGTATGAAAGAATTGCACAAGATGAAGTTGGAATGATAATTGTTGAAGCAACTTGTGTGGCTGAAGATGGGAAACTTCGTGAAAATCAGCTTGGGCTGTGGGACGATAAATTTATAGAGGGGCTTAAAAAAGTTTCGGATATTGGAAAAAAATATAATGTCCCAATGCTTATTCAGATACATCATGCAGGGTTTAAAGAAAAAATAGCAGAAGTTTCTGAAAATATTTTAGATGATATTTTAGAAAAATTTGTTCTTGCATTTGAAAGAGCAAAAAAAGCCGGTTTTGACGGAATAGAAATTCACGGGGCTCACACATATTTATTATGTCAGCTTAATTCTGCAATGTGGAATAAAAGAGATGATAAATACGGGGGAGATTTTGAAAGAAGAATGTTTTTTAATAAAGCTCTTATAGAAAGAACAAAATATCTCTTTGCTGATAATTTTATTTTAGGTTACAGAATGGGAGGAAATGAACCCTCTTTAGATGACGGAATAGAAATTGCAAAATATCTTGAAAAACTTGGAGTGGATATTCTTCATGTTTCCAGTGGAGCCCCAGACCCTAAATTTAAACAGGAAGTAAAAATAGATAATTTCCCAGAAGATTTTCCTCTTGACTGGGTAATTTATATGGGAACAGTTATAAAAAAATATGTAAATATTCCTGTTATCGGAGTAAGAAAAATAAAAACAGAAAAAGAGGCAAGCTGGCTTATAGAAAATAATCTTTTAGATTGTGTGGCAGTTGGCCGTGCTATGATTTTTCAGCCTCACTGGATGGTAAAAGCCAGAGAAAGTTATTTAAAGAGAGCAGGGAAAAAAGATGAAAGTAAATAGTATAGATATATTTTGTGAAATTATAGACAATTTTGGAGATATAGGAGTTGTTTACAGAATATCAAAAGAGTTGAAAAAAATCTTTCAAAATGTTAGAATAAGAATTGTTTTGAATAGGCTTGAGGAATTTAAAGCTATAAATAAAAAAGTTAAAGATGTGGATTATCAGGAAATAGATGGTCTTATCTGTGTCACTGAAAAATATGTTAAAGAGAATATGGAAAGTTTTGGTGTGTCAGATGTATTTATAGAAGCATTTGGCTGCAATGTGCCGGAAGAATATGTAAAGGCAGCAAAAGAAAATTCAAAACTTTGGATAAATTTAGAATATCTTTCAGGAGAAAAATGGATAGAGGATTTCCACCTTTGTGAATCTTTGATAGATTCTAAAACTTTAAAGAAAATATTTTTTATGCCGGGCTTTAGTGAAAAAAGCGGCGGAGTAATAATTGATTCAGGTTTTCTTGAAAGAATGAAGTATGGAAAAGAAAACAGAGATGAAGTTTTTAAAAAATATTTTAAAGATTTTGATTTAAAAGATAAATTTATCGGAACAGTTTTTTCATACGAGAAAAATTTTGAAAATCTTTTAGAAACTCTTAAAAATTATGAAAAAGAAACAGTTCTTCTTCTTATGGGAGAAAAAACTCAAAAAAGTTTTTCAGAAATTTTGAAAAAAAATTTAACAGAGGACTATGGAAATATAGTAAAATATGGTAAAATAACTATGATATACTCCGATTTTTTTTCACAGGAAGAATATGAGGAAATAATATCAGCTTCAGATTTTAATTTTACAAGGGGAGAAGATTCTTTTGTAAGAGGGATAGTTTTAGGAAAACCTTTTATGTGGCACATTTATCTTCAGGAAGAAAAAGCTCATATGGATAAAATAAAAGCTTTTACTGAGAGATTTAAAGAGAGTGTAGAAGTTTCTGAAGAAGAAAAAGAAATAATAGAAAATTACTGTAATCTTCTTGAAGATTATAATGACAGGGATAAAAATTCTTTGGAAAAAGGAAAAGAGGATTTTAGAATTTTCTTTGAAAAAATTGAAGAGATAAATAGAATTTGTGAAAAGTATAGTAAATTTTTATTAGAGAAATGTAATCTGGTAAAAAAATTATATAAATATATACAAGAATATTAAAGGGGGACAAAATGAAAATAGCTCAAGAATTAAGACAAGGAAGCACAATTAAAATAGGAAACGATCCATTTGTAGTGCTAAGAGCAGAATACAACAAATCAGGAAGAAACGCTGCTGTTGTAAAATTAAAAATGAAAAACTTAATAGCAGGAAACATTGTGGATACAGTTGTTAAAGCTGATGAAAAAATGGACGACATCAGACTTGAAAAAGTTAAAGCAATCTACTCTTACCATGATGGAACTTCTTATGTGTTCTCTAATCCAGAAACTTGGGATCAAGTTGAATTATCTGAAGAAGATTTAGGAGATGCTTTAAACTACTTAGAAGAAGAAATGGAAGTTGAAGTTGTTTACTACGAAACTACTCCAGTTGCAGTTGAAATTCCTACTTTCGTTGAAAGACAAATCGAATACACTGAGCCAGGATTAAGAGGAGATACTTCAGGAAAAGTTTTAAAACCAGCTAGATTAAACACTGGATTTGAAATTCAAGTTCCTATATTCGTTGAACAAGGTGAATGGATCAAAATCGATACAAGAACTAACGAATATGTAGAAAGAATTAAAAAATAATAAATATTAAAAAATTTTTAAGAGCTGTTCTAATTGTAACAGCTCTTTTTTTGTCTTAAAAATTTTATTTATTAAATTTTTAATTTGCTCATTAATTTAGTTTGTATAAAGAAAATATTTTCAATTTCCTAAAATTTATTTTTATAAATCTAAAATTGTAACAATACAATTTCTTTTGAAAAACTTCCAAAATATTTTTAAAATGGTATACTTATATCATAAGAGTATTACAAAAGTTTTGGGAGGATAATATTATGTACAAACCAGATTATTTAATGATGACACCAGGACCTAGTATAGTTAGACAAAACGTAATGGAAAGACGTGCAGAATTTTTTGGAAATCCAGATTTAGATGAAGATTTCTTTAAATTTTATGATAACTTGGCAGAGAAAACAGCAAAGATATTTGGTTGTAAAAAAGAGAACATGATATTTATGAGCGGTGAGGGAATGGTCGGTCTTGACAGTGCCTGTGCTTCACTTACAGAACCGGGAGACAGAGTTCTTGTTATAGAAAACGGGCTTTTTGGAGCAGGATTTGCCGACATGGTAAAACCTTATGGAGGAGAAACTGTAACACTCAGCTTTGAAACAAAAAGAAAAATTGATATAGAAAAAGTAAAAGAATTTTTAGAAAAAGACAGCAATTTTAAATTCGCAACAGTTGTTCATTGTGACACACCGACAGGAGTTTTAAATGATGTAAAAGAAATATGCAGACTTTTAAAATCGAAAGGAATTTTAACAGTTGTAGATACAGTGGCTGCAATAGGAGGAGAACATTTTAATGCAGAAGAATTTGGAGCTGATATTGTTCTTGGAGGTTCTCAAAAATGTTTTTCAGCACCGCCGGGAATAACAATGCTTTCAGTAAGTGATGATGCCTGGGAAGCTATAAAAAATAGAAAAACTCCAATAGCCTCTTTCTACTGTAATCTTTCTTATTGGGAAAATTGTGTTGAGAAAAAACTTTTCCCTTATACAATGCCGTCAAGTGATTTGATGGGATTTGATACAGCTGTTGATAATATTTTGGAAGAGGGAATAGAAAATCTTGCAGAAAGACATCATAAAACAGCTGAGTACTGCAGAGAGGGAATAAAAAAATTAGGACTTAAACTATATCTTGAAGATGATTTTTCTTCAACAGTGACAGCTTTTTATGTTCCAGACGGATTTACAGTAAATGGATTTATAAAAAAATTAAAAGATGAGTATAAAATATTTATCGGAGGATCATATGGGCCTTATGCAGATAAAGTTTTAAGAATAGGTCATATGGGAGAAAGTGCAAAAATAGAGTATATTGAAAAAACTCTTACAGCTATAAAAAACATATTGGGAAAATAAATCTTTGAAATATATATTAAATTATGCAGACAGACCTCCAATTAAAACTGTCTAAAAAAACATCGTTCACAGAAAGAGAAAAGCCAGCCTTAAATCAGCTGACTTTTTTCTTTTTATATTTAATTATTTTTTTCTTTGTTTTCAAAATATTCTTTTCCTCTGAAATAGAAAATAAGTGAGAATACTATGATAATCATTCCTGCAACAGTATTAAAAGTTGGTTTTTCATCTGGAAGCATAATCCAGCTTAAAACAGCTCCAAGAATAGGATTTATAAGTCTGCACATATTAACTTCAGAAACTTTTGTGTTTTTATCTTGAAGAGCCATAAACCAGAAACTGAAAGCAAATACAGAAACAAAAACAAGTGTTCCTAAGCTAAGATAAAAAGGAAGAGGTTTTCCTATAAAATTATGGTATCCCTCAATAGCTACTCCTGTGATGTAAAGTAAAAATCCCCCGAAGAACATTTGAACAGCATTTAAAAATATAGGATCAATATCAGCTTTATATTCTGATAATTTAATTGCTGAAAATCCTTGGAAAATAATATTTAAAAATAAAAGAGCAATACCGATAAGTCCTATTGTTCCAACAGAGTAGCCGTCTTTTTTTACACCTATAATCATAATAAGACCCACAAGACTTATAAGAATACTTATAATTTTATGCTTGTTAAGTTTATCGTGTGTTGTCATTATATGGCTTAAAATAATATTTACAAAAGGAGTAGTTCCCATTATTATTGAAGAAACAGCTCCGTCAACAAGATTTACCCCGATATAAAAAGCTGCATACCCAAGAAATATATTTACAAAAGTAAGAAGCAGGAATAAATCTTTATATTTTTTTATTTCTGCAAACATACCTTTATGCCATGTATAAGCTAAAAGAATAATTCCCACTGATGTAAATCTAAGACCAGCGAAATTCATAGGGGACATATCGTAACTCAGTCCTGTTTTTATTACCGGATTAACAATAGCCCATAAAACAGATGCCAGAACGGCATAAAACAAACCATTTTTTTTAACCATTTTTTCCTCCAAAATTTAATAATCCTTTACATTGTAAAACAGATAACATAAAATGGCAAGGAGAAAAGTACTGTAAAAGTTTCACTAGAGAAACAAAAAATATATCAAAAAATAAAAATCCCTGCATTGAAAAATAAATTTTCATCAGCAGGGTAATTTTTTATAAAACTCCGTTTTCAAATTTAAGTCCGGCAATTAAAAGCTGAGCAGCTCTTTCATTTGTTGCCATTGGAACTTTATGAACGTCGCAAAGTCTTCCTAAAGCTCTGATGTCTGGCTCATGAGGCTGGCTTGTAAGCGGATCTTGGAAAAAGAAAACAGCATCAATAAGTCCGTTTGCTACATCAGCACCAATCTGCTGGTCTCCTCCAAGAGGTCCTGAAAGATATCTTTTAATGTTAAGCCCTGTGGCATCCATTATTCTTCCTCCAGTTGTTCCAGTTGCTACAAGTTCATAATTTCTAAAAAAATCTACGTGTTCTTTTACAAATTCAACAAGTTCATCTTTTTTTTTGTCATGTGCAATTAATGCAATTTTTTTATTCATGTAGTATCCTCCGATAAAATAATTTTGCAGTTTATATTTTCTATAAATAATTATATAATATTTTATTATTTCATTAAAGTGTGATAAAATACAAGAGAGATTTTTTTATAATATATTTGTATAGTTTTAATAATTATATAATAAAGAAAATAAAAAATCTATAAAAATAATGTAAAAAACAAAAATAAGTATCAGGAGAAGAAATGGAATTTAAGCAGATAGAATATATTAACAGGGAGACTGATAAAATAGAAATAGAAAAAGTCCCTGGAGAAAACTTTTTAAAATTTTTATATTACAATCCTTTTGGAAAACTTTCACTTGAAGCATTAGTAAAAAGAAAGTTCCTTTCAAAATGGTATGGAAAGAAAATGGACAGCCCTAAATCATGCAGTATGATAGAAAATTTTGCCAGAGAAAACGGGATAGATTTAAACGAGGCAGAAAAAAATCTTAATGAATTTACATCTTTTAATGATTTCTTTATAAGAAAATTAAAAGAGGGAGCAAGAAAAATAGATTTTGAAGAAAGTACTCTTGTTTCGCCGGCAGACGGAAAAGTTTTAGTAATAGAAAATATTCACGACAGCAGTAAATTTTTCTTAAAAGGTGAAGAATTTACGTTAGGAGATTTCTTTAAAAATGAAGTTCTGGCAGAAAAATATCTTGGGGGAATAATGATCATTGTAAGACTTGCTCCTGCAGATTACCACAGATTTCATTTTCCTGCAGACGGAAAAATTTCAATGAGCAGAAAAATAGAGGGGTATTACTATTCTGTTTCTCCCCATGCAATAAGACAAAATTTTAGAATTTTCTGTGAAAACAAAAGAGAATATTCAATTTTATCAACAGAAAAATTTGGTGATATCTGTATTGCTGAAATCGGTGCAACAATGGTCGGAGGAATAAAACAGACATACGAGCCTGATACTTTTGTAAAAAAAGGAGACGAAAAAGGATATTTCTATTTTGGAGGTTCAACTGTTATAATGTTCCTAGAAAAAGACAGAGTTGAAATTGACAGGGATATTTTAGAAAACAGCATAAACGGAATAGAAACAAAAGTATTTATGGGAGAGGGAATAGGAAAAAAATTCTAAGGAGTAAAAATTTTGAAAAGAAAACCTTGCTATTTTAAAAAAGGTGATATCATAATTTATTCTTTGCTTTCACTTTTTTTCTTTTTTGCAGTGAAATATGCTTTGGGAATAGAAGCTGTGAAAGGAAACAAAATAGAAATATATGTTGATAATCAGCTGAAATATGTTTATCCTTTAGAGGAAAAGAAAAAAGAATATTTTGTGGACACAAATCTTGGGGGAGTAAATGTCTTAGTAGAAAAAATGAAAGTGAGGGTTACTTCTTCAAATTCACCATTAAAAATCTGTGTCAAACAGGGGTGGATTTCAAATGCAGGAGATACAATAATCGGTATTCCAGACAGGCTTTTAATTAAAATTGTTGGAGATAAAAAAGAAAATGAAGAACTTGACGGAATTATAAGGTGATATGATGAAATATAAACATATATTTATAAAAGTTTTTATTGTGGGAACTCTTCTTGTTATTATTCAGACAATGCTTCAAAATATGAATGGCTTTTTAAGTGTGATAAACGGGCTTACAAAATATCTTCGTCCTTTTATATATGCCATGTTTATTGCGGTGCTTTTAAATCCAATGGTGGAGTTTGCAGAAAAAAAACTTAAATTTAAAAGAGGAATGGCAATAGCAATGTCACTTATTGCATTAATTCTTTTTTTGACAGGAACACTTCTTTGGTTTATACCAAACCTTATAGACAGCTTTGAAGAAATTATAGAAAAGTTTCCGGCTTTTCAGGAAAATTTTAATAAATATTTAGAAAGAATATTTGCATTTTTAAGAGAAAAAAATCTTCTTCTTATGGACGGGGAAGAGATAAAGCAGGCAATACAGGATTTCTTTGTGAAAAATATGAATAATATAAAGGCTCTTTTAATTTCACTGGGGCTTAATGTTATCGACTGGATAGTTGAGATATTTATAATTCTTCTGGGGGGATTTTTAGCACTTTATTTTATTTACAACAGAGAATATTTTATGCAGTATATAAAAAATATGATATTTATTTTCTATGGAGATAAAGAAGCTGATGAGGGCTTAGATTTTCTGATAGAATGTAAAAATATATTTTTAAATTATATGGCAGGAAGAATAATAATTTCTGTAATAGTGGGGCTTATAGCTTTTGCTGTTATGAAAATTGCATCTGTTCCTTATGCACTTTTAAATGCAGTTATGATTGGTGTAGGAAATATGATACCATATTTTGGTTCAATAGCTGCTGGAATTATTGCATTTATTCTTGTGCTTTTATCAAATCCGATAAAATGTTTTTATCTGCTTCTGGCAATAGTAATTGCCCAGAATGTTGACGGATATATAATCGGGCCGAAAATTTTAGGAAAGCGTGTGGGAATAAGTTCTTTCCGTACCGATTTTATGGGCTTGCATACTTTGTCTTTCTGGATAATTGCTTCTGTAATTATTATGGGAAATATTATGGGAACTCTTGGAATGTTTTTAGGTGTTCCTATATTCGCAATAATAAAACTTATTTATATAAGAATATTAAAAAATAAAAAAGAAAAATTAAAGATTGAGGAGAAACAAAACTAATGAAAGATTTTACAATAATTGCATCATCAACTATGGGGCTTGAAAGTATAGTAAGAGATGAATGTATTGAGCTTGGATTTAAAGATGTCCATGCATTTAACGGAAAAGTTGAATTTAAAGGAAATTTTAAAGATGTGGTAAAAGCCAACATTCATTTAAGATGTGCAGACAGAATATTTATAAAAATGGGAGAGTTTAAAGCTCTTACTTTTGAAGAACTTTTCCAAAATGTAAAAAAAATAAAATGGAGCGAAATAATAGAAAAAAACGGAGAATTTCCTATAAGCTGGGTAAGTTCTGTTAAATCAAAACTATTTTCAAAATCTGATATTCAAAGAATTGCTAAAAAAGCTATTGTTGAAAATATGAAAGAGATTTACGATATTGAAAAATTTCCAGAAAACGGGCCGTTATTCAGAATAAAAATTCAAGGAAATAAAGATATTTTTACAATAATGATTGATACCAGCGGAGATGCACTTCACAAAAGAGGATACAGAAACTTAATAAATGAAGCTCCTCTTAAAGAAACAATGGCTGCTGCCCTTGTAAAACTTAGCCGTTGGAAAGGTGGAGACAGACCTTTTGTAGACCCAATGTGCGGGACAGGAACTATTGCCATTGAAGCTGCTATGATTGGAAGAAATATTGCTCCTGGAGTAAACAGAAATTTTGCTGCAGAAAGCTGGAAAGTTATTCCAAAAGATTTATGGATAGATTTAAGAGACGAAGCATTTTCACAGGAAGATTATGATAATAAAGTTATGGTTTATGCTTCTGATATTGATTTGGACACAATTAAAATAGCAGAAGAAAATGCTGAAAGAGCTGGAGTGGAAGATGATATTCTTTTTGAATGTAAAAACTTTTTAAATCTTGAAGCTATGGCTGAAAAAGGCTGTCTTGTAACAAATCCTCCATATGGAGAAAGACTTTTAAATGATGAAAAAGTTGAAAGACTTTACACTCTTTTAGGAGATATATGCAGAACAAGATTTCCAAAATGGTCTTATTATATAATCACTTCTTATCCAGAATTTGAAAAATATTTTGATAAGAAAGCTACAAAAAACAGAAAACTTTATAATGGTGGAATAGAGTGCCATTATTATCAATATTACGGTGAGAGATAATATGAATAAAAAAGATTTTAAAGATTATAATACAGAAGTAATGCTTCAGATTTTAAAAAAATCTGAGGTTGAACTTCAAAAAGCAGAAGCAGAAAATGACAGCGAAAAAATAAAATTTATAAATGAAGAAGTAATTCCAAAATATGAAAAACTTTATCTTGCTCTTGCTGAACTTGATATAAGAGATAAATCAGAAGAAGAGATAAAAACTTTCAGGGAAACTGTGGATAAAATTGCTGAATCAAACGGACTTACAGAGGAGTTTATAAAAAAATGTATTTCTGTGAGAGAAGAATTAAAAGGGAAATCTGGAGCAGAAGTTACAAAGAGAATGTTTGAATATGCAGTGAAAGACCTTAAAAAGAAAAAAAGAATTCTTCTTGAAAGAATGGACGTTCTTTTAAAAGAGGAAGCAAAATTAGAAGCAGATTTAAAAGAGTGTATCCAGTATGATGCAGAGATGGAAATTTCTGGAAAAATTGTTGATGTAAGAGAAAAGAAAAGAGATTTAAAAGAAATTTTAGATGCAAATGATAAAGAGATTGAAAAAATTCAAAATCATATAAATACAAAATGGAGATATGAGATTTTCGGAACTGTTTCAAGAGACGAACTTAAAAAAGCGGCAGAGGGAGAATAATTATGTTAAAAACTCTTGTAATTTTTATAGTTGTAATATTTTTAGTTACAATAGGAAGAAATAAACTTGCAGGAACTCATGCAAGAAAAAATATAAAAATATTAGAAAGTAAAGCGGAGGTATCAATGTCAGATTTAGTATTAAATGCAAAAATAGTAACAGATAAAGGAGATATAAATTTAAAACTTTTTCCAGAAGTTGCACCACTTACAGTGTTAAACTTTGCACACCTTGCAAAGAGAGGATACTATGATAATTTAAAATTCCACAGAGTAATATCTGATTTTATGATTCAAGGTGGAGACCCAACAGGAACAGGTGCTGGCGGACCTGGTTACCAATTTGGAGACGAATTTAAAGAAGGAGTTGTTTTTGACAGAAAAGGACTTCTTGCAATGGCAAATGCTGGAAAAAATACAAACGGATCACAATTTTTTATAACTCATGTGGAAACTCCATGGCTTAACTATCACCACACAATTTTTGGTGAAGTTGTGTCAGCTGCTGACCAAGATGTTGTAAATAAAATTGCTCAGGAAGATGTAATAAAAACTATTGAAATCACAGGTGATTTTGATAAATTTATGACAGAAGAAAATAAAAAAATGGCAGACCAGATTGATGAAATCTTAGACAGCCAATTTAAAAATTTAAGAAAATATTAATTGTTCATTTTCTTTGGGCGGTCAAAGAAAACGAACCAAAAGAAACCCGCCCTGCTGGTGAAAAATAATTTTATTAATTTTGTTCTCAAAACTAAAATTCATA
>ENA-OPVT01000125-OPVT01000125.1-human-gut-metagenome-genome-assembly--contig:-NODE-125-length-60591-cov-3.663308_pt1 | contig 60591 bp, 60 predicted proteins | sample MGYA00241499_ERZ501990 | MGnify/ENA primary metagenome ERZ501990 (study PRJEB25962, sample SAMEA2042104) | human gut metagenome | biome: human gut; feature: human-associated habitat; material: faeces...
TGGAGTCAAATTGATGTTAAAAAAGAAATATAGATAACTAAAATTGACTAATAATTACTAAATACAAAGGTACTTTGTCAAAATCTAGCGATGTGCTAGATAACTGAGCTTAGTTAGATAAATTATAGTTTTATAACATAGATTAGAGCAAGAAATTTATAATATAAAAAGGGGCTGTTAAAAAATACAACAACCCCTTTTTATATTTATTATTTTTTAAAACATAAAGCTAATGCTCCTAATAGAGCTGAATCATCTTTTAATTTAGGAAGAACAATATACTCATCTATATTTTTTAAAATCTTATCATTTTGCACATAGTTATTTAGAAGTTTAACAATTCTTTCCTTAATTAAAGGTAAAAGATTTCCTCTCTTTATAATATCTCCACCAATAATAATTTTTTCTGGAGATAAAACAAGAATATAATTTACAAGAGCATGAGCTATATAGAAAGCTTCCATATCCCAAGCTGGATGATTTTCAGGAATATCTTTAAATTCAACTCCCCATCTTCTTTCAAGAGCCATTTCAGATGCCATTCCTTCAAGACAGTTACCACCATGGAAAGGGCAGTTTCCTACAAATTTATCTCTAGGGTGTCTATTTACAAAAATATGTCCCATCTCAGGGTGTAACATACCATGAACTAATTTTCCTTCAACAATAGCTCCTCCACCTACACCTTTTCCAATAGTTAAATAAATAGTATTAGAGATACCTTTTCCTGCTCCCCATATATGTTCTCCATACACAGCAGTATTTACAATAGTATCAAAATAAACAGGTATATTAAGAGCTTTTTCAATCTCTCCAACAATATTAAAATTTCTCCAAAAAGTTTTCGGAGTAGAAGTGATATATCCATATGTTTTAGAGTCTTTGTGTAGATCTATAGGTCCAAAGCAACCTATTCCAATAGCTTCAATCTTCTTATTTTTAAAGAAAGAGATTACTTTTTCCATAGTGATCTCAGGAGTTTCAGTTGCAAAAGAAACTCTTTCCATGATCTCTCCCTTTTCTGTTCCTATACAGCAAACAAATTTTGCTCCACTAGCTTCAATAGCTCCAAAGAACATAAAACCATCCCCTTTTAACATCTTTTTTTTATTTTACCATTTATTTTTACTTTTATCAAAAATTATTAAGATAGAAGAGAAAATTTAGCAATTTCTTAGAAAGTATAGTATAATAAAAAAGTAAATAGGAGTGTTAGAATATTAATGAAATAGATTTTTAGGAGGAGAAATGGTATTAGCAGGAAATAAGAAAGCATTTTTCGATTATTTCATAGAAGATAAATTTGAAGCTGGAATAGAATTAGTAGGAAGTGAGGTTAAATCTGCAAAGGCAGGAAAACTAAGTATAAAAGAGTCATTTATTAGAATAATAAATGGAGAAGTTTTTATTATGGGAATGTCAATTGTACCTTGGGATTTTGGAAGTGTATACAATCCTGAAGAAAGAAGAGTTAGAAAACTTCTTTTACATAAAAAAGAGATAAAAAAATTACATGAGAAAGTAACTCAAAAGGGGTACACAATAATTCCTTTAAATGTTCATCTATCTAAAGGATATGTAAAACTTGAAATAGCTCTTGCTAGAGGAAAGAAAACTTATGATAAGAGAGAGAGTATAGCTAAAAAAGATGTAGAGAGAGATTTGCAAAGAATGGCAAAAATAAGATAGTATTGAAAAATAGCTAGGTATATGATATAATAATATGAAAATTAAATAATGGGAGTGCAAAGGTTTCGACGGGGTTCTCAGGTTATAGGTAGCAGGTCAGGGTGACCGCTGTGAGAGGTCAAACACATCGTTTAGATGGAAACAGAAATTACGCTTTAGCTGCTTAATAAGTCAGCTCACCTCTGAACATTCTCTTCTGTAAGCGTGTTCAACTGAGGTGTCACTAAAATACAGATTACCCTAAGTGATTTCTCTAAGCTTTAGGGGACATTCTAGAGGATAGCTTTAATCAGCCCTGTCTGTGGGATTGGTTACTGCGAAGTTCAATAGCAGACTAAGCTTGTAGAAGCCTATGGCGCTGGTAATTTCGGACACGGGTTCGATTCCCGTCACTTCCACCATCATTCGCCATGTCCAAACTAGGGAAGAACCTAATGTTTATGGTAATTGACGATTTGTAGATAATAATTTTTTTAACGAAAGTTTGTATAATAGTTTGCACAAGTAAGTCATCTTTTGATTCGAGGTTTTTACCTAATTCAATAAGATGATTTTTTATTTGTGCTCTACTTAATTTTTGTGTCATAGAATTATATTTTAATTTTTCCTCTTTAAGATTTAACATTTCCATATCAATTTCCTCCCTTTTAATTTTAAACTCATGATTAGATATCAGATCATTTAATGAAAGATCTAATAGCTTATCAATTTTCTTTTGAAGTGTAGCTAGTGATTTTTCAATTCTACTGATTTCCTTATTAGAATCTTTAAAGTTAGAATTGAAATATGAGTATACTTTTTCAGTTACTATATCTATTTGAGGATCAGAGAAGATATTGTCCTTTAAGATAGTGATTACAAGATTTTCTAATAACTCTTTTCTTATTGGATAATTTTTACAGTCATTGACCTTATCTTTTCTTCTTCTACAAAGGTATCCATAGCTAAAAGATCCATTTCTATTTTTACTTCTATAGCCACCAGAATATACACCACCACATTCCCCACACTCACATAAACCTGTTAATAGGTATGTATTGATAGCAGTAGAGCGAGAAGAGGTATTTCTAGTCTTGCTTTTAAATTTTAATTGGACCTTTTCAAAATCCTCTTTAGAAATAATAGCAGGAATTCCATTTTCAATTTTTAATTCTTTACCAGTAAGCTTTCCATGTTTATCTTTTTTACCAAAGATAAAAGTTCCAGTGTATTTTTCATTAAGTAGAGTATCTCTAATACTTAACTTTTTAAATGGTTTTCCTAACTTATTTTTTAATCCTAATGAATTTAATCTATCAGCAATATTTGCATATCCTCTTCCTTCAAGGAAGAAAGTGAAGATTAATTTTACAGTTTTAGCTTCTTCTTCATTAATAATGTATTTTTTATCTGGAGTGAGATTGTATCCTAAAGGTGGGAATACCTCCAGTGTGGATACATTTTAAAGCATTTTCTTTAAGTCCTTTTCCAACCTCCCTAGATAAGTTTGCAGAAAAGTATTCGTTCATTCCAGTGATAAGTGATTTTAGAATAATTCCTTCTGGAGAATCATTTACTTGCTCTAATACAGAAAGTAATTTTACTCCATTATCATTAAGTGTTTTCTCATACATTGCATGGTCATACCTATTTCTTGCAAATCTATCAAACTTGTGAACTATTACACATTCAAAGTTACAAAGTTTAGAATCTTCAATCATTTGTAAGAACTCTTCTCTATCTTCAGTTGAAGTTCCAGATATAGCTTCATCTGCATATATTTTTACTAAGTTGTAATTATTCTTTTTACAGAATTCCTTAATTGCTCTTATTTGAGCTGATATACTTTCTACTCTTTGGTTATCAGAACTGTATCTACAATATGCTACTACATTTTTCATATTTAATCCTCCTCTTTAGTTTTAGAGCTGAGATAAACTCAGCTCTACTTTTTATTTATTGATTTGTTTTAAGATCTCTTTAAGAAGCATTGCAAGTAAAGAGTCACAGTTAATACTTGCTGTGCTGATGTTAATAGTTACATCTTTTTTCATAAGATATCAACTCCTTTAAAATATGTTTTACTAAAAGTATTGGAGATGATATACTCTAATTGCAGTAGGAGTATATTCTTTAGTCTAATACTTTAGAATACTCTAGAGTCTATTTGGATTGACAGTCTAAATAGACTCTTTTATATTTAGTCATTCATTTTTTCACCTCTCTCCTTTTTTTGACATTTTCCTTGGAGATGTCCCATCTCTTTGAGTTCTTCCTTATTTTGTAAAAATTCTTCTTCTTTAGTAAGTAGCTCAAGATCTTCTAAAACTTGCAAAAGAAGTTCTAGTTCCTTTTCTTTTACAATGGATTTGCTTTTTCTCTTGATTTTGATCTCCTCCTTATATTTTTAATAATATATAATTAATGGATATTTTAACTATATACAGGATGATAGCAAATTACTAAAATAGATAATTAAATATAATATCTATTAATAAGGAGGCCCCCATTTATCATTATTATTTGGGATCATTCCTAAAGTATTATTATTTCCTATTTGCTGAGGGCATGGATTAGAATTCCATTTTTGGCATGGTTCAATTTGCTGAGATTGTCCATAATTATTAAGTCCTATATCTGATTGATTATTCCAATTTGGTTCAATAGGCCATTCACAATTATTATTTGGTATCACTCCTAAATTATTACTGTTTCCTATTTGTTGAGACCATGGATTAGTATTTTCAGAAGGATTCCAACCATAAGGAAATTGTAGATAATTAAAGCCACATTTATTATTTTCTTTTTGAAAAAACTGAGTTGTATAAGAATAAGAGGTATAAGGTTTATTCTCAATAATTGCTATTTGATTATTAATTAATTGTCTAGAATACATAGCCATTTCAAATAAATAAGTTAAATTTTCGGTTGTTATAGTAGAAAAATTATTTTCAATACCTTCAGGATACAGAAGTTTTAACAAACCTTTTAGTGTTTTGTAAATGGCTGAAGTAGTTCTAGAACTTCCAAGATCTTTATTGAGGTTATGCTTGTTCAGTAAAAACTCAATATCGATTGTTTTTTCTCGTAAAATTGGAATGACTTCTTTAAAAAGATTAAGTGTATCTTTGTCTACTTTACCTTTCATAGAGTCATTAAAAGTACGACAATCATATGACAAAGGCATTCCATCAACTCTGCTAAGAAATGGGATAATATCTTTTGAACTAGAAATTATAGTATCTTTAAAAAGATTAATTTTATTTTCCCAAATTTTTTCGTAATCTATATTATCTTTAGGATTTCCTAGTAAGATAATTGAATTAGTTGATGTTTTTTTCATAAAGCCAGCCTGGATATATCCTTCATCTTCATCTCCATTTTTATATACTTGTATAGTGTCAATTACTTCAGGATCATTTATTTTTCCTATTTCATCTATTATAAGTGCTTCAGTCTCAGAATAAAAATCACCTTTCTTTTTATTCCTTCCATCAAGAAAAAGAGAACTTCGAGTAACATTTGTAGAGTATAGATTATAACCTAGTAGGGAATAAGGATAAGTTTTTCCAATTTCTGGTTTTGCTATATCTACGAATAAATATTTTTTTTCAACTAAAGGAACTAGTCTTGACAGAAAAGTTATTTTCTCAATAGGTTTAAGAGCAGAATACTTAACTCCAAAAGGAGTTAAGAGATGCTCTATTCTAGAATTTAAACTTATATTTGGAGAAAAATAAAGGTTTATCCATGATTTATAAGGAGTTTTGTAATGGTAAATTTTGAGCTCCTTAATTGTGAAGATTTTCTCGATTGGTGAATATTCTAATATTCCTTCACATTCATATATCTTTTTCTCTTGAAACTCCAAAAGGAAATTTTCCAGATCATTAGGGAATAAGATAAGTTTACAATCTAGAGTTAGATTCTTTTTCCCTATTATAGTAACATTAAGTCCTATATCATCGTTAGTTAAAGTTTCCCAGAACATTTTGAATTGAACTTTTTTTTCTGTAGTAGTTCCATTTACTATCAGTTCTTTAATATCTTTTTTCTCCAATAGAAGTTTAGAAGGTAAGTGTTCTATCTTTTCAATAAGTGTCCAACTAAATGGGTTAGTCTCACTTAAAGTGGGATTTTCTTTCAATAGCTTACATAGCATATCTATATGTTTCTTTGATAACAAGTTAAGAATTTTTCCTTCATTATTATTTAAATTTTTCATATTATTCCTCTCCTTTAATCTTGTTTTGTGGGAAATCATTTTTATTAAGTTTTATTCCTGGTTTTAGGTTAAATAACTCTTTAGTTCCTTGACCAGATTTGAGTATGTTATAAACTTCTTGATAACTATTTCCCATTTCTTTTTTATTAGTTGAGCAATTTAAAATTAACTCAAAAATTTTTTCTTTTTCCTCTTTTGATAGAGACAAAGTAGCAATTTTTTCTTTTAGAGTATTTTTCCACTCTTCTTCTGAAGCTTTTTCTTGTTCGACATATTTAGCTTCTTCTTCTTGAATTGACTTCTCTAACTCTACTAAATCATCATTACACCTAATAAAAATAAAATTATTAGTTAATTTAAGTAACGATTTATCAAAAGATAAACTTTCTAGTATATCTTTTTTAATAATTCCTTTTCCTAAAATAACATACTCTGTTTCTAGTATTATATTTTCTAGTTTGTTTATATTGTACGGTTTACCAAGAGTAAGATCTAAAGCTGTTTTATTATTTGTTATACAAGCTATTCTTCTTACCTCATTTAGATTTTTTTCCATAGATTCCTCACTTACAATTCATAGAATTTTTTTACACCTTAAAATTAAGTAAGAAATTTCTCACCTATAAAGAGTGTAATGAATTATTCTATTGTTTTTTAGCAATCAAAGAGTTCAATCTTATTAAAGACTTGGGAAGTCGTTAGCAATTTAATTCCTTCCCAAGACTTCTACTTTTTAAGTAGTGATTAATACCCTCTTAGTTCCATATACTCTGCTAATAATGTATCTCTTATCTCTAATAAGAATCTTATTTGCTCCTCATCTTCCTCTATAGGATATTTTAGAATATCACAAATATTAGAGATTTGTTCAAGTAAGTCTCTTAGTTTTTCACTCTCTGTCATTTTTTCACCCCCTTTTTATGGAAAAGTTTTTATTTTTTTACCTCCTTTCTTTTTAGAGAAATTTATTTTTTGTAGATCTAAATGCAGATCTTTAGTTAGGAGTTAAACATATTTATGTACTCTTATATAGAGATTACATAGTTTTCATGTAACTCACTTTAAAACTAATTAACTAAGGCATATTTTTACCTTCCTTTCTTCCTTTATATTGGAAAGTTTTTTAAGAGAACACTTTTAAACTTATAAGTTTTATGATATAATTATTAAAATGATTATATCTATTAACTAAAGCATTTACTTCATAGTTCTTTTATATGATAATGATATAACAAAATTTTTAGAAAAACCAAAATAAAAAAGGTGTTTCGCTAAAAAAATTTTTTATTGAATTAGAGGTGAAGTTTTATATGGAAAAAATAAGTTTAGAAGAAATGTACCAAATGTATATAAAAGGAAAAATTGAAATTTACGAAGCAAAATCAAAGAATATAAAAAATATTAAAAACGATAATAGAAATTTCTTTATATTATCTAAAAAAATTATGGAAGAAAGTCAGGCACAACTTTTTTTCAAATCATATAATAAGGATCTGTTTATAAAGGATAGAGGAATTTTACAGTATAATAATAAGTATTTTTATTATATAATTGAAATTTCAAGAGAAAATTTAGAAAATCTTGATAGAGAAATAGCTATAAATACTCCAGTTTATCTAGAAAAAATTAATAATTTAAATATAATTGGAGAAGATATTTTTGAGATTAAAAATGGAGAGAATTTTAATATTTTAAAGTTGAAGACAGGATTTGAAGAGTATTTTTCTGAAACAGTAGAAAATATTCAATATATTTTTTTATCAGAAAGTGATAGGAAAAATTGGAATACTTTAAAATATATCATTTTGACTATAGATGGAAAAAATATTTGTTACAAAAATCTAGATGGTGAGCTTTTAAAAATAGAACTTCCTCAAATAAATTTTGATAAAATAATAGATATTTCTGTGGATAGTCAAAATTTAGTTGTTCAAGATAAAGATAAAGTTAAATTATATTTTAGAGACAAAGAAGTTTTAATAGCAGACGAGTTTATTCAAGTACGTGGTAAGGTTTATTTCTTTAAGAAAAAAAATACAAATAAGATATTTGATAATTTTGGAAAAGAGATAAAAAAAGGTTTTAAAGTACTTTCAACTCTTCCTAATAAAGTAACTGAAAGAATTATAGTATTAGAAAATACTAAGAGTCATAAAAAGGCTATTTTGATTTTTTCAGAAAATTTTAAAAAATGTTCATTAATTGAAGAAAAAATATATATTTTGAAAGAAAAAGTAGTTGTTGATTATAATGATTTTACTTCAAAAAATAAAATAAAAATTTTAAATTTGGAAGGAAAATCAATAGTTTTAAAAAATGTAGAGCCAAAAGCACCAAGGCTTTTAGAAGTAGAACCTTTGCATAATAATGAACTTAATGTAAATTTAATTATAATTCCAGTTTTAGAAGAAAGAGGGACATTCTATTATAAAGAAGATTGTAATAAAACTTTTTATTCTAATATGTTTTTAGTAAATATCAAAGAGATTGGATTTAAAAAATTCTATTTAATACCTCCAAAAGATATAAGTTTTGATATCACTAAGGTTGATGAAGATGAACTAGAAAAAGAGATAGAAAAGAAAAATAGATACTATAATAAGAAAATAAAAAAGGTATTTCTTGAGAAGAGTGAGCGAGGTATTTATGGAATAAATTTATTCTTTTGTTTTATTTATGAGATAGAATTTTGGGAGAAAAAGTTAAAAAAATATTATGAGACTTTCAGAGTAAAGTTATTTTATGAACAAAATATCAAAGAAAATAATTTTGAAGAAATTGATAGAACTGAATATCAAGAAAGTCAATCGAAGAAAAAAGCTTTATTGATATTCGAAGGAAAAACTGATGAGCTAGAGATTGAAGTAGAAAGAGAAAATGAATATTATAATTTAATTCAAAATAGAGAGGATTTAGAAAAAATTAAAAAACTTTCATATGAAGAAATTGAAATAATAAGTAATTTACAAGATCAATCTCCTAATAAAAATAAAGTTTCTAGTATTTGTAAGAATGAGCTACCTGAAAAAGTTCTTGAATATTTAGATAAAATTATAAAATAAATTATTTGTTTTATTAAAATGAGAGTTTATTTTTTGATAAAAATATTTCTAAACCTTATTTTAAAATTAATTATATATTATATAGCAGAGAAATAAGATTTGCATAAGAAAAAACTATGAGTCCAGTTTACAGAAATGTAGACTGGACTTTTATATTACCAAAAAATAGGAGGAGATAGTTATGGGTACATTTGCAGGAATCTTAATTTTAGTAGGGACTACTATAAAAGCATTAGATGATATTTTAAATGATAAAAAATAGGAGATGAGAGGGATGGCAGGAATGAAGTTATATGAAATTAGAAATGGAATGATTGATACTCTAGACATATTTCTAGAAAGTGATCAAACAGAGATAGACAGAGAGAACTATAATGATATTATGAATTATTTAAAGGAAGAGTTAAAGAGCAAAAGCTCTGATCTAATAAAATATATTAGAAATTTAGAATTAGAAAATACTGTAACTAAACTAGAGATTGAAAGATTAGAGGATCTTAAAAAAGGTAAGGAAAAGAAAATTAAATCAATTAAAAGCTATATAAAGAGAATATTACTTGATTTAGATAAAAAGAAAGTGGAAACAGAGTTAGGAAACGTTAGTCTTAGAAAAACTACAAGTGTGGAAATAACAGATATTTCAAAGATACCTAAAGAATACTTAGTAGTAAAAGAGGAAATCACACCATCCAAAAAGCTTATAGGAGATAGCTTAAAGAAAAATATACTGATTGATGGAGCAGTTTTAAAAGAGGATTATTCAGTGTTAATAAAATAATCCTGAAGGAATTACGAGGAATCCTAAAGGATTTAAAAGGAAAATTTTGAGGAAAAGTAGGAAAAAAGGCAGGAATTTAGGAAAAGTGAGGAAGTTTATGTGGAACACAAAAGTGTCTTAAAATCAAATTTCCTAATTCATGATTTAAAAAAGTGTATATAGTTTTCAAGAAAAATACCCATTTTAAAGGAGAAAAGTTGATTATGGAAAATAAAGAGTTTATGGATATCATTGAAGGATTAAAAGGCAATATAAATGACAAGATAAAAGATTTCTTGGAAAACTCACAAGAGTTAAAAGACTTTATAGACTTTAGAAAGAAACACTTCTATAACTATAGCATTAGAAATACAGTGCTTATATACAAGCAAGATAGATCAGCAAGTACAGTAGCAGGATTTAATAAATGGAAAAAGCTAGGTTACAATATTAAAAAGGGAGCTAAAGCAATCAAAATTCTAGTACCATTAATCACTAATAGAGAGAAAGAGGGAAAAGATGAAAAATATGTATATGGATATAAATATGCAAATGTTTTTGACATTAAAAGCACTGTTCCTACAGATAAAGCAGTTGAGCTTCCAACTATTGATACTAGAATGAAAAGAGGGAACAGTCAATATAGGATAACAGAGTTATTTAAAAGGACTAAAGAGATAGTTGAGCAGTATATCCCAGTAGAAGTAACAGATGAACTTGAAGCTAAAGGAATGACAGATGGTGAGAAGATCTATGTTAGAAAGGACAGATATGCAGCTATGAGTGGAACTCTAATGCACGAGTTTACTCACTATCTAAATCATTTTGATGAAAAAAATATAAAGAGTACCAATCAAGAAGAGGTAGAAGCAGAAGTAGGAGCCATGTTATATGGTTCCTATTTTAATTTAGACATTAGTGGAAAATATAAATATATAGCTTTATGGAAAAGTGAAAAGGTAAGACTAGATGAAGCCTTTGATGTGGCATTATCATCATTTGAGCAGTTCCTATATGGATTTAATAATAAAAAAGGATTAATTGATTTATTGGAGGCGAAATAAAAATGTCAGAAATAGTAGTTACAAGAGGAATAAGAGAAGAGTTAGATTTAAGAAATTTAGTAGTTATAGCAGAAACAATTAGAACTTACGAGGAAGAAGAGGACTTTGATGAGTTCCAAGTATTTGATATAAAAAATAATTACATCATTAATAAGCAAGAGATACCTGAAAGAGAAAAAAGAATATCTCTAAGTTATACTAATAAGAAAAGTGAAACTGTATGGGCTATAAAAGGATTTGACCCAATGGTTGGAGAATATTGGACTATTCTATATCCTAGTGAATATTAAAGAGGAGGTATGAAGATGAGTGATTTATTAAAGAAACTAAGAGAGCCATTTAGAAAAGAGGAATTAGAATTTAGAGTAGGAGCAACTAATAATGATAAAAGTATGGGATTAGCACTAGCATATGTTCAAGCAAGAGCAATCCAAAATAGGTTAGATGAACTATTTGGAGTAGATGGTTGGACAGTATCATATAAAGAAATATCAGCAGGATTTATATGTTCATTATCTATAAAGATCAATGACAGATGGGTCACAAAAGAAGATGGAGCGGGAATGACAGAGTATGAAAGTGTAAAGGGTGGAATTTCAAATGCATTTAAAAGAGTGGCTAGTAGTGGATTTGGTATAGGAAGATATTTGTATAATGCTAAGAAAAATTGGTATCCTATAAAACAACAGGGAAGAGGTTATGTATTTACAGAGATACCAATATTGGAGTTAAATAATGAGATAGAGAGCAAATATGACAATGAGAGAAATATAAATTCAAAAGAAAAGACAGAGGATATTATTCTAAACTTTGGTAAATACAAAGGACAAACTTTAACTGAAATCTATCAGAATGACAGAGGATATATAAAATTTTTAAGTGATAAAGCTAATGATGCTAATTTAAAAAATATATGTAAGCAGATGCTAGCAAGTTAAATCAAAGAAAGAACTTATAGTGAGAGAGATTAACTTTCATCATAAGTTCTTTTTTATGATATAAAACATATAAATAATAAAGAGAAGGATAAAAGATTTTAAGAAAAAAATTATAGAATTTTGAAAGGAAGAGATCTAGATTATTTAAAACTATTAAATTTTAGCGAGTAAATTATTAAAACCATAAAAAAAGTATTAAAAAATATAAAATGATTATAAACTTTCAATAAAAAACTATTAAAAACTATTAAAAAATGTTAAAATAATATAAAAAGAAAGGAGAAATATTTTATGCTTTCTGAAGAACTGTTAGTATTAATAAAAAAGATACAAGAAATTAAAGCAGAATCTCAAACTGTAGAAGTAAAATCGGCTCATAATGGTTGTCCTAAAAGATTATATGATACCTTATCAAGTTTTTCAAATCAAGATGGTGGAGGAATAATTGTATTTGGTCTAGATGAAAAACAAGGTTTTGAAGCAGTGGGAGTTTATGATTTACAAGATTTACAAAAGAGTGTAACTGAACAATGTAATCAAATGGAACCAGCAGTAAGAGGAGTATTTACTTTTGCTGAATATGAAGATAAAAATATTTGTGCATTAGAAGTTCCCTCAGTAGAATTAGTAGAAAGACCTTGTTATTATAAAGGAGCTGGAAAGGTTAAAGGATCATATATAAGAGTTGGAGATGCAGACCTTCCAATGACAGATTATGAAATATATAGCTATGAATCATATAAAAAACATGTCCATGATGATGAAAGGGAAGTAGAACGTATAGATTTATCCTATATGGATAGAGAAATTTTAGATAAATATATAGTAGAAAAAAAACAGGCAAAGCCTAAATTTTCAAAATTGAACGAAGAGCAAATCTATGAAATGTTAAATATAAAAAGAGATGAGAGGTTTACTTTAGCAGCTGTTATGAATTTTGCCTTATATCCTCAAGGAGTTTTTCCACAACTTGGAATAACAGCAGTAGTAGTACCTGGATATAGCATAGGAGAATTAGGAAATTCAGGGGAACGTTTTGTAGATAATAAAAGAATAGAAGGAACTATCTCTGAAATGCTTGAAGAAGCAATGGTTTTTTGTAAGAGAAATATGAAAATAAAAACTATAATAAATTCCAAAACAGGAAAAAGAAACGATAGAACAGAATATCCTATTAATGCTGTAAGAGAAGCAATACTCAATGCTTTAATTCATAGAGATTATAGTGTACATACAGAGGGAACACCTATCCAAATTAACTTCTTCACTGATAGATTGGAAATTCATAGTCCTGGTGGATTATATGGAAGAATGACAGTAGAACAACTTGGTAAAGCAAGACCAGATTTAAGGAATCCTACCTTAGCAACTATGGCAGAAAGCTTGAATCAAGCTGAAAATCGTTATTCAGGTATTCCAACTATAAGAATGGAAATGAAAGAGTATGGACTTCCTGAACCTGAATTCAAAAATGGAAGAAATGAATTTGTAGTTACTCTATATAATAAGGAAATAGAACAAAAAAAGATATGTTTAACATTGGAAGATAAAATTGTCGAATTTTGTAAAGAACCGAAAAGTAGAAAAGAAATAGCTGAATTTTTAGAAATAAAGACAACAACTTATGCTTATAGTAAATATATATTGCCACTATTAGAAGAGGGAAGGTTAGGAATGACAATTCCTGATATTCCAGCAAGTAGAAATCAAAAATATTATAAGATATAATAGAAAACAGAGAGAGAAAAAAAATAATGATACTTCTAACAATAGTATGTATACACATATATTAAGAGGAGGTATCAACAATGAGAAAAAGATTATCATACAGAAGAGCAAAGAAAGGTATAGCAGAACAGTATAGTATTTCAATTAACCAAGATATTGTAAGAAGCTTAGGTATAACTGAAAGTAATAGGACGATCTCTATTATGATAGAGCAACTAAAAGAGTGATAATAAGAAAAGTAGAAGAATAACCTATTTATAGCAGACTAGATACATTAGTGTAATAGTTTGCTTTTTTATTACCTTTAAATATTAAATAATTTTCTAAATTCATAATAAGGTAACCTCTTTCTTTATACTAGTATAATACCTATATATAAGTATTAGATAGTATTAAAAAATGATATAAATTTATTTTTTTACTAACAATGTATGTGTATAAGATAGTAGTGAAAAGGAATAGTTTTCTTTTATTACTATCACAGTACCCCCCACGAGTAAGGGGGGTACATAGGTTATATTCTGATATTACTCTATATTCTAATATATAGAAAATACATAGAATAATGGTTAAAACAGCTAAAAATAGGCTAAAAACCCTATAATTTAGCTGTTTTTTTATATTTTATACTCAGTGAGAACGAATATGAGCCGAAACGTAGTGTAGGTGAATAAATGAGTGCTCACTGAAATTATATAGTTATTTTAAGTAATAATGGAGGTTATAATGGATACAATAGAAATTAGTTTAAGAATAATTAAGGAATTAAGTATAATGTTGATAGAAAGGCTTAGAAGAGATATAAACTCTTTAGTAAGTCCTTATGGATATACATTTTGTGATGTATTAGAAGTTTCAAGTACAGGAAATCTTATTATAAAGATCTCTTATCCTAGATACTTTTTTGGGAATAATGCTTATCTTATAACTAAAAGAAGTGAATGTTTTGAAGTACAGAAGTATTTCGTAGATAATATTATGGAAGATCCTTATTGGAAAGATATTATAGGAGAAATTAATCTGTTAAGAGTAGATATTCCTTTTACTTATCAGATGAGAGATAACGAGGAATTTAATAGCTATGAAAATGTATTTCAAATCTGTGCTATTGTATATAATAGAACAAAGAATAAAGCAAGACCAAAGGCTTTCATAGACATGATTGATAGAAAGTTAGAAACTGTTATTTATTCTGATAATGGAAAGTCAGATAAATCTTCTAATAACAAGTTAATGATCTATAATCAATATTTAAACTTGAATCAAAAACTAGATGAAGAAGTATTTGAAGAAACCCTAAAAGCATATGGAGATTTACCATATCGTATAAGGATGGAAGTATCTAAAAGAGTGAGATTAAGAAAAAGCTTTAATGGACAGGAATTTGCTAACTTAGATATACTAGGCAACTATTTTGAGCAATATAAGAACTATATATTAGATTATGTACTGAATAAAGAAGAGATAGATTGGCAATATAATATTTGGTCAGAGCGGCTAGTAAAAGTACTAATAGAAAATAGAACTAAAGGCAACTTTAACTACAAAGTATTTATCTTACAAAATCTTAGTACAATATATGACTATGAAATCTTGAGAAGAGCTTTAGGAAGTGGAATTGGTAATACAAATACTAGAGAAAATGCGATAACTAAGGTTAGAAAAATATTAAATGATATCCAACAGGAAAATAATATAATAGTTATGGATACTTATGCTGTTCTAATGAAAATGAGGGATACTATTATAAATTATAGACTTATGGATTAAAATACAGAGAGCTGAGATTATACTTGGCTCTCTATAACAAGCTTTTATCTATCTGTTATAGAAGCTTTAAAGGCATTTATAATCATTTTTACTTTTCTTGAGATAAAAACTACAAATAATGGTTTGAAGTGCCTTAAAATCAAAATAAAGAGCTTACAGAGGAAATTATATATATAATATCTTAAATTCAATATTATAATGCGTTTTATAATAGGTAAAAAAGAGTTTTTTCTTATGATATATAAGGAACTGAAAAATAGTTATTGATTTTTAGCTAATTAAGTAAATTATGATATAATAAATACGTATAAACGCGTTTATATATTCTATTTAACTAAGGTAAAATGATTAGGTGAAGAACTAAAAAGATAGAAGTGCTTTCTATAATATTCTTAAATACTGTCATTTAGAATATAACAAAAATGAGCAACTTGATTAGGTCTTGTAAAAAATGATTAGGTAACAAATTAAATGTGAAAAGTTTATCTTTTTTGGTATATAATGAACAAATAGTTTTGCTCTGTATATAGGGCTTAATAGATTCTATTATAATTTGATAATAATATTAGAATGTGTTAGAATATATTAGAATTATATTAGAACCTTAGAGGTGAGAAAATGAATTTTTTAGAAAGTATGAATATAGAATTAAAGGAAATATTAACATCTGAATTAAAAAAAGAAGTGGTAGCCTTTGCTAATACTTGTGATGGAACTATTTATATAGGAATTAATGATAAAGGAGAAGTTATAGGAATAGAAAATAGTGATGATGTTATTGAAAGAGCAGGAGCTTCAATAAGAAATGCTATTAAACCAGATATAACTATGTATGTAACATTAAATGTTGAACAAATAGAAAATAAAAATGTTATAGTTATAAGAGTACAAAGAGGAATCTCAAGACCTTATTATATAGCGGAGAAAGGGTTAAAACCATCTGGAGTATATATTAGACAAGGAAATTCATCTGTTCCAGCTTCAGAAGAGTATATAAGACAGATGATAAAAGAAACAGATGGAGATTCATTTGAGAAACTTCGTTCATTAAATCAGAAATTAACTTTTAATTATGCTGATATTATTTTTAAAAATGCAAATATTAGCTTTGGAGATATTCAAAAGAAAACACTTGGTATTATAGGAGAAGATAATTTATATACAAATCTAGGACTTTTATTATCAGATCAATGTGTTCATACATTAAAGATTGCTATATTTGAGGGAAAAGAAAAAGGAATATTTAAAGATAGAAAAGAATTTAAAGGTTCACTTCTAAAGCAGATTACAGAGGCTTTTGAATATATAGATTTACTCAATAAGACACAAGCAACATTTGAAGGACTTATCAGAAAAGATGAGAGGGATTATCCTGTGGAAGCTATAAGAGAAGCTCTTTTAAATGCAGTTGTCCATAGAGAGTATTCTTTTGGTGCAAGTACTCTTATTAATATTTATGAAGATAGAATAGAATTTTTATCACTTGGAGGAATTGTATCAGGACTTTCACTAGAAGCCGTTATGTTAGGAGTATCCCAATCAAGAAATGAAAAATTAGCAGATGTATTTTACAGACTTCATTTAATAGAGGCTTATGGAACAGGAATACAAAAAATCCTTTTAAATTATAAAAATTATAATTTAAAACCAGTATTTAAAGCAGAAACAGGAGCTTTTCAAGTAATTCTTCCAAATGTTCATTACCAATCAGAAATAAAAGAAAATATGGAGAAACAACCATTGGTTTTAGCTGATGAATATAAAAAAATTATTAATTTCTTAGAGCAGGGAACAAAGAGCAGAAAAGAAATTCAAGAATACATAGGATTTAGTCAAGCAAAGATTATTACAATGTTAAAAGAGCTTTTAGAATTTAGATTGATTATAAAAATAGGAAAAGGAAAAAATACGAGATATCAAAAAATTTAAAATAGTTTATAGTATAATATACATATAAATCAAAGAAAAGAGGGGTATAAATATGAAAAAAATAAATCCATATACTCCTGGTGCAGGGGTTATGCCTGGATATTTAGCAGGAAGAGATGAAATTATTCAAGAAGGAAAAGATAGTATTTATTCTTTAATGCATGGTTATCCAAAACAACCAATAATATACTATGGATTAAGAGGTGTAGGAAAAACTGTATTACTTACTAATTTTTTTCTAGTAATATTTAAAAAAATATTTTTTAATAGAAATTGAATAAAATAATATAAATTAAAAACTTTACATATGTAAAGTTTTTTTTAATTTGTTCTAAAAATATAATATTTTTATTGAAATTAAACTTTTTTAATAGAATATTCCGACTTTAATTTTGTGTTAATAAACAGAAAAAGGGATTGAATTTAGATAGAAAATGTATTATACTTAAATAATAATGTTAACAACTTATTAGAATAAAAATTTCAAAAAAAAAAAAAAAAGAAAAAATATTTTCAAAGTTTAAATTTCTTTATTTTTTTAGTTAGTTAAAAAAATTTTAGGGGTAAGAGGTATTAAAATGTTTGAAAACAGAAGAACAATTGTAAAATTATTTTTAGATGCTGGAGCCATAGTTGTTGCAGTTTTTTTCGCATTTATTTTAAGGTATGAAGATGTTGAAATTAGTACAGAACTATTGAGAGAAGTTGTATACTATACAGGAATATACTATGCTATTTCAATTGCGTTTAAAAATATACAAATAAGCTGGAGTTACACAGATTCTTATGATGTATTTAAATTAATCACAATTCACATTATCACTTTAATACTAACAATATTTTTCTACTCAATCCTAAGAGAAGATTATTCAAGACAGGTTTTAGCACTTACTTTTCTTTTTTCACTTGTAATTCAACTTTTAATGAGAATGTTTTTCAGAATGAATAGACAATATAAGTATGGTTTTTTAAAGCCAAAACATGAAAATGGAAAAAGAGCTTTAATTTATGGAGCAGGGGAAGCAGGAGTAATGCTTGCTAGAGAAAGTAAATTAAATAAGAACTTTTCATATAATATTCTTGGATTTATAGATGATGATAAAAAGAAGCAAGGAATCTATATAAATGGAATAAAAGTATATGGAAATAAGCAAACTATAAAGCACTATGTACAAAAATTAAAAATAGAAGTTTTAATCATAGCAATTCCTTCATTAGAATTAGAAGACTTAAAACATGTAATGAAGGAAATGGAAAATTTAATTAATGTTGAAGTAAAAATGCTTCCTTTAATAGAAAAAAGCCTTGCAGATGAACCATTATTAAATAAAATAAGAAATGTAAAAATAGAAGATTTACTAGGAAGAGAACAGGTTGTTATAAATGATGGAAGTATAAAAGGACTTATTGAAGGGAAAACAATATTTGTTACAGGAGGAGCTGGGAGCATAGGATCTGAGCTTGCGAGACAAATAGCTAAGTATAATCCTAAAAAACTTGTAACTCTTGATGTAAATGAAAATGATATTTACTTTTTAGAGCTTGAACTTAAAAGAAGATATCCAGATTTAGATTTAGTATCAGAGATATGTAATATAAGAGAAAAAGAGAAGTTGGAATTTCTTTTTGAGAAATATAGACCTAATGTTGTATTTCATGCAGCAGCTCATAAGCATGTGCCTTTAATGGAGCACAATCCAGAAGAAGCTATAAAGAATAATATATTTGGAACTAAAAAGGTAGCAGAGTGTGTAGATAAATATGGAGTAGAAAGAATGGTTCTTATCTCTACAGACAAAGCTGTAAATCCTACAAATCTTATGGGAGCAAGTAAAAGAGCTTGTGAACTAGTAATAGAGCATATGAATAAAGTGTCAAAGAATACTAAGTTTATGGCTGTAAGATTTGGAAATGTATTAGGAAGCAATGGATCAGTAATTCCAATATTTAAAAAACTTATAGAAGAAGGAAAAAATCTTACACTTACTCATAAAGATATAACAAGATATTTTATGACAATTCCAGAAGCTGCTCAACTTGTTATTGAAGCTGGGGCAATAGGAAAAGGTGGAGAGATATTTATTCTTGATATGGGAGAACCTGTAAAAATATATGACCTTGCAAAGAGTATGATAAGACTTTCAAATGCTAATGTAGGAATAGATATTATAGGGCTTAGACCAGGAGAAAAATTATATGAAGAACTTCTTTATGATGTTAATTCAGCTATAAAGACAGAGAATAAGAAGATATTTATAACAAAAATAGAAGATGGAGTAGTGGACATAACTAAATATTTTGATAAACTAGAAAAATGCACTCATAGACCAAATATTGAAGAGATTAAAGAAGTTATGAAAGAGCTTGTAGTATCATATAAGGAAGTGAAGTATAATTAATGATTGAAACTATTCTAGTAGGAGCAGGAGGACATGGAAAAGTAGTTTTAGATGCGATTTTATCTAATCTGAATACTAATATAAAAATTATAGGCTTTCTTGATGATGGAGAAATAAAAGAAATAGCTGGAATAAAAAAATTAGGAAATATAAAAGATTATATAAAATATAAAGATAAAAAGTTTCATATAGCTATTGGAAATAATGTGTTTAGAGAAAGATTATCTAAAGAAATAGGAGAAAATAATTTAGTAACTATTATTCATAAAACTGCATATGTAAGTTCAATGAGCAATGTAGGAAATGGTAGCTATATTGGAGCTATGACAGTTATAAATCCTCAATGTAAAATAGGAAAAGGTTGTATAGTAAACACAGGAACAATAGTTGAACATGATTGCTATATTGGTGATTATAGTCATCTTTCATACAGAGTTTTAGTTGGTAGTGAAAGTAAAATCTCATCAAGAGCAATGATAGATATGGGGAAAATATTAGAAAGAAATAGTAATGTATAAGGGGTAGAGATGTTATTAAAAAGATTGTTTGATATAGTAGCTTCATTTTGTGGAATTATTTTTCTTTTTCCTATAATGTTAGTGGTTGGAATAATAATAAAACTTACATCAAAAGGACCAATTTTATTTAAGCAAAGAAGATTAACTATTAATGCAAAAGAGTTTACTATATACAAATTTAGAAGTATGAGAACAGACTTTGACAAAGATGCAAAAGGAATTCAAGTAAAGGGAAGCAGTAATGCAATTACTCCAATAGGAAAGATTATTAGAAAAACAAAATTAGATGAATTACCACAGCTTTTTAATATTCTTATGGGAGATATGAGTTTTATAGGACCAAGACCTGAGTTACCAAGAAGACTTAAATATTATTCTGAAAGAGATAAAGGAATATTTAAAGTAAGAAGTGGAATATCTTCACCTGCAAGTATAGTTTTTTCAGATGAAGAGTATCTAATGAATCAAGTAAAAGATCCAGAAAAATTTTATATAGAGCAGATAATGCCTTATAAGATAGATTTGAATCTTTATTATGTAGAAACAAGAAATTTTTGGAATGATATATATCTTATAATTGCAACTTTTTTAAAAATATTAAATAAAGTTGATAACAGTAGTATTGTAAAAGATAAAAAGTTACTTGATAAGAAGAAAGAGATAGAAAAGAAAATAGGGATTGAATATTAAAGTTATGGAGAAAAAAATGAAAATTTTAGTTGTTTGTCAATATTATTATCCAGAACCGTTTAGAATAACAGATATATGTGAAGAATTAGTAAAAAGAGGTCATGAGGTTACTGTTTTGACAGGGATTCCAAATTATCCTGAAGGGGAAATATACCAAGGATATGGATATATGAAAAAAAAAGAAGAAATTAAGAATGGAGTTAATATAAAAAGGTGTTTTACTATTCCGAGAAAAAAAGGAATAATTTATAGATTTTTAAATTACTATAGTTTTGCAATTTCTTCTTCAGTTAGAGTTTTATTAAATAAAATAAAAACAAAGGATAATGAAGAGTTTGATATGGTTTTTGTTAATCAACTTTCTCCAATAATGATGGCTTATGCAGGGATAATTTATAAAAAGATATATAATAAAAAGTTAGTACTGTATTGTCTTGATTTATGGCCTGAAAGTTTAGTAGCTGGAGGAGTAAAAAGAGAATCCTTAATTTTTAAAATATTTCATAAAATCTCTAAAAAAATATATCAAAATTGTGATCAAGTATTAGTTACTAGTAAGATGTTTATAGAATATTTATTAAAAGAGTTTCAGCTAGAAAAAGATAAGTTACAGTATTTACCTCAATATGCAGAAGCTATTTTTAAACCAGAGGACTGTGCAAAGAAAATGAACGAAACAATAGATTTAATGTTTGCAGGAAATATAGGTAAAGCACAAAGTATTGAAACAATAATTATGGCAGCAAATGAGTGTAGGGATATTAAAAATTTATATTGGCATATTGTTGGAGAAGGTTCTGAACTAGATAATATGAAAAAATTAGTAGAAAAATTAGAATTATCTTCAGTAGTTTTTTATGGAAGAAAGGCATTATCAGAAATGCCAAAATTTTATTCTATGGCAGATGCAATGCTTATAACAATGAAAAAAGATCCAATAATCTCTATGACATTACCAGGAAAAATTCAAACTTATATGGCAGCAGGAAAACCTATTATAGGTGCTATAGATGGAGAAACTTCGTTAGTTATAAAAGAAGCATATTGTGGATATTGTGGAGAAGCAGAAAATTATAAAGAGTTATCAAAAAATGTAAAAAAGTTTATAGAGAATATAAATAAAAAAGAAGAATTAAGTAAAAATGCTTTTTTATTTTATAAAAAGAATTTTAATAAAGATATATTTTTTAAAAATTTAATCAAAATATAAAGACGATAAAATTTGGAAGGGAGGAAATCCTTTGAAAATATTGATGATAAATAGTGTTTGTGGAGTGAAAAGTACAGGGCGTATTTGTACAGATTTAGCAAAAGAGTTGGAGAAAAATGGTCATGAAGTTAAAATTGCTTATGGAAGAGAAAAAGTACCTTTAGAATATAAAAAATATGCTATTCGTATAGGAAATGATTTGGATGTAAAAATTCATGGATTACAGTCTAGATTATTTGACATGGCTGGATTTGGAAGTAAAAAAGTAACTCAAAAATTTATTGAATGGATAAAAAAATATAATCCTGATGTAATACATCTACATAATCTTCATGGATATTATATTAATATTGGAATATTATTTCAATATTTAAAAAAAGAATTTAGAGGGAAAATAATTTGGACTTTACATGATTGTTGGGCATTTACAGGGCATTGTGCTTATTTTGATTATGTAAGATGTGAAGAGTGGAAAAAAGAATGTAAACGATGTGTTCAAAAAAAAGAATATCCAAAATGTGTAGGGATTTCAAATTCAAATAATAATTTTTTTAAGAAAAAACAACTATTTACTGGAATAGATAATTTAATAATAGTGACACCATCTCAGTGGCTAGCTGATTTAGTTAAAAATTCTTTTTTAAAAGAATATAAAGTGAAAGTTATTCATAATGGAATTGATACAAGAATTTTTAAAAAAATAGAAACAAATATAAAATCTAGATATAATTTAAAAGATAAAAAAATAATTTTAGGAGTTGCAGCTATTTGGGATAGAAGAAAAGGATTAGATTATTTTATAGAATTATCTAATAAATTAGATAATAGCTATCAAATAGTAGTTATAGGTATAAATAAAGAGCAAAAGCAACAGTTACCTCAAAATATAATAGGAATTTTAAAAACAAGTAGTGTAAAAGAATTAATAGAGTGGTATTCAGTAGCAGATATTTTTGTTAATCCAACATTAGAGGACAATTATCCTACTACTAATCTTGAAGCAATTGCTTGTGGTACTCCTGTAATTACTTTTAATACAGGAGGAAGTTTAGAAAGTGCTATTTTTTATGGTAAAGTAGTAAATAAAAATATAGACGAATTAATAAGAGCAATAAAAGAACAATCATTTAAAAAAATAGAAATAGAAATCTCTATAGAAAATATGATAAATCAATATATTGAAATTATTTAAGTTTATAGTTAAAAAATTTAAGTGACAATTAATACAATATTGAAAGGATAGATATATGAATATTATTATATATACAAATATATTAACACCATATAGAAAATATTTTTATGATTTAATGTATGAGGAGTGTAGAAAAGCTGGTGATAATTTTTATATTTTAGTTATGAGTGAAACAGAAAGTGATCGTAATTGGAATTACGAGGATTTAAAAGGAGATTATACTATTTTATTAAATAGTTTAACTTTTAATAAAGGATCAGCTCATATTCACTATAATAATGATCTTAAATCAAAATTAGAATTATTAAAACCAGATGTAGTTATTTGTGCGGGAAGTTATTTATGTCCTGGAACTTGGACTATAGCACGATTAAAAAATAAATTAAATTATAAATGTATTTATTGGAGTGAATCACATTTAAATGAAAAAAGAAATTATGGAAAAATTATATTAAAATTTAGAGATCTTTTAAGAAAAAAATTTTATGAAAGTTATGATGGGTTTTGGTATGCTGGAGAAAAATCAAAAGAATTTATAAAAAAATATGCTTTATCAAAAGCAACATATTTTTTTATGCCTAATTTAGTAGAAAATAAAAAATATTTAAAATCTATAAAAATAAGAGAAGAGAGTAGTGAGAAAATAAAAAAAGAAATGAAAATAAATTTAAATAAATTTATTTTTATTTGTCCAGCAAGATTAACAGCGGTTAAAGGAATTTGTGAATTTTTAGAAATAGTTAGTGAGTCTAAATTTAAAGATAAATTTATAATTTTATTAGCAGGTGATGGAGAATTAAAAGAAAAGATAAAAGACAAATCTGTAGAATACGAAATAGATATTAGAATTTTAGGATTCATAGATCAAAATAAAATGATAGAGTTATATTCTATAGCGGATGCACTTTTATTACCTTCTTTATCAGATCCTAATCCATTGACTTGTATAGAGAGCTTATGGGCAGGGTTATCTTTGTTTATATCAAGTCATTGTGGAAATTATCCAGAAGTAGTTAAAAATGGAAAAAATGGATATGTATTTGATTATAAAAATAAAAGAGAAGTGCTTAGATTATTTGAAAAATTGATTAATAAACCTCAAGAATGGAAAGAAGAAGCTCAAAAAAATTCTTTAGAAATAGCAGAAACTATTTACAACTCAGAATTAGTTGTAAATAGAATTTTAAAAGAAATAAATAGTTTTTTTAACGAAAATAAAAAAATTAATATTTAAAATTATAGCTTTAGAAAGGAAATATAAAATGAATAAAAAAATAGCAGTATCGTATTTTACTTTGATGTTGACAATTTTTATTTTAACAGTATTTTTTCCTAATGAAGCAAAGTGGATTTATAAAAAAAATTATTTAGTTGATTCTTTTTGCTTAATTTTATGTGAAATATTATTGTTAAGGCGATATTTATTTTTTAAGTTAGATATATTTGAACCTATAGTTACTATATCATTTTTTTATATTATGATATATTTTATTACTCCAATTTATGATCTTGTATCAAAACAATATTTATGGTATGGATATGATTTGTATGAATACGGCACAAAATCATCTTTTATAGCATTGTTAGGATATTTGATATTTTATTTTTTATATTATTCAGCTAGAAGAAAAAAAATAAATAATATTGAAAATAAAAAAATTAAAATTAATAATGAATATATTTTAGATAGTAAACAAAAGGTAATTTTATTCATTTTAGTAATGTATATAATATGTTTTTTAGCAAATGTTTTTTATTTAATAAAAAGTAATGGAAATAGTTTAGTATACATTTTATCACTGGGAATGTTGGGAAAAGGTGGAACAGGATCAGTATTAAATGCACCCATAGGATTTATTTCAATGTTATCATATTCATTACCAACCTGTACTTTATTGTATTGGGAATTCGGAGAAAGTAAGTTATTAAAGATAATTTTGTTTATACCGATGCTTTTATTACAAGTAGTAAGAGGATTTAGATTTTTTGTTATTCAAATAGCAATAACATTTTTTGCATATTATTATTTAAAAAAGAAAAAAAGACCAACTATAAAGAAAATCTTTTTTTTAGGGATACTATTATTAATTCCTATTTTATTAATGACTTTATTTAGAAATAATATAAGAGATGGAGTAGGAGTAAATTTATCAATAGTAGATATAAATTTAATATTTAAAGGTTTTGATGCGATGTTTTGGGAAAATTTAAGAATTTATAAAAATTTTTACGGCATGGTAGCTGTAATTCCAGAGAAATTTCCATATGTTTATTTTAGACAAATCATAATAGGAACTATGATTATGTTTATTCCTCGAATTATTTGGCCAGGAAAAATTTCAATGTATGGAGGAGAAGGTTTAGCTACTATAATAGGATCTGATATAGGCTCAGGACAAGCATACCCAAATTTAGGTGAATTTTATTATGCTTTTGGAGTATGGGGAGTTATATTTTTTATGGGACTTTATTCATTATGGATGAAAAATTTAAAAGTTAAATATATGAATATAAACTCATCTGGGTTAGATATTATTGTTTTTTCTGTATTACTGGGAACTAATTTACAATTAATTATTAGAGGATATACGCCAAGTAATTTTTGGTATATCATTTTTGCTATTTTACCAGTATACATAGTTAGATATTTAATTTCAAGAAAGGTATTAAAATATGAAAAATAAATATATTGTTATTCATTTTGTCCATACATTATATGGAGGGGTAGCAAGTGTTGTAGCTTCAATTATAAATGAACAAATAAAAAATGGCATTACTCCAATTGTTGCGTATGTGAATGATGATTCTACATTTGAAACAATGTTAGTAAAAAAAATAAAAAAAATAAAAGTAATTAATAAAAAAATTCCAGGATATAGTATGTTATTTGGAATGCAGATAAGAAAAGTATATGATGAAATAAAAAATTTCTATCCTAAATCAAAAATTATAGTTCATGCTCATAATGTACAAACTATAGGAGTTTTATCCAATTTAAAAAAAATTGATATATTATGTACTTTACATAGTTTGAGAGGAAACGAAAAAAGTATAAGAAGTTTTATTTCAGATATTCTTTATAGATTAATATTGAAAAAAGTAATTAAAAATAAGGGAAAATTAACTAGTGTTAGTAAGGCAATAGCACAATTTTACGGAAAAGATAAAGTTAATAATATTGTTGTTATATATAATGGAATAGAAAGTAAATATATAAGAAGAAAACAAGAAAAATTTACAATACTCCATTTAGGAAATATCAGCAAGGCAAAAGGGTGGGATTTATTATGTGAAGCTTTTAGTCAGATTCCTTATGCTATAAGAAGAAATATGGCTTTTGTTTTTGCAGGAAAATTAAGTGAAGAGTATTCAAGAGAAAAAATAAATACCATTTTAGAAGAAAAAGGAATAAAAGATGAATCTAAATATTTAGGGTTTATAAATAATGCAGGAAAAACTTTAGTTCCTAAAGCGGATATATTAGTTTTAGCATCAAGAAATGAAGGACTTGGATATGTTTTGATTGAAGCTTTATCACAAGGAGTTCCAATTTTAGGAGCTAAAACTGGTGGAATAGTAGAAGTTGTTGAAGATGAATATAATGGGTATTTAATAGAAAATATAGAAGATATAAAAAATAGAATAATAGAACTGTATGTAAACAATGAACTATATAAAAAAATCTCTAAAAATGCTTTTGAAACTTATAATAGAAAATTTACTTCAAAATTAATGTATAAAAAATATTTAAAGTTATATCAAGAATTTGATGAAAAATATAATGGAGGAAGTTTGTGAATCAAAGAAAAATAGGAGTTATATTATCATATTTTTATACAATATTACATATTATTACAAATTTAATATATGTTCCTTTGCTATTAAAGTTAATAGGAAAAACAGAGTATGGATTGTATCAAATGGTAGGTTCTATGATGGCATATATTACTATTATGGAATCATTATTATCATCAGGAATTTTAAGATATTACTGTAAATATAATAATTTAAAGGATGAAGAGAAAAAAGAAAATATTTTAGCTATATCTCAAAAAATATATAGGATATTATCACTTATTATGATAGGATTAGGTTTTTTATTTATATATATTTTTAGAAAAATATATATAAATAATTTAAATTCTTTAGAACTATTTCATGCTACTATAATGATGGTATTGTTAATAATAAATATAGTTATTAATTTAAATACCTATATTTATACTGCAGTAATTATAGCAAATGAAAAATTTATTTTTATAAGATTAGTATCTATTTTTACTCTACTATTACAACCAATTTTAGTTCTAATTGTAATAGAAAGAAAACCATATGCAGTTTATGTAATAATTATTCAGTTAATAACAAATTTTTTTATATGTATTTTGAAAAAATATTATTGTATAAATAGATTAAAAGTTAAAGTAAAATATCATAAAAAAGATATAGAATTTGTGAAACATTTATTTACTTTTTCTGCAGGAATTTTTATGGCTGCAATAGCAGATCAAATTTTTTGGAAAGCAGATCAATTAATAATAGGAAAACTTTTAAATACTGAATTTGTTGCTATTTATGCGATAGGGGCACAAATATATTTAAATTATCCTGCCATAGGAACAGCTATTTCAAGTGTTTTTATGAATAGACTATCAGAATTATATGATAAAGAAAAAAATATTAAAGAAATTTCAGATTTATTTATAAGAGTAGGTAGATTATCATTTATATTACTTATGTTTGTTTTAACTGCGTTCATTTTATATGGAAAAGAATTTATTTATATATGGACTGGTAGTGAATACGAAGATGCGTATTATATAGCACTAGTAGTTATGATACCATTTACGATTGATATTATACAAAATTTAGGATTAAGTATATTACAGATAATGAACAAATATTCATTTAGAGGAAAAATGTATTTATTTATGGCAATATTAAATATTATTTCTACTATTTGGTTAGTGAAATACATGGGAATTATTGGAGCTGCAATTTCTACTTCTTTTTCAATGTTAATTGGAAATGGATTTATTATGAATTATTATTATAGAAAGATAGGCTTGGATATAAATAGTTTTTGGAAACAAATTTTAAGAATAACTCCAAGTGTAATTATTTCTTTATTAATAGGATATTTAGTTTCATTGTTAGAAATACCTAATAAGTATATATCTTTTACTTTACATATAATAGAATATGTTATTATTTATTTTGTATTTGTTTATTGTTTTGGGACAAATCAATATGAAAAAAATTTAATATATAAAATCTTAATTAAACTGAGAATTTTAAAATGTTAATAAATATATAAGAATATAATAAAAAGAGGAAGGAGGACTAGTAAATACATATTTACTATATAAAAATGAAGTATAAAATATTAGTTGTACATCCAGGAAAACAACATTCTTATCATTTAGCTTCAGCTTTAAAAAAGAGAGGGGTATTATATAAATATATAACAACAATTTATAATAAAGAAGGGTCTATATTCAATAAAATCATAAAACTTTTTTTATCAGAAGATAATAAAAAAAGATTTGAAAGTAGAAAGAATAAAGATTTAATTGATAATGAAGTTTTGGAGTTATGTAAATATGGAGGATTAATAGAAACTTTATTATATCGAATAGATAAAAATAAAAGAATCTATAATAAAATTCATGATTATAATGCAGATAGATTTGGATTAAAAGTAGCTAAATATGCTATAAGAAATAATATTGATATTGTTATTGCATATGATACAAATGCTTTGACTTGTTTTGAATATTTAAAAAATAATGCTCCTAATATTATTAAAATTTTAGATGTATCTATAATTGCAAGACCTTATATGAAAGAGATTTATGAAAAAGAATGTAAAAAAACTAAAACTAATTATTTGTATAATTCTAATTTATATTTATGGAATAAATATAAAATGAGCAGATTACAAAAAGAGATAGATAATTCAGATTATTTTTTAGCAGCTTCAAATGTGGTAAGAGATAGTTTAATTTATTCAGGGGTAAAAAAAGAACAAGTAAAACTTGTTCCATATGGAGCAAATGTGATTTCAAATTTAAAAAAAAGCAAGCTAAAACAAAAAGAAATCAGATTTTTATTTGTAGGGCAAGTTGTTTATAGAAAAGGAATAAGTTATTTATTAGAATGTATGGAAGAATTAGAAAATTCAAAATTAACTATAGTTGGAAATTGTTCTAATGAAGAATATATTTTAAAGTATAAAAGTTATAAAAATATTGAGTTTACTGGATTAGTGACATTTGATAAAATGAAAAAAATTTATGAAACAAATGATGTTTTCATTATTCCTTCTTTTGCAGAAGGTATGGCGCAGGTAGGTATAGAAGCTATGGCATGTGGACTTCCAGTAATTTGTACTTATAATTCAGGAATTTCAGATCTAATTGTTGAAGGGGAAAATGGCTTTGTAGTTCAAGCTGGTAATAAAAAAGAATTGTTAGAAAAAATGGAGTGGTTTATAAAAAATAATGAAAGAATAATTGAAATGGGAGAAAAAGCAAAAGAAATCTCAAAAAAATATACTTGGGAAGAATATGAAAAAAATGTTATTAACTGTTTTTTAGAAATATTAAAAAGAGAGAGAAATAGAAAAGATGAATTATAATAATGAAGAATTAAAAAAATTACAAGTTTTAGAAAAGAATATGTTAAAAGATATTATAGAATTTTGTAAAAAAAATAAAATAGAATATTTTATTATAGGTGGAACTGCTTTAGGAGCGGTACGACATAAGGGATTTATACCATGGGATGACGATATAGACATTGGAATGCCAAGAAAAGATTATAATAAATTTTTATTATTAGCATATAAAGAATGGAATAGAAAAGATTCACCATATTTTTTTCAATATAACGAATCAGATGTTAATGCTCCATATACATATGCTAAATTAAGATTAAATGATACTATTTTTTCAGAATATTGTAATAGAAATATAAATATGCACCAAGGAATATATATAGATATATTCCCATATGATAATATGCCAGATAACAAAGAAGAATATAAAAATTGGTTTTTTCAAATCCAAAGGTTAACTAAATTATATGTGATGTCAAAAACACCAGATATTTCAGAAAAGCCAATTACATTTAACTTAAAGATAAAATATATAATAAGAAGAATTATATATTTTTTATTAAAATTATTACCTAAAAAATTAATTTTAAAACAAATAATAAAATTATCTACAAAATATAATTTTATGAATACAAAGTCTATGACTTGTACATGCTTTCCTAAAATGTATTGTGAATACTGTGATATTCAAGATTTATATCCTTTAAAAGAATATAAATTTGAAGAGTTATCAGTATTAGGACCTAATAATATGGATAAATATCTTAAAAATCATTATGGTAATTATATGAAATTACCTCCTGAAAAAGATAGAATAGGACATAAACCATATAATTTTAAATTAAAAGACAATTAAAATATTAATATAAGTGAGAGGAATAGAAATGAAAAGAATAATAACATATGGAACTTTTGATTTATTACATTATGGACACATAAATCTTCTTAGAAGAGCTAAAGCATTAGGAGATTATTTAATAGTAGTAGTATCTTCTGATGAATTTAATTGGAATGAAAAACAAAAAAAATGTTATTTTACTTATGAACAGAGAAAAGCTTTAGTAGAAGCAATAAGATATGTTGATTTAGTAATACCAGAAACTTGTTGGGAACAAAAACGTTCTGATGTACATGAGTATCATATTGATACTTTTGTTATGGGAGATGATTGGGAAGGAAAATTTGATTTTTTAAAAGAAGAAGGAGTTGAAGTTGTTTATCTTCCAAGAACACCAGAAATAAGTACAACGCAAATAAAGAAAGATTTAAATAAAAAAATAAATTAATGGTTAAAAATGTAAAAGGAGTATAAAAAATGAGTTCATTTACAGGTAAAACTTTATTAATAACAGGAGGAACAGGTTCTTTTGGAAATGCAGTATTAAATCGTTTTCTTAATACTGATATTGAAGAAATAAGAATCTTTTCTAGAGATGAAAAAAAACAAGATGATATGAGACATGAATTTCAAGCTAAAATGCCTGAAGTTGCTGGAAAAATTAAATTCTATATAGGAAATGTAAGAGATATAGATTCTGTTAGAAATGCTATGCATGGTGTAGATTATATATTTCATGCTGCTGCATTAAAGCAAGTTCCTTCATGTGAATTTTTCCCAGTAGAAGCAGTAAAAACAAATGTTTTAGGAACAGAAAATGTATTGACAGCTGCTATAGATGCAGGAGTAAAAAATATAGTTTGTTTATCAACAGATAAAGCAGCTTACCCAGTAAATGCAATGGGAACATCTAAAGCTATGATGGAAAAAGTAATAGTTGCTAAGTCAAGAACAGTTAAACCTGAAAAAGCTAAAATTTGTTGTACAAGATATGGAAATGTACTTTGTTCAAGAGGATCAGTTGTTCCACTATGGATAGATCAAATAAAAGCAGGAAATCCAATTACAATTACAGAACCATCTATGACAAGATTTATAATGAGTCTTGATGAAGCAGTAGATTTAGTTCTATTTGCTTTTGAAAATGGAGTTAGTGGAGATGTATTAGTTCAAAAAGCTCCAGCTTGTACAATAGAAGTTTTAGCTAAAGCTGTAACTGAGCTATTTGCACCAGGACATGAGATAAAAGTAATAGGGATTCGTCATGGGGAAAAAATGTATGAAACACTTCTTACAAATGAAGAATGTGCAAATGCGATAGATATGGGAGATTTCTATCGTGTGCCTTGTGATAAACGTGATTTAAACTATGATAAATACTTTAAAGATGGAGATACGAAACGTAATACTTTAACTGAATTTAACTCAAGTAATACAGAACTTTTAGATGTTGAGCAAGTAAAAGAAAAGTTATTATCACTTGCATATATTAGGGAAGAGCTTGAAGCATTTAAAGAAAATAAAAGATAAATTGAGGTGAAGTATGAAGATATTAATAACAGGAGCTAAAGGGTTTGTTGGTAAGAATTTAGTTGCTAATTTGTATAATATAAAAGATGGAAAAGATAGAACTAGAAATTTACAAATAGATGAAATATTTGAATATGATATTGATAGTGATCCTAGTCTTTTAGATGGATATTGTAAAGAAGCTGATTTTGTTTTTAATTTAGCAGGGGTTAATCGTCCAAAAGATCAATCTGAATTTATGGAAGGAAATTTTGGATTTGCTTCTATTTTATTAGATACTTTAAAAAAATATAAGAATAATTGTCCAGTAATGCTTTCATCATCAATTCAAGCGACTTTAATTGGACGTTATGGAGAGTCAGATTATGGCAAATCAAAATTAGCAGGAGAAGAGTTATTCTTTAATTATTCTAAAGAAACAGGAGCAAAGGTATTAATATATCGTTTTCCGAACCTATTTGGAAAATGGTGTAGACCTAACTACAATAGTGCAGTAGCTACTTTTTGTAATAATATTGCCAATGATCTACCCATTCAAGTAAATGATAGAAATATTAAATTAGAACTTCTATATATAGATGACTTAGTAGATGAGTTATTAGATGCTTTAGAAGGAAAAGAACATCATTGTGAATATGATGGTTTAGATGCAGTAGAAAAATTAAATGGAAGATATAGTTTTGTACCAACTACTCATCATGTAACTTTAGGAGAGATAGTTGATCTATTAGAACTATTTAATAATCAATCAAAAACTTTAATTATACCAGAAATTCCTAAAAATTCATTTGCTAAGAAATTATATTCTACATATCTTTCATACTTACCTAAGGAAAAAACTATATTTCCTTTAAAAATGAATGTTGATGATAGAGGGAGCTTTACAGAGCTTTTAAAATCAGAAAAGTGTGGACAAGTATCAATAAATATTAGTAAACCTGGTATTACTAAGGGGCAACATTGGCACAATACAAAATGGGAATTCTTTATTGTAGTTTCAGGTCATGGACTTATTCAAGAAAGAAAAATAGGAACAGACGAAATTATTGAATTTGAAGTTTCTGGAGATAAAATAGAAGCTATACATATGCTTCCAGGGTATACACATAATATTATTAATTTAAGCGAAACAGAAAATTTAGTCACAGTTATGTGGGCAAATGAAGCATTTGATCCTAATAAACCAGATACTTTCTTTGAAAAGGTGTAAGTTATGAAATTGATAATTTTAGGAGCAGGGGGACATGGTAAAGTTGTAGCAGATATAGCACAACAAACTAATAAATATGAAAAAATTTTCTTTTTAGATGATAAGTCTCAAGATAGTAATGTTTTAGGTAAGTGTGAAGAGTATTTAAAATTTAAAGATGAAGATGTAGAGATGTATCCTGCCTTTGGGAATAATAAATTTCGTATAGAATGGGAAGAAAAATTAGAAAATAATGGAATAAAATTAGCTAAGATAATACATCCGTTAGCGTATATTAGCCCTTTAGCTAAAATAGAAAATGGTTGTGTGATAATGCCATATGCTATAATAAATACTAATGTAAAAATAGCTAAAGGTTGTATTGTAAATTGTGGTTCAATAGTAGATCATGATTGTATTTTAAATAAAGGTTGTCATTTAGCTCCAGGAGCTATAGTAAAGGGAGAAAATATTCTCCCTAAATACACAAAAGTCGACTCAGGAGAAGTTATTTCATTAGGAATGTATAAATAATAGAATTAAAGGAGTAAGAATGGAGAGTAAGGTTTCTTTTAAAAATAATGGTAAATTAAAATTATTAATTATAGTTGGAACACGTCCAGAGATTATTAGATTAGCTGAAGTAATAAAAAAATGTAGAAAATATTTTGATTGCTTACTAGCTCATACAGGACAAAACTATGATTATAATTTAAATGGAGTATTTTTTCATGATTTGAAATTAGATGATCCAGATTATTATCTAAATGCTGTAGGTAATGACTTAGGAGAGACAATGGGAAATATCATTGCTAAAAGTTATCAATTAATGGTTGAAGTAAAACCAGATGCGGTTTTAGTATTAGGAGATACAAATTCATGTCTTTCAGTAATTGGTGCTAAGCGTTTACATATACCTGTATTCCATATGGAAGCTGGAAATAGATGTTTTGATGAATGCCTACCAGAAGAAACAAATAGAAGAATAGTAGATATTATATCGGATGTAAATATGTGTTATTCTGAACACGCAAGAAGATATTTAAATGCCTCTTCAGTAGCTAAGGAGAGAACTTATGTAACAGGATCACCAATGGCAGAAGTGCTAAGAGCTAATTTAGAAGATATTGAAAAATCAAATATTTTAGAAAAGTTAAATTTAAAGAAAAAGGGATATATTCTTTTAAGTGCTCATAGAGAGGAAAATATTGATACAGAAGCTAACTTTATATCTTTATTTACTTCAATAAATAATTTAGCTAAGAAATATGATATGCCAATACTTTACTCATGTCATCCAAGAAGTAAAAAATTCTTAGAAGCAAGAAATTTCAAATTAGATGAAAGAGTAAAACTTCATGAACCATTAGGATTCCATGATTACAATAATCTTCAAATGAATGCATTTGCAGTTGTATCAGATAGTGGAACACTTCCTGAAGAATCATCATTCTTTACTTCAATAGGAAAATCATTTCCAGCTGTATGTATAAGAACAAGTACAGAAAGACCAGAAGCATTAGATAAAGCTTGTTTTGTACTAGCAGGAATTTCGAATAATGGAGTAGAACAAGGAGTAGAACTTGCAGTAGAAATGACAGAAAATCAAGATTTAGGAATACCAGTACCTTGTTATGTGGAAGATGTATCTAATAAGGTAGTAAAAATAATTCAATCTTATACAGGAATAGTAAATAAAATGGTTTGGAGAAAATATTAATTTAAATTATTTATTTTTTCTTGTTTATTCAGTTTTATTATGATATGAATATAAAAAGGGGAAGAGAAATTAAGTTAAAGGAGAATTTTTTAAATGAGACAAAAATATTATGAAGAGGAGAAATATTACGAAGAAGAAAACGAAATTGATTTACTAGATCTTATCTTTATGGTTATTAGACGTTGGAAAGTAATAGTTTTAATGATAATTCCAACAGTAGCATTAGGTTTCTTTTTTGCAATGACTAGACCATCAGTGTATCAAGCAGATACAACATTAATTGTATCAAGTGGAATGCAATCAGTTGGATTAGAAAGTAGTGATATAGCTTTAAATCAAAAATTGGTAGTAACTTATTCAGAAATTGCTAAAAGTAGAGATATTTTAACTAGAGTTATAAGCAAGTATGATTTAATAGAATCTCCGACAGCTTTGGGAAAGAGAATATCAGTAAGACCAGTTAAGGATACTGAGCTTATAAAACTAACTTATTCTTGTAATGATCCTAAATTAGCTGAAGCAGTGACAAATGAATTAGCTAATGAGTTTATAAAAAAAGTTGGACAAGTAATGAAGGTAAGAAATGTAAGTGTAGTAGAAAAAGCTATAGAACCTAGATCTCCTTTACCTAAAGGAAGAGGAAAAATCTTATTAGCTTCTATTATTTTAGGAGGAATGTTAGGAGCAGGAGTAGCACTTTTAATAGAATTTTTACATAAAAAAGTTAGAAAATCTTCAGATATGGAAAAAATTCTTGGAGTACAAATGTTAGGAATGATACCTGAGATTGAGATAGCTAATAAAGGAGAAGAGAGTCATGAGTCATAGAAGTATATTTTTTGTAACAGATAATAATTTACAGATAACAGAAGCTTTTAGAACTTTAAGAACTAACTTAGCTTTTTTAAGAGAGAAGCAAGAGGGAAAAACTCTTCTTTTTACAAGTTCAATTCCAGCAGAGGGAAAATCATTTGTAGCTTCTAACTATGCAGCAAGTTTAGCAATAGCCCATAAAAAAGTATTATTAGTGGATTGTGATATTAGAAGACCTAGAGCACATGAAAGTTTTGGAATAAAAATAGAGCAAGGATTAGAAAGTGTACTAACTCATGATGTACCAGTTGATTCTTTAATAATGAGAGATATTCTACCTAATTTAGATCTATTGCCAACTAAAAATATGAAACATAATGTAACAGAACTATTTTTAAGAGATAAGATTAAAAATATGTTAAAAGAGTTAAGAGATAGATATGATACTATAATTTTAGATACTCCTCCATTAGCAGTAGCTTCAGATGCTGCAATTCTTTCTAAAGCGGTAGATGGGGTAGTAGTAGTAGTAGGATATGATCAAGTAGCTAAAAGAGAGCTAGAGTTTACAAAAGAGATGTTAGACAATGCAGGAGCTAATATTTATGGATTTATAGTAAATGGTGTAGATAAGCATGGAATGTCTTATGGAAACTATGGATATTATACAAATTATTATTCTTATTATCAAGATTACTATAGTGAAGATGGAGAGAAAAAAAGAAGGAAAGTTTATAAAAATAAAGGTAAATTTAAGATTTTTATAGAAAGAGTAAAAGAAGCATATAGAAAACATTTAAGCGGAGATTTAAAGAAAAGAAGATAAGGAAGTAAAAATATGGTAGATATACATTCTCATATACTTTTTGGAGTAGATGATGGTGCAAAAGATATAGAGGAAAGTATAGAACTTTTAAAGCAAGCAGTGTCAGTAGGATATACAGATATTGTTTGTTCTTCACATTATTATATTGGACTTTATGAAAATAGGAATTATTTGACTCATTTTAATCTTTTACAAGATGAAATAAAGAGATTAAATATTCCAATAAATATTTATTTAGGAAATGAATTTAATTTAGATTCAGAGTATTTTTCACATAAAGATAAAATAAATAGAATAAATAATGGGAAATATTTTTTAGTAGAGATTAAATCAAATATAATCTATTCTATATGTAAAGATTTTTTTCAAATGTTGCTAGAAAAAGGAGTAACTCCAATATTTGCTCATGTAGAAAGATATAATCAAATTAGAGTAGAGGAATTAATAGAGTTATCTCAAATGGGAGTAGTTCTTCAAATGAATTTAGGTTCAGCAGTTGGAGAATTATCTAAAGCTAAATATTTGTTAGAAAATAGATATATAGATATAATAGCAACAGATACTCATAAATATGGAAAAAGAGATTATAATATAAAGGAAAAGTTAGATAAATTAAAATTAATTGTAGGAGATGAATATTTTCAACTTCTTACAGAGATAAATCCAAAAATAGTAATAAATAATGAAAATATATTTAAGCTTAAAGGAGAAGAGAATGAATTTAAGAAAAGTGATGGGATTAGCAGCATTTTTAGTAAGTTGTGGAATAAGTTATGGTGAGGAAAGTTTTGGATTAAATGAGATATTGGAAAGAGTAAAAACATCAAATCCAAGTGTAAAGATACAAAAATTAAATACTGAAATAGTGGAAAAACAAAAGGATAGAGCTTTAAAGAACTATATTTTACCTCCTGTAAAATTTGATGATTCAGACGAATGGGATGTTGTAAAAAAATATGGACTTGGAACAAAGAGTTTAGAAGTACAAATGGATGTTTTCGAAGGTGGAAAAAGTGTTTATGGATACAAAGTTTTAAAATCTCAATTAGCTAAATCTAAAAATCAAGAGATTTTAACAGAGATAGAAGCACAAGAAAATGTAGTTGCAGCATATTTTGCAGTTTTAAATGCTCAAAAACAAACTGAGATAACAGAAAGAGCAATGAGTCTATTAGAAAAACAAAAGTCAAGAGTATGGGATTTATATAGCAATGGAAAATTAGTTCCTAAATCAGAGTATTTAAAAATAGAAGCTGATATTGAAAATAATAGAGTTTTAATTTTAGAAAATAAACAGGAAGAAGAAAATACTATAGGAATTTTAAATAGATTATTAGGTTATTCATTAGATAATAACTTAATTTTAGAAGATTTTGATCCAGAAGAATATTTAATGTCAAAATCAAATATACAAGAAAAAAATAATAAAAAAGTAGAGAATACATTACTTGGACAAAATGAAAAACATGATTTAGATATAGCTGAATACAATGTAAAATTAGCTAAAGCTGAGTTATATCCACGTATCTATACTAAATATATTCATGATTTCTGGGAAAGCGACAGAGAAGAAGGACGTAGAGATTTAAAAGAAGATAGATTTGAAATAGGATTTAATTGGACATTTGAATGGGGAGGAACTTTAGATGAAGTTGCTTCTAAAAAGAAAGCTTTAGAACAAGCACAAATTAAATATGATGATAATATTAAGGGAATAACTCTTGAAATGAAAAATCAATTAAATACTGTAAAAGCTCTATATGGAAAAGCTCAAGCTATGAAAAAAAGAGTTGATTTATTAAAAGAAAATACAGATATTGATAGTATGAGATATGAAAATGAACTATTAAGTACATTTGATTACTTAAATTCAGTTAATAGTTATAGAACTGCTCAAGAAGAGTATTATAAATTACAAAGAGAGTTAGTATTAGCTGTTATAGAATATGAAAACTTATATAGATAAGGGAGACAAAAGTTATGGAGAAAAAGTTTTTATCATTAGATAAAAATACAATAAAAAAAATAACTATAGGACTAGCAGTTATTGTAATAGGTGCTTATACTCTAAATAAGATAAATATTTTTGGAACTACAGAAGTAAAAGTTGCAAAAGTAGAAGTTGGAGCTTTATCAGATATGAATCTATATACAGGAATGGTAGTTCCAGGAGAGGTAGTTCCAGTATATATATCAGCTCCTGCTGTTGTAGAAAAAGTCCTTGTAACTGAAGGAGAACATGTAGCTAAAGGAACTCAATTAATAATTTTCAGTAATAAAAGTGTGATAGAAAATGAAAATTTATTAAAAATGAATGAGTTGGATATAAGAGACATTGAACTACGTATAGCAGACTTAGATTCAGGATCAATGAAGTTAGAATTAGATAATAGAACTTTTGAAATTCAAAATTTAAAAGAGATGGTAAATGCTGATGAAAGAAAATTGTCAGTAGTTCAACAAGAGGCAATGGCTTCTTCTAAAAAAGCAGATGTTTATAATAAACTTTTAGAAAAAGATGGAGTATCAGCAGCAGAAGCAAATAAAATTAGTTCAGAAGCTGGAAGAAAAAGAGTTGAATTTGAAGATCTAAAAACTAATTTATCTTTAAATAAACAAAGATATGAGTTAGCAAAAGTAAGTTTTGAAAGCTTAAAGAGACAACTTGAGATAGATAAAGCTCAGTTAAATTCAAATTTACAAAAACTAAAATTAGAGAATGAACAATTAACATTAAGAGATAAGCAATTGAAACATCCACTTGTAGCGGAAGTTGATGGAGTAGTTGTAGGATTAGATGTTGTAGAAGGAAGCATTATCCAACCAGGACAAAGACTTTTATCGATATCTACATCTGGAGAAAACATGGTAAACGTTGAAGTACCTCTATATCAAGCAGGATCAATAAAGAAAGGTCAATCAGCAGTTATAATTTCTAGAGATTATAATGGTGATAAAGAGTACAAAGGTGTAGTTGAAAGAGTTTCAACGGCAGCTGTAGCAAGTAAATATAGTAAAGGGAATGATAAAGTTATTCAAGTTGAAGTTTCAATAAAAGAAGAGAACAATTTAAGTCCTGGATTTATAGCTGATGTTGAGATTAGTGGAGCTTCTAAAGATGCAACACCAATAATTAACAGTTTCTCAGTAATTGAAGAAAATCAAGAATACTATGTATATATTAATGATGATGGTAGAGCAAGAAAACAAAAAATAAATGTAGGAGCTAGAACAGCTAATAGTTACGAAGTTTTAGATCTTCCAATTGGAACAGAGGTTATAGTAAATCCATTTAAGGTTAGAAATGGAGAGAAAATAAGGATAGTTGATTAAAAATGAAGATGATATTTTGGTTAGCTTATAAAATGTTACTAGGTAATTTAAGAAGAGCTATTTTTCCTTTTCTAGGGGTTGTAGGTGGAATTTCTGCATTAGTCTTATCTCTGGCACTAGGAGATGGTGGAGAAAGAATGATTACAACTAACCTAATGGCAATAGGAAATAATAGAATAATGCTTGGGGGAGATGAGCTAAGTAAAAGAGATATTCAGATATTAGAAAATTATCCATTTGTTGATTATGTTTTTTTTCCAGAGGCTAGAAAGTATGATGGGAATAATGTTTTTAGAGGATATTCAAAGAAAGCTTTGATGGCAATGGGAATAAATTCTAACTTAGGAAATATGGAAGTTATTTTAGATAAAAATCAGTTTCCAGATACTAATATAGGTGATAAAATAGAATTAATTACAGAGGCTGGAAGAAAAAATTTTATTGTAGCAGATCTATATGAAGAAAAAAATCCTTTTGAATTAACAAGACAGGGAAATAGAATAATTGTTTCTCAAGATTATTTTGGAAAGCTTTTTGGAATATATCGGTTTAAAGAAATAGTTGTTTCATTTTATCCTAATGAAGATTCAGAAGAGTTAATACCTATTATTTTACAAAAGTTTAATAATGATAGAAGAGGTATAAATCAAATAAGATTATTAGAAACACCTGAAGTATATAAAAGAATAATAAAAATTCAAAAGATGGTAAGAAATACTTTAGGAGCATTAGCTTTTATCTCAATATGTTTAGGTGGTTTTGGAATCATGAATTTAATTGCTGGAGGAGTAAAGGCTAGAACAGTGCATATAGGTATTTTAAGAGCTATAGGACTTTCAAAAGAAAATGTGACAAAGGTATTCTTAGCTGAAGGAATAATAATTGCTATTTCAGGAACTATATGTGGTTTATTATTAGGAATAATATGTAGTTTTATAGCAGAGAAAATAATTATGATTCCACCAATGTTTAAAGTAATAAAGATAATTATTTACCTGATAATTGCTTTAACTTTTGGAATAGGAATAGGAATTTTTCCAGCAAAGAAAGCTGGAGAGATGAGTATAACAGAAGCTTTAAGAGAAAATTGAAGTATATAAAGTAATAAATTTTAGGAGGGAAAACAATGAAAGCAAAAGTTTTATTAGGATCAGTTATTTTAAGCTCATTAGCATTTGCTAATGGTATGGAAAATGTTGCTTCATCAGCAGCAATATCTTCTAATCAAGCTAGAACAGATAAAGGAATCTTCTATATAGCTAAAGATTTTTCTGAAATGGCTGCATTACCAGGATTTACTCTTAGTGCACCAGCAGGACTTGTTCCAGGAGCAGGAGTAATGTTTGGAGGAGTTTCAGGAACATATAATAGTGTAGAACATGCAGATGGAGCTATGGGAGTTGGATTTGGTTATGGAAATCCATATGAAACAGTAGGAGGAGCTATCTCTTTATCTTTAGGAAGTATAAATCCAGATGATGGAGGAGCTTTCAACAGAGGAAATTTAAATGTTTCAGTAGGACATACATTTAAAGAATATGGATTTGGTGTAGCAGTAGGAATGTCAGGAGCTACATTATGGCACGATAATGATCGTGATGATGTAGATCCAAGTTTTTATGGTTCAGTTACTAAATTATTACCTAATGATGTAGCACCAATTGCATTAACAGCTGGATTAGGAAATAATGCTTATGCAGATACAAACTCATCTGGAGATAAAAAAGATAAAGTTTATGGATTTGTATCAGGAGCAGTATATATTTTACCACAAGTAAGTTTAATAGCTGACTATACTTCAGGAGTAACAAGTTTAGGAGTAGGAGTAGTTCCATTCCCAAGCTTACCAATTACATTAACAGCTGGAGCTTATGATATAGCTAAACAAGGAACTGAAGATAAAGTTTCTTTCATTGGTGGATTATCAGCAGCTTATGTATTCTAATTTTTAAATTTCTGGAGGTAAAAAATGAAAAAATTATTAATAATGGCTTTTGCAGTATTAACAGTTTCTGCTTTTGCAGCTGAAGAAAGTAAAGAAAACACAGTAGAAAATAAAAATATTGAATCAACACATATATTAGAAGCTAAAGATATAGCTAATGTACAAGTTCAAGAAGTTAGCTTAGGAGAATCATTTATGGCAGCTTTTGGAATGTCAGAAGGAAATGTAGGAGGATCTTCTAGTTCACAAACATCTTCAGCAGGAGCAACTACAGCAGCGACAAATGCAGCTGTAACTAGCTCAAATAATAGTATTACAATAATAACACCATATGGAAAATACTAAGATTTGATTTTAGTTGCAAATAATTAAATAGATAGAAGAAAGGAATTGTTATAAGCTATTATTTTAGTTTATACAGTTCCTTTTTTTATTATAAAATGTGGTATAATATTATCAGAAATTAAAAAATTATTTATATTAAGGTGGTTTGGAGGAATTTTGATAGATAAAATATATGAAATTTTATTAACTCATAATCGTCCTTGGACATTAAAAGAGTTAATTTTCTTTGTTATTGTATTAATGGTAGCAACTATTATTTTTTCTATTTTATTAAAAAAAGATAAAATGAATTTGTTTCAATTAATAGCAGGAGAATTGCTACTAATATTTATGTTTATTGTATTAGGTTCTACAGTATTTACTAGAGTTCCAGATAAAATGGAAGCATATAAATTAATGCCATTTTGGTCATGGAATGAAGTGATAAAAGGTGATATTGAATTATTAGAAGAAAATTTACTTAATTTTCTTTTATTATTACCACTTGGGTTCTTATTGCCATTTGTATTTTATAAAAAAATAAGTTGGAATAAGGCTTTTATTATGGGACTAGCATTTTCATTTTTTATTGAGACTAGTCAATTAATATTGCATAGGGGACTTTTTGAGTGGGATGATATGATACATAATTCTTTAGGAGCAATGATAGGATGTATTATAGCAAATAAAATATTTGAAAAGTTTGTAAAAAAAGATTAATTTTAAATAAAGTTTTTATTATGATATAATAAAAGATATATAAACTTAGTATAAAACATCTCGTTAATATTGAAATATAAAATGAAAAAGGCTAAAATAATAATATGGGAGAGATAAGATGAAAACAACATTGATTATTATGGCAGCAGGAATTGGTTCTCGTTTTGGGACAGGTATTAAGCAATTAACTAAAATGGGACTTAATGATGAAATTATTATGGATTATTCTATTCATGATGCTAAAGAGGCTGGATTTGATAAAGTAATTATTATTATTCGTAAAGATATTGAAGAGGAATTTAAGCAAGTTATAGGAAATCGTATTGGAAAATATATGGATGTAGAGTATGTATTCCAAAGCATAGATGATATTCCAGAAGGATTTTCTGTGCCAGAGGGACGTACAAAACCTTGGGGGACAGGGCAAGCTATTCTATGTTGTAAAGATGTAGTAAAAGATCCTTTTGTTGTTATTAATGCTGATGACTATTATGGAAAAGAGGCTTTTAAATTATTACATGACTTTTTAGTAAAACCTCATTCAGTAAGTGATAAATTTAATATAGGAATGGCAGGATTTATATTAAAAAATACTCTAAGTAAGAATGGAACAGTTACACGTGGTATTTGTATTACAGATGAAAATGATATGCTACTTAGAGTGCAAGAGACTAAAGGAATTGGTTATACTAAAGATGGGAAATTAACTTGTGCTCAAGAAGAGGTTATGACTATTTTAAATGAAGAAAATGTAGTTTCAATGAATATGTGGGCAGCATATCCAGAGTTTTTAAATTACTTAGAAAAAGATTTTGTAAACTTTTTAACTAAGAATGGAGACTCTAAAACTTCTGAATATTTACTTCCTATGATTGTTGATGAGCTATTACAAAAAGGAAAAGCAACAGTTAATGTAATGAGAACTTATGATAAGTGGATTGGAATAACTTATGCAGAAGATACAAAATTAGCAAAAGAAAGTTTTAAGGATATGATAGAAAAAGGAATTTATAATGCTGATTTGTGGAGTAAATAAAAATTTATAAAAAATTAAGATTATTAAAGAAAAATAATTATATTCAAGTAGTTTAGGTAGATAAAATATATAAAATTTCTAGCTTGTAATAGTTTTTAGATATTAAGAAAGATAATTTTTATTTTTTAAAAAATATATAAAAATAAAACATAATATATAAAAATAAAACTTTAAAAATAATAAAAATACATTTTTAACTATTGACTTTTTATATTAAAAGATATACAATTTATTTTGTAAAACAACATAATTTAGGTGCTTGAAAAAGCTTAATAGAGGAAGAGGAGTGAAATTCTCCCACAGTGAAAACTGCTGTAAGGTTGACGAAATCACATTAATGTCACTGGGAAACTGGGAAGGCGTGAGAATAGGATGAAACCAAGTCAGAAGACTTACCAAATCATATGCTAATAGTATTTCGATATATTTTATAATATTGAGTATAAATATATCTTGCTTTGTGATTAACAGTAAGTAGAGTTTTCTATTTACTGTTTTTTTATTTATGTACATTTTAATATAAGGGAGAGAAAACATAATGAAGAAAATAGCTATTTATGGAAAAGGTGGTATAGGAAAAACAACAACTGTCTCTAATCTTGCAGCTGCTTTTTCAATAAGAGGGTATAAAGTTTTACAAATAGGTTGTGATCCTAAAGCAGATTCAACTAAAAATATATTAGGAGAAAAAAATATAAAAACAGTATTAAGTACAATTAGAGAAAAAAATGAAGATATTAAGCAGGAAGATATTTTATTTACAGGGTTTAATGGAATTAAATGTATTGAAGCAGGAGGGCCAAAGCCTGGAGTAGGTTGTGCAGGAAGGGGAATAATAGCTGCGTTTGATAAAATAAAAGATCTTAATATATTTGAAACTTTTGAACCAGATATAGTTCTTTTTGATGTTTTGGGAGATGTAGTTTGTGGAGGATTTACAATGCCTTTAAGAGATGGATATGCGGATGAAGTATATATTGTGACTTCAGGAGAAATGATGTCTTTATATGCAGCTTCAAATATAGCTGAAGCTATGAAAAATCTTTCAAATAGAGGATATGCTAAATTAAAGGGATTAATATTAAATAAAAAAAATATAGAAAATGAAGAGGAAATTGTAAGTAAGGTAGCTAAAGAAATGGGAACAGAAATAATAGAAATTATTCCAAGAAGTCCTAAAATACAATTAGCTGAAAACCAAGGAAAAACAGTTATAGAAGTAGATAGGGATTCTGATATAAGTAAACATTATTTGAAACTTTCAGAAAAAATTTATTCAGGAGTAGAAAAATGAAAAGAATAATTATTTTATTTTTTTATTTTATATTTACTATTTTTTTATTTAGTGAAGAGTTTATTTTAGAACAAGGAGAAAATAAGCTTATTTTAAATAAAATACCTAAAAGAATAGCAACTGATTCAGCTATTGTTAGTAGAGTTTTAGATGTTTTAGAAATAGATTTAGTAGGAGCTCCTACTTCTATGACAAAGATTCCAACTAGATATGATAATTCAGTTAAAATTGGAAGAGCAGGATCAGCAGATTATGAAAAAATGAAGAGCTTAGATTTAGATCTTGTTATTTCAACTACTTTTGCTGAATTTTCTAGTAAAGAGAGATATGAAGAATTAAATATTCCAGTATTTTATATTGATTTAGAAAGTTATCAAAGTTCAAAAGAAAGCTTAGGAATGTTAGGAAAAACTTTTAAAAAAGAAAATATAAGTAATAGAATTTTAAAAGATATAGAAGTAAGAGAGAAAAGAATAATAAAAAAGGCAAAGCAGAAAACTCCTAAGAGAATAGCTGTTTTATATAATCTTGATAGTACAGTAAGTATAATTGCAAAAGATCATTTTGTAAGTGAATTGATTCATAAAATTAACTGTATAAATGTTTCAGATGAAGTTGAGGGAAAAGTTAATACAAGAGCCCAAATTATTCCTTTTAGTGCTGAAAAATTAGTTTATTTAAATCCAGATTTTATATTAAAAATAGCTCCAGATGAATTAAATGAAGATTTATTAGAAGGTAATGAATTATTGAAAGCAACAAATGCTTATAAAAATAATAAAATACTCAATATAAGTTCAACATTATTTAGAATGAGTTCAGGAGTTAATGGAATAGAGGCTTTAGAAGAGTTGTATAAAATAGTTTATGAAGAATAGGAGTTTTAATGAAAATAGAAGAATTATCATATGTAATAAATCCAGGAGCACACTGTGATCTTTTTGGTGCAGTAATGATAGCAGCAGGAATAGAAGATTTAAAAATATTAGTTGTAGGAACAGAAGAATGTACATATTATAGCAAAAATTTTATTTTTGAATATGGAAAAAAAGATAAAGATGAATCTTTATTAATGCTTCCTTTAACAGATAAAGAAATTGTTTTAGGAATAGGAGAAAAATTGTTACAAAGTATTGATGAAATTATAAAACTATATTCTCCTAAAATTCTTTTAATAGTAACTACTTGTATTATAGAACTTACAGGGGAAGATATTGAAGGTATTATTAAAAGTATTGAAAAAAAATATAATACTAAGATTCTTTTAATGAGAACAGAGCATTTTAAATGTGATAATTATATAAAGGGAATGGGAAAAACTATAAATTTATTAGGAGATCTTATTGAAGAAAATAAAACTAGTAAAAGTTTTAATATTCTAGGAATGAGATATAAAAGAGGAGAAAATTCTGAGATTTGTAAATTACTTCAAAGCAAAGGAATTTCTCTTAATAAAATAGTTCCATATTCTATTGAAAATTTACAAGACATCAAATCTTTATCTAAAGCTAAATTAAACATTGTAGTAGATATTACAGGAATGGAATTAGCAGAGTATATGTATAAGAAATTTGAAATTCCATATATAAATTTAATTAAAATTGGAGATATAGAATTTTTAAAAAATGAGTATTTAAAATTAGAGCAAGTATTAAATATAGATATAAAAACTGAAGTGGAAATATTAATAAATGATATTCAAAATTTAAAAATGAAAATAGGAGAAAAGATACTAAAAACCAAAAAAGCAATAGTAGCTCCAATCTCAGTTTCAGCAATTGAAATAGCAAAACTAATAGAAACTATTAAAATTATTTCAGAAATTGTTGTTGTTAAAGAAATTTATAATTTTGAAGAAGAAAGTGCGACTCAATTAAAAGCAAAATATGGAACAAGATTTGTTAAAAGTGGGAATTTAGAACCTATAAGAGAACTTTATAATAAACTAAATATAAATTATTTTATAGGAATGGAATATCCACAAGTTTTAAGTAAATGTAGGATAAAACATTTAAATATTAATTATCTTTCTGAAGGAAAATTTGGATTAGAAGTAGTCAAAGATATTTTTTTTAAAATATCAAAGGAATGTGATAAAGATGAAAAAATTTAACAGACTTCCCATTCCTAATAGTAGAATGGGAATATTGATGACAGTAATAGGAATAGAAAAAACAGCAATTATAGAATATGGACCATCAGGTACAACTCATTTTGCTATGGATTTTTTAATGGGAACCAATTTTGAAAGACTTAATCTTTTTAGTGCACATATTAAAGAAAATGATTTACTATTTGGAGAAACTGAAAGACTGGAAAAGGCAATTAAAGAGTTGGATAGAAAAGAAATATACAAATATATTTTTGTTTCTGCAACTAGCCTTACAGCATTAGTAGGAATAGATATAGTTGCTTGCTGTAAATTATTACAATCTGAAATAAAGGCAAAACTTATCCCTATTGAAGATAGTGGTAGTTATGGAGATATAGCTGTTGGAATAGAAAATGGATTTTATCTTCTTGTTAAGGAAATAAATAAAAAGAATTTAAAAGAAAAAAATGGGTATTTTAATATAATTGGACCTACAAAAAATGATTGTTTTTATAAAAGTGATATAAAAATAATAGAAGATATTATGAATAAGTATTTTAATTTAAAATTAAATACAGTTTTAAATGTAGGAGCAAAGGTTGAAAAAATAGAAAGATTATATGATGTGGATATAAATATAGTGACTAGACCTGAAGGGATTAAAGCTGCTGAATTTTTAAAAGAAAATTATGATATTCCATATGTAGTAGTTAATTTTTATGGAACATATAGTATAGAAAAAAGTTTGCAAAAAATAGGTAAAACTTTAAATATTGATTCTAATATTTTTTTAGATAAAAATGAAATAAGAAAAATAGATGAAATAAAAATATTACTAAGAAGAGAACTAAAAGATAAGGACTTAAAAGTAGTAATAAGTGGGAATTATTTTGAAGTATGTGGATTATGTAATTTGTTAGAAAATGATTTAAATATAAAAATTAAAAGGCTTATTGTAAATCATAAAATTTCTTCTATACATAAAGCTTATTATAAGGAATATGAAGATAAAATAGTTGATAGAGATAATTGGAATGAAAGTGAAGATTACGATTTGATACTAGGAGATGAGGAAATATTAAAATATTTAGAGGGAGATATAAAAATAAGAGTAAGCAATCCAAATATAAAATCTAAATATTTAAGTACTTCAAATTCTTTTATGGGAACAGAAGGAATTTTAAAAATGGGAGAAATAATTTTTAATCAACATAAATAAGGGGGAGAAAATGAAAAAAGGATTATTAGCTTTAAGTTTTTTATGTGTAGTATCATCTCTTTATGCTGCTAAGGATGAAGGAATAAGACTAAAAGAAGAAGTCATTACAACAACAGGATTTGCAGAAACAGTAAAGGATGAGATAAAAAATGTTATTATCATAACTCGAGAAGACATTGAGAAAAAACATTATAATCAGGTTACTGATATTTTAAAAGATTATTCAATGATTAATGTAGCTGGGACATCACAAGGAACAATCATTAATATGAGAGGGCAAAATCATGGTGCTATTGATATGAAAGTTAAAGTAATGGTAGATGGAGTACCTATTAATACAATAATGTCACCTCAAGGATTTAATACAATTCCAGTTGGAACAATAGAAAAAATAGAAATTTTACCAGGAAGTGGAGCTGTATTATATGGAGATAGAGCTTCTGGAGGATATATAAATATAATTACTAAAAAGAATGTTGATAAACCATTTTTAAGTTTAGATTCAGGAATTGGGTCATATAGTAAAAAATATACAAATATTTTTACAGGCACAAAAATAACTGATAAATTAGGATTAATGGTAGGATATAATGGGTTGTCTAGAGATGGATACAGAGATGAAGAAAGAGGTGTAGAAAATAGTTATTCAGGTACATTAAGATATGATATTACTAAAAATCAAAAATTAATATTAAAAGGAGAAAAATATAAAGGAGAAATTAATTTTTCAGATGCTGTAGATAAGAGTATTTTAGCTAGTGATAGAAAAAAAGCTGGGAAAGAATTATCAAGATGGTATTCCACAAGAGAAAGTTATCAAGCTTTATATGAAGGTAAGTTTGATAATTTAACTTTAGGAGTTCAAGGGTATAAAAGTAGAATTAATAATGATACTCAAGGTAATAGATTTACAGCTTGTACAATGGACATAGAAGGAATAGGGTTAAAAGGAAGATATGAACATTCTAATGGAGTATTTATTACAGGATATGATTATAATAAAAATAATGGAATAATGACAAGCTCTTCTACCAAAATGGATGTAGATAAAATAACAAATGCTATATATATGTTAGAAAAATATAAATTAAGTGAAAAATTAGTTTTAAGTATTGGTGGAAGACAAGAATGGAATAAGTATGATGGTTATAGAAAATCTAAAGAAAAATTAAATATTGATAATGAAATTGATAACTATGGAGCAGATATTGGATTAAATTATCTTTATAGTAATACAGGAAATGCTTACATTAAAGTTGAAAGAGGATTTGTTGCACCAACTCCTAGACAATTAGCTAATCGTATTAAAGGAGAATATGTTGGCAATAATTTAGGTGCTGAAAAATCAACAACTTACGAAATAGGAATGAAAGATAGTATATTTGGTAGTTATATAAGTGCAACAGGATTTTTCTCTACTACAAAAGATGAAATAAGCTATCAATCTTTAGGAAATAGAGATTTTAGATATGAAAACCTTGATGAAACTGAAAGAAAAGGTATTGAATTAACAGCAGAACAATACTTAGGAAAGTTAATATTAAATGAATCTTTTACTTTTATAGATGCTGAAATAAGTAAAGGAGAAAAAAAAGGAAAAGATATTCCTAATGTTCCAGAAAAAAGATTTGTTTTGTCAGCAATGTATGAAGTAACTGATAAATTAGTATTAAATACAAGTGTAAATTATACAGGAAGTATGTATACAGGAGATTATGATAAAGATTCTAATATTGTAACTGATATATCAGCAACATATGATTTAGGTAGAGGATTGAGTATTTATGGAGGAGTTAATAATTTATTTAATGAAAAATATTATTTAACTGAGGATAAAGACACAGGAATTCCTGCTGATGAAAGAAATTATTATGTAGGATTTAAATATAATATTTAAAATATCTTTTTCTAAAGATTCTTTACTAAATGTGGATATAGATAAAGAGATTTTCAAGTAACTCCAGAATAAAATGCTGGAGTTATTTTCTTTTGATATTAAATTGTTATTAAAATTGTAACTTTAAAGTAAAAAAATTTTATATTCATAAATATTATTTTTATAAACTTGATTAAGTTATTTTAGTATAGTAAAATATTTATATAAAAGAGAGAGAAAAGACAGTTACCAAATTAGTAACTGTCTCTATTAAAGGGCTTTTTAGAAGTGATTGACATGGCTAAGGAGTGTTGACTCTCACTTCCACCAAAATGAAAATAAACTATTTTAAAATTAAGTCATCTTTTGATATAGATCAATAGATGGCTTTTTTGTATGTTAAAAAAGCATATAAAATATGTTAAAATTATAGAGAATAAAGTTAATAATTTATCACAATTTTAAATAAAGAGGGGAAATTATGGAGAAAAAAGAGTTTTATTGAAATGGAAAATATGAAAAATTTAGTGAATTAAATGGTGTAAAAGATGGAAAAGCTATTTATTAAAGATTATTGTTTAAAAGTAAAAGAATAAGGGAAATTAAAAAGCTCTCTATGATACAAACTCATAAAGAGCTTTTCTATTAGAGCATATATTGTGTATTATAAAGTTCGTGGTAGAAACCATTTCTCTCCATTAATTGAGAATGTGTTCCCTGTTCAATTATATGTCCATCTTTTAAAACTAAAATAAGATTAGCATTTTTAATAGTAGAAAGTCTATGAGCAATAATAAAGCTTGTTCTACCTTTTACTAAGTTAGAGATAGCCTTTTGTAATCTTATCTCTGTTCTAGTGTCAACTCCACTTGTAGCCTCATCAAGTATTAAGAATTTAGGATCTGAAGCTATAATTCTAGCAATAGTGATAAGTTGTTTCTGCCCTTGAGAAAGTACCATATTATCTTCACTAACTACTGTATCATAACCTTGAGGTAGTTTAATAATAAAATCATGAGCACAAGCAAGCTTAGCACTTTCAACAACCTTATCAAAATCAATTTCACTATTTTCATAACTGATATTCTCTCTAATAGTTCCAGTAAATAGCCAACTATCTTGTAATACCATTCCAAAAAGTTTTCTAATATCCTTTTTCTTATAAAGCTCAATATCCTTATCATCTAATAATATTTTTCCAGAAGTAATATCATAAAATCTCATTAATAAATTAACAATAGTAGTTTTTCCTCCACCAGTAGGACCTACAATAGCCACTATTTCTCCATGTTCAGCTTTAAAAGATAGATCTTTTAATACAGGAGTATCTTCGTTATATGAGAAATTAACATCTTTAAATTCAATTTTTCCCTCTAAAGAGTTTAAATCAATATCCAAAGTTCCTCTTTCAACATCTTCAGGCTGATCAATAAAGTTAAAGAAACGTTCAGCACTTACAATTACAGTTTGAACTATACTATATGCTTCAGAGATACTAGCAATAGGACGATTAAAAAGCTTTGAATAGATAACAAAACTTGAAAGACCTCCAAGAGTTATTTTTCCATTTAACATAAAGATAGCTCCAATTAAAATTATTAAAGAGTAACCTAGGTTTCCAATAAAGTTTAGAGTAGGAAAGTTAAATCCTGCTAAAAATAGAGATTTTATAGCATTATCCTTATAGTTGGAGTTTAATTCACGGAATTTAGAAATAGCTCTCTCTTCATAGGAGAAAGATTTAACCTCTGCTTCTCCAGTTAATATCTCATCAACATATCCATTTAATTGTCCTAAATATTTTTGTTGAACTCTTCTTTTCTCTCTACTTTTTTTAGAAATTTTCTTTAAAAAATATCCAGCAAATGTAACTAAAAATATTTGTATCAAAGTTAAAGATGGACTTATATACAACATAATTCCTAAGGCAGTAGATATTGTAAGAAGATTTACTACAACTCTAGTTCCTATTTGAGATAGAGAACCACTAATATTATCAATATCATTTATCATAATAGTTATAATATTCCCTTGAGATATCCCATCAAAATATTTAAGAGGAAATTTATGAATCTTTTCAATTCCATCTTTTCTCATAGTGTTTACAATATCTTGAGAGATAATATTCATCTTTATATTTTGTATCAATGTTAATACAGCACCTGTAATATATGAGAAAAGTAAAAGTATAGATATTTTCCCTAATTGTATATAGTTTGCTTTCTCCATATGAAAATGTATCTCATTAATTCCCTTACCAACTAAATATGGACCAACTAATGTAAGAAGATTTCCAATAATTGCTATAATAATAAGGAAAATAAATTCAAATTTATATTTCATAAGATATGGAAAAAGTTTTTTAAATATATTATTTTTCACAGTATCTTCCTCCTGGAATACAAATTTCTTGTGACTCACAGATCTCTCTATACACTTCACAATTTTTTACAAGATTATCATGAGTGTCAAAGCCTGCTATTTTACCATTGTCAAGAACAATAATTCTATCATGTTTCATCAAAGATGCTACTCTTTGAGAAATAGTAAGAATTGTTGTATTTTTTAAATAGTTCTTTAATCTGTTTTTAAGATTGTATTCTGTTATAAAGTCAAGAGCACTAAAACTATCATCAAAAAGCAAAATTTCAGGTTGTTTTATAAGGGTTCTAGCTATTGAGATTCTTTGTTTTTGTCCACCAGAAAAATTCATTCCACCTTTAGTTACATTTGTTTTATATTGATTAGGAAGTTTTTCTATAAACTCTTTTCCCTGTACAATTTCAGCTATCTCTATTATCTCTTCATCACTTGCCTCTTCTTTACCCCAACGGATATTTTCTTCTATTGATTGAGAGAATAGAAAAGATTTTTGTAAAACTATTCCAATTTTGTCTCTTAACTCTTTTTCATCATATTTATTGATATTTACCCCATCAATTAAAAGCTCACCTTTTGTAGCCTCATAAAATTTTGGTATAAGGGATATAAAAGTTGTTTTTCCAGAACCTATACCACCTATAATTCCAATATTTTCTCCTCTTTTTATTTTTAGATTGATATTTTCTAAAATATATTTATCTGTTCCATCATATGAAAAAGAAAGATTTTTAAACTCAATAATATCATCAGTTACTAATTTTTCAAATTCCTCTTGAGACATATTCTCTATATTTTCAGATAAAATCTCTTTAACCCTCTTATATGATATTGCTGTACGGCTATAAAGAGTAAATAGGAAAGATAGTGCATTCATAGAGAATAAAAGCATATTTAAGTAGTTGATAAAAGCTACAACTTCCCCTAGGTGCATCTTACCATAACTAACTCTTATTCCTCCAAACCAAAGAACAGCTACAACCCCTAAATTCATAATTAATGTTATAAATGGTAATTTACTTGACATTAAATTATCTGCTTCAATAGTTTTATTTTTAAGCTCATCATTTCTTAATCTAAATTTTTCCTTCTCAATATTTTCTTTCGATAGAGCTCTAATAACTCTTATACCAGTGAGATTTTCTCTTAGAACAAGTGTTAAATTATCTAATTTCTTCTGAACTTCACTATATTTTCCAAAAGATTTCTTCATATAATAAAGAGTACTTCCTACTATTGAGGGAACAATTACTAAGAATAGTATAGATAGAACAGGGTTGATAGTAACAGCCATAAATACAGCTCCTATCCCTGTTACCAACCCTCTAAGGACCATTCTTACACACATAAGAAACATATTTGTAATTTGATCAACATCTTTAGTTATTCTAGTAATTAGAGAAGCTTGAGTATATTTATTCAAATGTACAAAGTTAAAATTTTGTATCTTTGTAAAAACACTATCTCTTAAAGAAGCACCAAAATTTTGAGTAGCATGAACTGAAAAATAGTTACATAAAATAGAGGATAGATATCCTCCAAGAGCGATTCCAACCATAGTTAATCCCATTTTAATTATGTAATTTATATTTTGATTAGCCACACCAATATCTATAATTTTTGCCATAATTAAAGGGAGAGATAGATCACAAAAAGCTTCAGTCATTTTAAAAAGAGCTGCTATTGAAGCTTTAGGTATAAAGGGTTTAAAATATTTGAACATTTCTCCTCCAGTTAAATTTTAAATAATTACATTAAATTTTAACATATATTTTCTAATAAAAAAATAAGATATAAGTAAAAATTTTAAAACAAATAAAAAAAGGAACTAAGATTGACTTAGTTCCTTAAAGTTTCAAGACTAAACTAATTATCTAACTTTGATATTAGCTGCTTGAGGACCTTTTTGTCCTTCAATGATATCAAAAGTTACTTCTTCATTTTCATTTAAAGTTTTGAATCCTTCTTTTTGGATTTGAGAGAAGTGTGCAAATACATCTTTACCATCTTCACCTGTAATAAATCCAAATCCTTTTTCTTGATTAAACCATTTAACTGTACCTTTCATTGTGTACCTCCATAAAATATTATTGAACAATAGAACTCGTGACATTTTGATAGTAACTAAATTAGCTACCATGAAAATCTTAATAAACATAAAGGTATTACTGAAAGAATACTTTAAATATTAAATCTCAAACTTCAAAACTCATAAATTTATTATTGCTATACAGGTAGTATACTACACTTTTCAATATTTGTACAGCTTTATTTTTATTGACAGAAGAAAAATGAAATAGTATAATATAAAGATAACAATAAAAAAACTATTAATATGTAGCAGGTGGGCAGCTTATAACCCATCTGCTTTTATTTTTTTTAGGAGGAAAAAATGTTTAAATTAGATAAAAAATTTATAAAAACTTTGATGCTTTTAGCAATTCCTATTATTTTACAAAGTTTAGTTACAGCATCATTAAATCTTCTTGATAACTTAATGATAGGTTCATTAGGAGAAAATGAGATTGCAGCAGTAGGAATATCTAACCAATTTTATATGCTATATTATTATACGATTATGGGAATTACTCTAGGAGCAGGAATATTTATGTCACAGTTCTGGGGGAAAAAAGATGTGGCAAGTATTCATAAATTTTTAGGTATCTCATTGGTAGTTGGAATGATAAGTACAATATTTTTTGCAATATTGGCATTTGTCTTTCCAGAGATGATAATGAAAATTTTTACAGATGAAAATATTGTTATAGGGCAAGGAGTTGCATATTTAAAAATGGTAGCTTTGAGCTATATTTTTACTACTGTATCTCTTTCTTATGCAGCAGCTTTAAGAAGTATAGGACAAACTAAAATTCCTATGTATGGAAGTTTAGTGGGACTTGTATTTAATGGAATATTAAACTATATCTTTATTTTTGGTAAATTTTGGGCTCCTGTTATGGGAGTTGCTGGGGCTGCTTTAGGAACTACTGTTTCAAGATTTATGGAGTTAGCTTTTATACTATTTATTATTTATAAAAATAAAAATGTTGTAGCTGGAAAAATTTCACAACTTCTTGATTTTAATTTTAATCTTGTAAAAAGATATTTTATTACAGCTACCCCTGTGGTTTTTAATGATGTCATGTGGATAGCAGGAATTACAGCATATTTTATAGCTTATTCAAAATTGGGAATAAATGCTACTGCTACAATGCAGATAACCAATACGATTAACAATGTTTTTAATATTTTTGGAATAGGTATAGCCTCAGCTTCAGCTATTTTAATTGGAAATAAGATAGGTGCAGGAAAAGAGGAAGATGCCAAAGAAGATGCAATTAAAATATCAGTTTTTGGAGTTCTAATAGGAATTATTATAGGAGTATTCTTTTTCTTTTTAGCTCCTTTTATAGCTATGTTATTTAAAATAACTCCTGAAACATATCACAATGTAATTGTAGTATTAAGAGTAATGGCTATTGTTCTACCATTGAGATTTTTTGGAATTACTCAAATTATAGGTGTATTACGTGGTGGTGGAGATGTAATGTATGCAATAGTGACAGAGCTTGTAGCAGTATGGTTAATAGGAGTTCCCCTTTCATTTGTAGGAGCAGTATATTTTAAGTTTCCTATAACAATAGTATATATTCTAGTTTGTTTAGAAGAGCCATTCAAAGCTGTTGCTACTTACCCTAGACTACGTTCAGGTAAGTGGATAAAAAACTTAGTGAAGAATTAAAAAAATGAGCTTTAGGGCTCATTTTTTTATAATTCCTTAAATAACAGGTTATTTAAAATATCTGTTGGATCTGCATTTCTATATTTATCTCTCAATCTCTTTTCATTTTCAAGTTTTTCAAGAGTTTTTTTATCACTTGTAACTTTTTTCTTTTTTTCAGGATATTTTTCTATTTTATATCCCTTAACTATTTTACTATCAATATCAAAATATACTTCTAAAAAAGTTTCTTTAATTACTTTTTGACTATAAACTATCTCAACAGGAAGCAAAGCTTTTAATATCTTTTTATTTTGAACATTGTTTTTAGTGTAATAAGTTCCTTTGTGATAGATATAAGTGTATGGACTCTCTTTTCTTGAAACTATAAAATATGGTTTGCCAAAGATATCTATAATATCTTTTTCAGTTGTTTTATTAATAGCTATTAATGGAGAAAGAGAATTTTGTAACTCATTATTTAATCTTAAAGTTTTTAATGATGTACAACTAGAAAATAGGATTAGAAATATTAAAAAATAGTATTTTTTCAAGTTATCTCTCCTTTTGTTTTTTAAGATATAGTATATCATAAAAAAAGTTAGAAAAAAATATTTAATTATGGGTAAATAAAAAAGTTACCTCCTAAGAAGTAACTTTTTAAATATAAAATTAAAATTTGATTCTATTTGTTTTTATCTGCTATAATAGCACCAGCAGCAGCTCCAACTCCAGCACCAACAATAGTACCAGTATCTCCACCAATAATATGTCCTGCTAAAGCACCAGCAGCAGCTCCACCAGCAATATGTTTTTCAGTACGAGAACATCCAGCAAAAGCAAGCACAGATATAGCTAAAATTATAAACATTTTTTTCATATTATTACCTCCCCTTTTTTAATAGGATTTTCCTTAATTGAATTATACAATAAAAATTAGAAATTGCCTATAATTTAATTATAATATATTTCTTGTTTTTATAATTTACAATCTCTTGAGTTTTTTTATTGATCTTTCCAAATTTTCTATGAGTATATTTTCTAGCATGTTTAGGTGGATAATCTTCAAAAGTTCTTGATCCCATAAGAGCTATGGTATATTCTAGTTCAGCTTTATCAGGAGTAACAAGATAATCTTCTCCAGCAAAAGAGAATAAAATACCTGGATACATATGATCCCCTTTTATCTGTTTAAAGTTAAAAGGTTTACCTAATTTTTCAACTAAATATTGCCCTAGAGCATTTATTCTATCTATCATCTATCTCTTCACCTTTTTCTTCTTAGTTGTAGTTTTTCTTTTTGTTTTACTTTTAGATTCAGTTGTTACTTTCTTTTTAACTATCTCTCTTCTTTCAATAGTTTTTTTCTTAGCAACTGAATAACCAAAGCTTCCAATAGCCTCTTTTGGCATTGGGAAATATTCACCATGAGAATAAGCAATAAGATTAGCCCATTCAAAATGAATTTTTTCATTTTCATCTAATAATCTTGAGTCAATATGTGAGCATAGAACCTCAGCTAAAAAAAGATCATGAGTCCCAAGAGGGATGATCTGCTTTACCTTACATTCAATATTAACAGGACACTCTTCAATATATGAAGATTTTACCTCTTTCCCCTCTTTTAAAGTGAACCCCATCTCTTTAATTTTATCATTTGTTCTACCTGAACGAACTCCACAATAGTCAGTTTCTCTAGTTAGTCTTCTTGTAGGAAGATTAACAGTAAATTCCATAGTTTCTTTTATATATTCATAAGATAATCTTTCAGGTCTAATAGATATTGAAAGCATAGGAGGTTTTGTACAAATAGTTCCTGTCCAAGCAACAGTAAAGACATTATCTTTACCTTCAGAATTTTTACTTGTTATTAAGACAACAGGAACAGGATTTAAAACAACACTTCCTTTAAAAAGTTTTTTTTCCATATTTATTCCTTTCGTAATTTATATTTTCTTAAAAATTATATCATTTTTTCTAAAGATGTACAATTATTAAGTGTGGAAATTGTTGCTTATAAAAAGAGCTTATGATATACTAAAATTATAAAGTTGGGTAAAAGGTGAAACTTATGAATAATTATGTTATTTTGAAAGGTAAAAAAGATAGACTAGTAATACACTTAAATTCAGAGGTAGACTTTTTAACTCTTAGGGATAGCTTAGTTGAAAAGATACAAGAGGCTAAAAATTTTATTGGAAATGTTCACTTAGCAATAGAATTTTCTAATAGAGTTTTAACTGAATTAGAGGAAAATGTTTTAATTGATTTGATTAAATTAAATAGTGATATAAATATTACCTATGTCTTTTCTGAAAGTGGTTCAGGAATAAATAAAAAAGAGAAGATAAAGTTTTTTAAAGCAGTAACTGAAGAGGGACCAACTAAATTTTTTAGAGGGACTCTTAGATCAGGAAGTAAAATAGAGTATGATGGAAATATAGTTATTATTGGAGATGTAAACCCTGGAGCTATGTTGAGGGCAAAGGGAAATATAATAGTACTAGGACATCTAAATGGAACTGTTTATGCAGGATTAGATGATGATAAAGATGCTTTTATAGGTGCTAACTATATGAATCCAATTCAACTTGTAATAGGAAGTACAATAGCTAAACCTATGCAAAAAGAGATATTAGATACAAATAAGGTAGATAGAAAGGGAGGCTTCAAGATAGCCTACATAAAAAATAGTGAGATATTAATAGAAGATTTTAGTGCACGTTCATATAATGAATAACTAAAACTTTAAGTTAGGAGTGGTAAAAATGGCAAAGGTGTATGTAGTGACATCAGGAAAAGGTGGAGTAGGAAAAACTACTACTACTGCTAATCTTGGAGCTGGGTTAGCTTTAAAAGGAAATAAAGTTCTTTTAATAGATACAGATATTGGGTTAAGAAACCTTGATGTAGTAATTGGATTAGAAAATAGAATTGTTTATGATCTAGTTGATGTAATAGAGGGTAAATGTAGAATTGCACAAGCTTTAATAAAAGATAAAAGATGTTCAAATCTATGTTTATTACCAGCTGCTCAAATTAGAGATAAAAATGATATCAATGGAGAGCAAATGAAAACTCTAATTGATGCTTTGAGAAATGATTTTGATTATATCATAATTGATTGTCCAGCAGGAATAGAGCAAGGATTTAAAAATGCAATAGCTGCAGCAGATGAGGCAATAGTAGTTACAACTCCAGAAATTTCAGCTACAAGAGATGCTGATAGAATAATAGGGCTTTTAGAGGCTAATGAGATAAGAAATCCAAAACTTATTGTAAATCGTATAAAAATGGATATGGTAAAAGCAGGAAATATGTTAAGTGTAGAGGATATTCTTGATATACTTGCAATTAAATTATTAGGAGTAGTTCCTGATGATGAAAATATAGTTATCTCTACAAATAAAGGAGAACCTTTAGTGTATAAAGGTGAGTGTTTAGCAGCTGATGCTTATAGAAATATAGTGGAGAGAATGGAAGGAAAAGATGTTCCGTTTTTAAATCTAGATGTAAAACTTGGGTTCTTTGAAAAATTAAAAATGGTTTTTGGAAAGTAGGTAGAAAGAATGGGAATTTTTGACTTTTTTAAGAAAGAGGATAACAGCTCTAAAAATATTGCTAAGGATAGACTGAAATTTGTTTTAATCCATGATAGAGCTATGCTACCAGCAAGTGTTTTGGAAGAGATGAAAGATGAGATAATAGCTGTTATATCTAAATATGTAGATATTGATAAAGAGGCTCTTAATATAGAGGTAACTGAAAACCCAGAAAATAAAAGAAGTACAGCCTTAATAGCTAATATTCCATTAGTGGCTAAAAAAGAAAAGAATAGTTAAAAAAGAAAGAGGTAGTTTTGCTAACTACCTCTTTTTAAGTATATAAACTATAATATATTTTTTCTTTTCTTAATATCAGCTAAAATGGAATTTGGAGAAGAATATTAGAGAGAGTTACGAAATCT
>ENA-OPVT01000128-OPVT01000128.1-human-gut-metagenome-genome-assembly--contig:-NODE-128-length-60558-cov-4.037684_pt1 | contig 60558 bp, 48 predicted proteins | sample MGYA00241499_ERZ501990 | MGnify/ENA primary metagenome ERZ501990 (study PRJEB25962, sample SAMEA2042104) | human gut metagenome | biome: human gut; feature: human-associated habitat; material: faeces...
CATTTCTTCTTTGAAGCTGAAGTGATCCCATATTCATTGTCCAAGAACCATTTGGTGCATTTTCTGGTTTAAATCCAAGCTTTACAAATTCTTCTGCAAATTTTCCTTTTGGTGCAAGTCTTAAATACGCTTCAGCAAGTTCTTTGTCAACACCGTTTTTTCCTCCATATGCTGCATATGCTAATACATCATCTGAAATTTGGAAAGCATCGTTAGGGTGTCTTCCGCTAAGAGTTAAAAGCCAGCTGTATTTATTTGAATATACTCTTGTCATAAGAAGTGCTTTTTTAACAATATCATAGTTTTCTAAAGCAAAAGGTGTATTTCCTAAATAATACATAATTGGAGTTAATCCATCGAAAGCTCCTTTTGCATAAGCTGGATAATTCTGCATATGGTGGAATACACTTCCATCTTCTTTAAATCCTCCAAGAAGTCCTGGAGCATATTCTATTGATTTTGAAAGATAATTTTTTAATTGTGTTATTTCTTGTGCTTCTATACTTACATCTTCATTTAAAAGTGCTGCTGCTAACATTCCTGGAAGCATTGTATTTAATACATCTACGTTAACACCTTTTATTTCATTATAAGGAGTATATAAAATTCCCATAGCACTATACCAAGTAACCATATCTTTAGCTTGTTTTAAATTTCCACTTTTTAATAAAGGTTCTTTCATTAAGAAAATTGCTTGATAAAGTTCTCTCACTTGGTAACCAAGATGGTGGATTGTTCCCTGACAGCTTCCTTTTGTCCATCCTTGATCATAAAGATTATTTAAACCTTTTTGGAAAATATTATATATTTTTTCTTTATATTCAGCATTGTCTGTTGAATTATACATATATCCTAATTCTCTAAGCCATATTCCATATTCTTTAATTTGAATAGCTTTTAAATTTGCTTTTTGTTCTTCTGTAAAGTCTCTGTAAAGTTCTTTTATCTGAGGAGTTTCTATTGAACATTTTTCAAATTCAATAAACTTATTTTCATTTTCTTCTATAACAAAGTGAGTAACCTCTACTTTTTTCATAATATTTTTCTTAAATTTACTTTCAACAGCTAAAACTCCATCTTTTTCTTCCTGTGATAATTCATTTTTTATTTCTTCATGATTTATTCTGTTATAATTTTTATAAAGAGCCATCCAGTGTGCATTTGCAGCAGAATCAGCAGCCATATTTACAAAATCAACTTGTTCATCTCTTGCATTATGTCTTGGGTCAATTTTCGGACTTGGATAAAGCTGATCTATTAAAATTTCTCCTGCTTCTTTTGGAGCCGTTAAAACTATTTCGTCCATTCCAGCTTCTGCAGTCCCTTTCATATCTCTGTCATATTGAACCCACATAGTTCTCCAGCCGGTAAAATTCATATTCATATCAAAAGAACATTTAGTTTCTCCCTGTTTTTTGAACTCTATTTTCATAATATCATTCACAGGCTTTTTATTATAAACCCACATAGCATAACTTGATCTTGCCTTTTCTTTACTCGCCGGATCAAAAACTGTATACTCTGTATCACCTTTTATAGTTAAAGTATCGTTTCCTTTAAAATTCCATTTTAAAGAATGTGTTCCATCTTTTGCTTTTTCTTTTGTCAAAGAAATTTTTGATGTCTTTGAAACAGAAAAGTTTTTTGGCATTCCATTTTCAAATTGATATACAGTATTTCCGTAAGCTGTTAATGAAGCTGTTAGAAATGCTGATATTAAAAGTTTGTTCATAATACTTTTTTTCATTATTTTGTTTATCCCTCCATAATAATTTTTAATCCCATCATCATTATAATTTTAAATACAAAAAAAATAAATCTTCCATTTTCTATATTCTATTTTTTCTTTCTGATTTCATACAAAAAATTTATTAAACAAATATATATTATGAAAATTTTTATAACTTTTTATAAAAGAACATTGTTATGTAATATACACTAACTTCTGTTTTTATCAATCTAACAGGAATTTTGAATATTTTTTTATTTCATTTTTTTTAATAAAGTTTATATTTTATAAATTTTATTTAAAATATATTTATTTTAAAGTAATGATAGAATAATAATGATTTATCACAGAAAAAAATAATGATATGATACGTCGTCAACACATTTTTGTATAATATCTGAATTAAAACATTAAATATTATACAGAATACTTCACATTTTTTACAAAAATTTATTACACAGGGGGAATAATGGAAAAAGAGAAAAAAATACTTCTATTTGCATTACTTATAGCATTATATGGAACAAATACTTATGCAAATGAAAACACTCAAAAACCAAAAGTTAAAAATTCTCAAAGTAAGGCACAAAGCTTTGATGAAAACACTGCAAAACTTTCAACAGGAATTCATGGATATACTGTAGATTTTGCAGCAATCAATTCAAGAACATTATCAAATACAATGCTTAACAGAGCATTAACAAGAGATTACATGAAAGCAAGACCTGTAAACTCTTGGACACAAGATATTATTTACATGGATAATAGTCATGAGCTTGGCGGACTTATGAATGTTGACTATGATGAAAACGGAATTCTTGGAGTAAGTGAAAGACAAATACTTCCAAATGGAAGAATCGGTCTTGTTTATGGAGGAACAAACGGAAAAGCGAAATTTAACGATGGGGAAAGCGGAGATGTTAATTTTGACGGAGCTTATGCCGGAGGATATTATCACCACAATTTCAATGAAACTTGGGCTTTAAATTCAAGAGCATTATTTGCATATACTCACAACAGAGTTGACAGAACATATAACGGAGAATTATTTGAATCAAATTACCCTATATATTCTTTCGGACTTGGCACATCACTTATATACACATTAATAGGCAGTAATTATAACAAAGCATATTTTTATGGTGGAATTGATGTAAACAAAATTCATCAAGGAAATATTCATGAAAAAGAAGATTTAAAAGATGACACTGCTCCAGCAGGATCTATAAGGAATTCAAAAACAGCTAATGAAAAAAGTTATTGGTCAATAGCTCCAAGTGCAGGTTTCTTAACTGAAAATACAGGATATATTTTTGATAAAAAGTACAGAGTTGGGGCAAGTGTCGGCTGGGAAACTGAACTAGGAAATATTAAAGACGGAAAAAGAATTTCTGGTTTAACATCTGCACCTAAAACATCTTTAAATGAATATAAAATTGATACCGAAGACAGAGAAAATGTTTTTTCTTATAGTATCTTTGGAGCAATGGATATAACAGAAAATTTAGCTGTTAATGCAAAATATACTTCAATGTTTTCAGATGGATATGATGCTGATATGATAGGAGCAGGTTTTGAATATAAAATTGATACAATGGCAAGAAATCAAATAATAGGACCTGTTATTTATGGAATGGAAAATCACAGACCATCTTCTGACAGATGGAAAGGGACATTAACTTTATTAATGGAAACAGAAGATGCTTCAGATATTCCAATTTATGATGGTGGATATTTATCTAGTGGAGATAATGTAACTTCTACAAGATATAGACCTAAATTTATATTAAGTTTAAATGACACAAAATCAAAATGGCAGTATTATTTTGAAGGATACTATCAAAATAACAGTATGTTTCAAGGAAAAAAAGGAAACGAAGTTCAAGATTTCCATGCAACAAGAATTCATGGAGAAGCAAAGTGGGTTGACTCTTATTCAAAAGGAAGATATGGATTTACTGTTGGTTATAGAAATGAAACTTCTGAAAAAGAAGTAGGTGCTGCTTTTGAACACAAAAATCCTGCAAAATATAGAATTCAAAAAACCGGAATTCACCAATTAAGGCTTGCACCAAATGCAACATATAATCTTGGACATGGATTTACCCTTACTGGTAGAGTAAATGGAATATTTCAATATAACTATACAGGAGACAGAGAAAGTGAAATGGATTTCTTAACTGAAACTGATATAGGCTTAATTTATGATGGATTTATGCCAAGATGGAAAATTTCTGCAACTTATCATAGAGATGATAAATGGTACGATGATGATGCATTTACTAAAGTTGTATGGAGTGATAAAGGATATTATGTAGAAGAAAACAATTTACCTACACATCCTAAAAGATGGCATCTTGCTCAATTTAGACCAATGATTACATATTATTTTGGAAATAACTCAAGTTTTAAATTTGATATGAGACTTCCTTTAGGAAATGGTGCTTGGACAAACTTTAGAAATGGAAAAAAATCGGCTGGAGAAGAATATGAAGTAAGATATAATTTCCTATATAGTCAACAAGTAGCTTCTGGACTTACTTTAAATCTTGGTGCAACTTTTGTTCCTACAAAAAGCAAGAATACAAAAACAGGAAATATTACAAGAAATCATTCATTTAGACCAAACATTGGATTCAGCTACAGCTTTTAATTAGAGGAAAGGAGAAATTAAAAAATGAAAAAAACATTACTAATATTTATTATGCTGTCTTTAACAATAACTTCTTTCTCTGAGAAAAAAGAAAATGTTAAAAGTCAAAACAAATTAGAAATAAACCAATCTGAAAAAAGAGATTATCAAATTATGAGAGAAAAATGGGCAGAATACTTAACAGGTGTGCCTAGTAAAAAAACAGATATTTTAGAAATAGATAAAGATATTTTTTCTGAAATTTGTACTGTAAATGAAAAAGGAGCAGATTCTGCATATACAAATTTTGTAAAAGAAAGCAACAGAACTTCTGTATTTAAACATTTCCCTAATATGGGAGATGGTGTTCACGTAATGAATAACTACAGAGAAATATTAAAAATAGCTAAAGCATATGTAACACCAAATACAAAATATTATAAAAATCCTGAAGTAAAGAAAGATATTATTGACAGCTTAGACTGGCTTTATGATAATGCTTATCATGAAGGACTTCCAGAAAATGGAAACTGGTGGCAGTGGGAACTTGGTATTCCAAAAGCATTAAATGATATATTAGTTATCATGTATGATGAAGTACCTAGTGAAAAAAGAATGAAATATCTTAAAGCATCTCAATACTTCCAGCCTTATGCTCAATATTCAGGGTCAAGCCCATCAGCTACATATTCTACTGGACCTGATAAAAGAGTTTCTACTGGAGGAAACAGAACTGATACTTCTATAATTTCTTTCTTAAGAGGGGTTTTAATGGAAGATAAAGTTCAAGTTGTTGATGGTGCAAAAGCTGTTGTTGAAGTTGGAGAATACACAACTGAAAAAGACGGCTTCTATAAAGACGGTTCTTTCATTCAACACGGAAACGTTGCATATAACGGAACATATGCTGCTGTATTATTTGACGGGCTTGGAGCTGTTTTATGGCTTGCAGATGGAACTCAATTTGAAATAAAAGACGAAAGAGTAAATAATGTTTATTCATCAATATTAAACGGATATAAATATCTTTTTATTAACGGAGGAATAAATGACTCTGTAAGCGGAAGAGCGATTTCTAGAGATAACTCAAACGATTTAGCAAGAGCAAAAGATATATTAACTTCTATGGGGCTTTTCATTGACGGTGCTGGAGAACCTTATAAATCTGAAATGAAAGCTCTTGTAAAAACTGTAATCAAAAATAATAATTCTTATAATTTTGTAGAAAAAATAAATGTTCCAAAAGTAAGAAGAATTATGGAAGAAATTGTAAATGATGACAGCATAAAAACAATAGAAGTAGAGGGAACAAAAGTTTACGGAGCAATGGACAGAGCTGTTTCTGTAAATGATAACCAGGGAAAGGTTGTTGTTTCTATGCACTCTTCAAGAATTGCAAACTATGAAACAATGAATGGAGAAAACAGAAAAGGGTGGTATCTTGGAGATGGTATGACATACATTTATGGTATTGACTCTGAAACATTTACTGAATACTGGCCGACTGTTGACAGCTATCATCTTCCAGGTGTTACTAACAGCATGAAAGAAAGATTTTACCGTTCTGGTGAAAGAAGACCTTTAGGACTTCTTCCTTCAAAAGCATGGGTCGGTGGAAGCGGAAACGGACAAGAAGCATTTGTTGGAATGGATATGATTTCTTGGAACAAAGCTACCGTTGTTAAAAAATCATATTTTATGACTGATGATGGTGCTGTTCTTGTTTTAGCATCAAATCTTAACAGCTTTGATGGTGAAGTTCACACAACTATCGACAACAGAATCATATCAAATAAAAATGCTCAAATTCTATTAAACGGAAAAGAAATAACTGAAGACACAATGATTGATAATCCTAAAAATATTTCTATAAACTTTAAAGGAAATTATAAAGGAGAAAACATTGGATATAAAATTATTTCTGCTCCACAGCTTACAATTAAAAAAGTTGACAGAGAAGGAACATGGAAAGAAATAGGCGGAAAACTTACTGACACTATTAAGAAAACATATTTTACTGCTTATATCAACCACGGAGAAAATCCAAGAAAAGATGAATTTGCATATGTTCTTCTTCCAATGTTTAGCAAAGAGGAAGTAAATAATTATGATACTTCAAGATTTGAAATAATAAAACTTGATGATGAAGCTCATATTGTAAAAGATAAAAAATCTGGAACACTTGGAATAAACTTCTGGAAAAATGTCCCAACAAAAGAACAAGGAATAAAAACTTATGCTGCCCTTTCTGTTCTTGCAAAAGAAAGCGAAGATTTTGTTGACCTTTGGGTAAGTGAACCAACTCAGCTTTCAAAATATAATTCTATATTTGAAATTGATGGTAATTACGAACTTGTTGAATCTTCAACAAAAGATATAAAAACTTCTTCAAAAGAAAATAAACTTAGAGTTGAAATCAACTTAAGAAATAATGGTTCTACTGAACACATTAGATTAAAAAAAATTTAACACAAAAACAGCACCTTTTCTAAAAGATCAGGTGCTGTTTTCATAAAATTATCTATTTTTTCTTTTTTTTCTTTACAGCTCTTAAAATAACAGAAATAACATATCCAAAATTTATTATAACAGAAAAAGGTATCATAAGCATCAGAGCAAGAGTAAGAACATTACCTGCTGTTATAGGAAGCTCCATCTGCTGTTTCATCAAAGAATTTCCAAAATACAGAGAAGCTCCTATAGAAAGAGCATAGGTTATCCTTAAACCTCCTGCAGTATTTTCTCCGCTTCTTTTATCATGAAATTTTAAAAATAAAAATATAATCAAAAATATTGCTGCATTAAAAACAATTATATGCAAAAACTCATTCATAAAACATCCCCCAAATAATATTATTTAAAAAGCTCTAAAACTTCTTGAGAATATTTACCATCAGAATCGTGAGAAATAAGCGGCGGCAAAACTGTAAGTCCTTCTGCCCCAAATTTAATTCCTTCAACAAGAAGAATTTTTGCCTGCTTATCTATTTTTGAATGGCAGAATCTAACCTTTTTAGGAATAATACCATATTCTCTCATTGTGTCTAAAATTTCAAGAAATCTGTCAGGCCTGTGAACCATAGCAAAATATCCTTTATCTTTCAATAAAAAAGAAGCTGTTTCTATAATTTCTTCTAAAGTTATTGAAATCTCATGCCGTGCTAGTGTCAGCTGATTTAAGTCATTTAATAGTTCTTCATTTCCATGAAATTTAAAAAAAGGCGGATTTGATACAACTGCATCTTGAGAACCTGTTTTAAAATATTTTTTCCAATTTTTCATATCATCATTTATTATTTCTATCTGCTCTGAAAGATTATTAAGTTCTATATTTCTTTTCGCAAGGTCGGCAGATATTTTTTGAATCTCTATTCCTGTTATTTTGGCTTTCGTTCTTTCTGAAAGAAAAAGAGGAATAGCTCCGTTCCCTGTCCCCAAATCTACAATTTTATTTACTCCTCTTCCAACTGATAAAAAATTTGCAACAAGAAGAGAGTCCAAAGAAAAATTAAAAAAGTCTGTTCTTTGGATTATTTTTAAATTTTTATTCAAAAGATTATTTATTACTTCATTTTTTTCAAGTTCCATTTTTACCTCCGTCATTTATTATACCAAAATTAAAAAAATATTTCTAACATAATATATAAGTATAGAAAAAAAATTTGCATTCATGTATAATGTCATTTGAAAAATAAAATTTTGGAGGTATTAAATTGAAAATAAAAGCAGTAGCACTTGATATGGATGGAACTCTTTTATGCAGCGATCACAAACCATCAGAAAGAACAAAACAATTTCTTTTGGATATAGAAAAAAAAGGAGCAAAAGTTATAATTGCAACAGGACGTTCTTTTGGTGGAACTGAAGCTACAGCAAAACTTTTAGGACTAGATAATGGGCTTGTTTTATGTTATAACGGAGCAAAAGTTGTAAACTATAAAGACAAATCTGTTTTATTTGAAAAGCCTTTAGCAGAAGAACATGTAAAAGAACTTATAAATATTGCAGATGAAATGGGAGTACACATAAATCTTTATCAAGATAATATTTGGTATGTTGACAGAGCTGATAAACCTGAAGTTAAAATTTATTCTGAAAAATGTGGAATAACTCCTGTTGTAAAATCTCACGATTCTTTTAAATCTTACCTTATGCCAAAAGTTGTTTTTATTGGAGAACACGAAAAAGTTGTTGAAGTTGAAAAAGAAGTTAAAAAAAGATTAGGAGATAAAATCCATATAGCTTTTTCCAGCGACACTTTTTTAGAAGCTATGAATAAAGATGTCAATAAAGGAATTACACTTAAATGGATTTTAAATCATTTTGGAATAAAAGAAGATGAGTGTGCAGCATTTGGTGATGCTCCAAACGACCTTGAAATGCTTCTTGCAGTAAAATATGGTGTTGCTATGGGAAATGCCGAAGAAGATTTTAAAAAGAAATTAAATTATACAACTTTATCAAATGATGAAGACGGTATTGTTGAATTTTTAAAAGAATATTTTTAATATATAAAACAAAAAGAGCTGATACCAATATTTTTAATTGGTTTATCAGCTCTAATTTTTTATCTTTTACAGCATTTTCCTATATTGTCATAATTCCCATCGGGAGATACACATACATCTCTTTCATCTAAAATTTTCTTATCATAGTCTATCTGTTCTTTTAATTTTGCAATGTAGCTTTTTAAAAGTCCAAGTTTTTCTATAATAATTACTTTTTGATTACAGTCAGTAGAAGTTTTAAACTCCTCACTTTTAATAAAATTATTAAGTCTTTCTAATTTTAAAGTTTCTGCTTCGTATTCTTCTAACATATATTTTAAATTTTTTTCAATTCCCATTTCAAGCCTCCTGAATTATATTTATTTTATTTTTGTATTCTTTACATTTTTATATTATCATTAAATACTATTTTAGTCAAGTACTTTATAAAAAAAATTCCCCGTATTAAAAAATAATTTTTTTAATACAGGGTTTTTACTTTTATTATATCTCTTAATCTATTTTTGCTTTTAATTCAATCTCTTCTTCTTCTGAAAGTCTTCCTTCTATTTTAGATTTAACCAGTTCTTTGTGTCTTTTCTTAAGTAAATTTTTCAAAGTAAACATCTCTCTTCTTATTAAAAAGTAAGTAAGAGCTGTTGATAAAAAGTCTGCTACAGGGGCAGAGAACCATATTCCTGTAAGACCAAATAATCTTCCCATTATTTTTATACATGGAATAAGAATTATTATTTGTCTTGAAAGACTTATAAAAAGACTTAATTTTGGCTTTCCTACAGCCTGAAAATATACTGAAGAAATTATTTGGAAACCTATAATAGGAAACATTATTGTGTTTATTCTAAGACCTGTTATAGCTATATCCAGAATTTCTTTTTCTCTTGTAAAAATAAAAATAAAATATTTTGATAAAAATTGTGTTGTTGTAAAAGCTATAAGGCATATAATTGTTGCAGCAAAAATTGCTTTGTAAAGAGCTTCTTTTACTCTTCCATATAATCTTGCTCCATAGTTATACCCTAAAATAGGCTGAACCCCTTGGTTAATTCCAAAAATCGGCATTGCAAGAAAAATTACTATTCCTTGAATAATTGCCATTGCCCCTATTGAAGCATCTCCGCCATAAATTTTTAATGTACTGTTATAAGTATAATTTACAATACTAGATCCAACTTGAAGAGCAAAAGGTGCAGATCCCATAAGAGTAATATCTTTCATTCTTCTAAAACGAGGAAAAAGATTTGAAATATATAATTTCAATCCACTAAAACGAGAATTAAAATAATAAATAGTCCATATTGCTGAAACATATTGTGAAATTATTGTTGCAAGAGCAGCCCCTCTCACTCCCATATTAAATCCAAAAATAAAAATCGGGTCAAGGACAATATTTATAATTGCTCCTATAAGAAGAGTCGCCATAGACATTTTTGGATTTCCGTCTGAACGTATTCCGGCATTTGCAACATATCCTACAATTGCAGCAGGAAACCCTAGGGCAACTATTGAAAGATATTGTTTTGTAAATATTCCTGTATTTTCACTTCCACCTAAAATTTCTACAAGATTATCCATGAAAAATAAAACTAATATCATTAAAATAATTGAAACTATTGTTCCATAACCTATTGCATTTCCTAAAAATCCTTCCGCTTCCTCTTTTTTCTTTCTTCCAAGATTAAGAGAAATATTTGTTCCTGCTCCAAGCCCGATAAGAACTGCAAAAGCAAAAGAAAGTATTACTATCGGAAATGTAAGCCCGACACCTGCTATTGCAAAATGTCCTACATCTTTTATATTTCCTATATAAATTCTATCTACAATATTATATAAAGCATTTACCACCATACCAATAACTGCCGGCACAGAAAATTGTATCAGAAGTTTGGTGATTTTTTCTGTTCCCATAAATTTATGTTTGCTGTCGCTGCTCATATTATCCCATCCTTTTTATTCAAAAATTATATCTGCCAGTTTTCTAATAATTTTTGGCTGATTTTATAAAGTGTTTCTGTATCTTCCTGTCCAATTATACTTTTTACTTTCTCATGAAAAATTTCTGAAACTTCAAAAAGTGTATCAACTATTTCCTGTGATTTTTCTTTCAGCTGGAGATAAGTTATTCTCTTATCCTTGCAGCACACAGTTTTTTTCAAATACCCCTCTGTTTCGAGTTTATTTACAAGAGCTGTTACAGTAGATTTATCTCTTCCTAATTTTTCAGTAAGTTCTTTCATAGATAGTTTTTTATTAAAATGAAGAATTATTATAATTCTCATATGAGAATATGAAAGAGTAATCCCTCTTTTTTTAGCTTCATTTTCAATAAAAATATAACTTTTTATTTTTATTCTGGAAATATAGCTGAAAAGACTGTTTTCTAATTTTTTATTCCTATCCATATCAACCCCCTCTAAGAATTTTACCACGAAATTAGTTTTATATCAAAGTTTTTTTAAAAATAATAAATATATAAATAAAAAAGTAAAACTTTCTCTCTATGAGAAAATTTTACTTTCTGAAAATTACTTTGTTAAAGAATTAAAAATTTCTTCTTCTCTATTGTCACATAAAATTTTTCCTAATTTTATTGCAGGTTTTGTTTTTCCATGAAAATCACTTCCACAGGTAACAAAAACATTATATTTTTCTGTCAGCTTTTTAAAAAATTCAACAGCTTCCGGCGAATGATAACTGCTGTAGGCTTCAACTCCCTCTACTCCCTCATTTATTATTTCAGCAAAAACTTTTTCATTCATTCCTATATTGTTGCATGGATGGGCAAAAACAGCTTTCCCTCCAGAATTCTTTATAATTGAAACCGCTTCTTTTAACGGCATATATTTAATATCTACATAAGCAGGTTTTCCTTTTGAAAACCAGTCCCAGTAAAAATTTACATAAGGATTATCACTTCTGCATCCTCCATTTCTGTAAGGTTTAAGCAGAATATTTTCATCATTTCTTTTATCAGCAAGAACAACTTCCCCTATCATCTCCCCTGTCACTGTTCCATCAGGAGAAAGAGCCTTTACTTTTTCCCTGTCAAAAATAAAACCTGCTTTTTCTGCAAAGTCCATTCTTTTTTCAGCAGCATTTAATTCCTGCTCCAATATATCTTTTTCTATTTTTTCAAATATTTTATTCTCTACATCAATATTGTATCCTAAAATATGAAGATTATACTCCCCGTGTGTGCAGTCAAGTTCAACAGCAGAAATAACTTTTATATTTTTTTCTTTTCCATGCTCTGCAGCTTCTTTTACACCTCTTACAGAATTGTGGTCAGCAAGAGCCATCACATTTATTTCTGCAGAGCTGCACATTTCAACAAGTTCTTTTGGAGAAAACTCACCGTCATTGCTTATATTTGAATGCATATGTAAATCTATTTTCATAAATTGCCCTCCATAATTATTTTATCTTTTTCTGAAATTTTTCTTATAACTCTGCATGGATTTCCAAAAGCTACAACATTTGCCGGAATATCTTTTGTCACAAGACTTTTGGCTCCAATAACACTGTTTTCTCCTATTACTACACCAGGAAGAATTGTTACATCTCCCCCTATCCAGACATTATCTTTTATTATAACAGGAAGAGCTTTTTCAAGTCCTATGTTTCTTTCTTCAAAGCATATTGGATGATCTGCTGTATAAATACTGCAGTTTGGACCAATAAAACAATTTCTTCCTATTTTTATTTCTGCTCCGTCCATCAAATAGGCATTATGATTTATAAAAGTTTTTTCTCCAATTATGCAGTTATAACCGTAATCTGTATAAAAAGGTGAGAGAATTACTACATCTTTTTTCATATTGGGCAAAAGTTTTTTTAGTATCTCTTCTCTCTTTTCTTTTTCAGAAGGCTTAGTGCTGTTAAATTCAAAATACAAATCTTCTGCATTTTCTCTTTCTCTTAAAAGTTCTACATCATAATTTGCATCATACCAAAACCCTTTTTTTAATTTTTCTTTTTCCGTCATATAAATTCTCCCTTAAAAATATATTTATATCATAAGTTTACCACCAAAATATTTTAAAAAAAAGAAAAAAATTTTTAAAAATTTTAGCACTCATCTATTGACATTGCTAATAAAAAGTTGTAGAATATGTTTGTAAGAAAGGGAAAGAGAATATCGAGATTAAATTAAAAAATAGTATTTGATTTTATAAAGGAGATGGTATATATGTTTATGCCAAGTATTTTAAAAAAAGGATTTATGGATAATGTTTTTGATGATGATTTCTTTATGGACTTTAAAAATGAAAAAGCAATAGGTAAAACTGATATCAAAGAATTAAAAGACAATTATCTTCTTGAAGTTGAACTTCCAGGATTTACAAAAGAAGATATAAAAGCTGAAGTAAATAACGGATATCTTGTTATTACAGCTGAACACAATAACAACAAAGAAGAAAAAGATGAAGAAGGAAGATATATAAGAAAAGAAAGATATTCTGGACAATGTATGAGAAGTTTCTATGTTGGAGAAGGACTTAAAGAAGAAGATATAAAAGCAAAATTTGAAAATGGTATCTTAAAACTAGAAGTTCCTAAAAAAGAACCTGAAAAAAAAGTTGAAGAAAAAAAATACATTCAAATTGAAGGATAAGACATAAAAAATAATTAAATGTTAAGATAAAGAGGTTGCTGCTAAAATATGCAGCAACCTCTTTATTTAATTAAAAAATATTCCAGTTTTATATTATACTTTATTTAGTATTTATAAAAAATATCTCATTATTTTATAAAAAATATTTGCATTTATTTTGTCAATAAGCTATAATCTTTTCATATAAAATTTTAATTAATATTTTTTAACAGTTAAGGGGGGATTTAAAAGTGGATTTTGGTATCATATCTGCAATATCTACGGTTGTAAATTTTTTGAATAATATTTTCTGGTCATACCTGCTTATTATTCTTCTTATCGGAGCGGGAGTTTATTTTACATTAAAAAATAAATTTGTGCAGTTTAGAATGATGAAAGAAATGGTTGTTCTTTTAAAAGAGGGAACAGGAGAAGCTAAACATGGAATATCTTCATTCCAAGCATTTTGTATAAGTACAGCTTCAAGAGTTGGTACAGGAAACTTAGCAGGAGTTGCTCTTGCAGTTGCAGCAGGAGGGCCTGGAGCTGTTTTTTGGATGTGGCTTATAGCACTTTTAGGTTCTGCTTCTGCCTTTGTTGAAAGTACAATCGCACAAGTATATAAAGAAAAAAATGGAACAACTTTTAAAGGCGGACCTGCTTATTATATTGAAAAAGCTCTTCACTGTAAATGGCTTGGACTTGTTTTTGCCGTTCTTATCTCAATAACTTACGGATTAGTATTTAACTCTGTTCAAGCAAATACAATTTCATTTGCTTTTGAAAATGCTTTTGGAATTGGAAGAACTTCTGTAGCAATAGCTTTATTTGTTCTTACAGGACTTGTAATATTTGGAGGAATTCACAGAATTGCAAGCATTTCTGAAAAAATAGTTCCTTTCATGGCTGTTATTTATGTTTTAATCGTTCTTGGAGTTTTAGCAATAAATATAAATAAACTTCCTGGAATAATTGTTCTTATTGTTAAAAGCGCTTTTGGACCTGAACAATTTATGGGCGGAGCTTTAGGAGCAGCTGTTATGCAGGGAATTAAAAGAGGACTTTTCTCAAACGAAGCCGGAATGGGATCAGCACCAAATGCAGCAGCAACAGCTCATGTAACTCACCCTGTAAAGCAGGGACTTGTACAAACTCTTGCAGTATTTACAGATACTCTTATTGTGTGCAGTGCAACAGCATTCTTAATTCTTGTTTCTGGAACATATCAAACTTCTTCTGCAGATGGAATTGCTCTTACTCAAGAAGCTCTTACTTCTCAAATTGGAAGTTTTGGAGGACCATTTGTTGCAATTTGTATTTTCCTTTTTGCTTTCAGCTCACTTGTTGGAAACTATTATTATGGAGAAGCAAATATCCAGTTTATGTGCCCTGAAAACAAATTTTTCTTAAATATTTACAGATTTGCATGCCTTTTTATGATAAGTTTTGGAAGTATAGCAGAACTTACATTTGTATGGAGCTTGGCAGACTTATTTATGGCTCTTATGGCTGTAATAAATATTTATGCAATCTTAAGACTTGGAAAAGTTGCTAAAATTTGTCTTGATGACTATATCGCTCAAAAGAAAGCTGGAAAAGATCCTGTATTTAGAGGAAAAGATGTTGGTCTTACAGAAAATGTAGAATGCTGGGATTAATAAAATAATTTAAATATTAATAATCAAACAGAGAAAAATAATTTTGATTTTATTCGAAGAATTTTTTCTCTGTTTTTTATATGCAAAATTTATTTTTTCTGCTATACTTTTAATACTGCACAAAATTAAAAATAAAAGTTTTATATTATAAAGGAGTTTTAGTTTTATGAGTATTTTAGACGTTACAAACGTAAGCCACGGATTTGGTGCAAGACAAATTTTAGAAAATGTTTCTTTCCGTCTTTTAAAAGGAGAACATATAGGTCTTGTAGGTGCAAACGGTGAGGGAAAATCAACTTTCCTTAATATTATTACAGGAAAACTTATGCCTGATGAAGGAAAAGTTGAATGGTGTAATCATATTACAACAGGATATCTTGACCAGTACAGTACCCTTGAAAAAGGAAAAACAATCCGCGACATTCTTCGTTCTGCCTTTAATCATATGTTTGAGCTTGAAAAAGAAATGATTGCTATTTACGATAAAATGGGAGACTGTACTCCTGAAGAAATGGATATTTTGATGGAAGATGTCGGAGAAATTCAAAGTATTCTTGAAAGCGGAGATTTTTATTCTCTTGATTCTAAAATTGAAGAATATGCTGCAGGACTTGGACTTATGGATATAGGTCTTGAAAAAGATGTAACAGAACTTTCCGGCGGACAGAGAGCTAAAATTTTACTTGCAAAAGTTCTTTTAGAAAATCCTATGATTTTAATACTTGATGAGCCTACAAACTTTCTTGATGAAAATCATATAACATGGCTTAAAAACTTTTTACAAAACTATGAAAATGCATTTATTCTTGTAAGCCATGATATTCCATTTTTAAATTCAGTTACAAATGTTATTTATCATATGGAGAATGCAGAGCTGACTAGATATACCGGAGATTATTATCAGTTCCAGGAAATGTATGAATTAAAGAAAAGACAGCTTGAGCAGGCTTATAAAAAACAGCAGAAAGAAATTGAACATTTAAAAGATTTCATTGCTAAAAATAAAGCTCGTGTTGCTACAACAAATCTTGCAAAAGACCGTCAAAGAAAACTTGACAGAATGGATATAATTGAAATGGCAAGAGAAAAACCAAAACCAATTTTTGGCTTTAAAGAAGCACGTACTCCAAGCCGTGAAGTTATAACAGCAAAAGATTTAGTAATCGGTTATGGAGAACCTCTTACGAAACCACTTAACTTTACTGTTGAACGTAACCAGAAAATTGCAATAAAAGGTGTAAACGGCCTTGGGAAATCAACTCTTTTAAAAACTCTTCTTGGGATTATAAAACCTGTTTCTGGGGAAGTTGAACATGGACAGTTTTTAGAAGTGGGATATTTTGAACAGGAAGAGATTGCTACAACTACAACTGCTCTTGATGAAATTTGGAATGAATTTCCAAGCATGACAAATGCAGAAGCAAGGGCTGCTCTTGCAAAATGCGGACTTACTAGAGACCATATCACAAGTCAGATGAGAGTTTTATCTGGAGGAGAAAATGCAAAAGTTCGTCTTTGTAAATTAATGAACAGAGAAGTAAACCTTCTTGTTCTTGACGAACCTACAAACCACCTTGATGTTGATGCAAAAGAAGAACTTAAAAAAGCTGTAAGAGAATTTAAAGGAACTGTTATTCTTGTAAGCCATGAACCAGATTTTTATATGGACGTTGTTACAGAAGTTTGGAATGTTGAGGATTGGACAACAAAGATAGTGTAGAAAATAATATTTATATAATGTATAAAAGCACTCCCAAATAAAGAGTGCTTTTTGCATATTTTTATTAGAATTTATAAACAATACGTCCTGTATAATAGAACCAATCGTATTTAGAAACTTTTCCATCATAATTTTTTACTTTTACATTAGGTTCTGTTGCAACACCAACATTTAAAATAAAGTTTGGACTGAATCTATGAATAAAATCAACACCATATCTGTCTCTTTCTCTTTCCCATTTTGTTCCATCTTTACCTTCATTGTCTCTTCTCATTTCCCCGTTTAAAATTTGAAATCTTCCATAAAATTCAACAGTATTTTTTTCACTTACCTTTAAAGAAAGTGTAGGTCTTATCTGCTGATGTTTAGTTTTATCAATACCTAAATTGTCATGTTCATAGTCAATGCTTTCTTCCCAATAATCTGCTAAGAAGAAACAACCTGGTGCAAATCTATAAGTAAATCCTGAATATATTTCATAGCCATCAAAATTTCTTTGTCTTTTTGAGCTTGCAAGGTCGCTACCTCTGTCATAAAAAATATCTTTAAAGAACATTACTTGAGTATGAAATTCTAATTTATCTGTTACATTATAACTGAAATTAGGAATTAATCTCCATGAATTGACTTTCCATAATGTTTCTTCCTTGTTGTTTTCTAATAACTGCCATCTGTCTCTTAAAGCCAGTCCAAGAGTTAACTTGTCAGTTACTTTTCTTGAATATTTAATTCCCGGATATACTCTATATTTTGTATTTCCATCTACATTATCAAATAGATGAGGGGTATTGTATTCATCTTGGCGAAGTTCATATATAAATGTCCAATTTGGATGATCTTTGTGTTTTAAATTTCCTGTTATTTTTGTAACCCATGTAGGATGTGCTTCATCACTTCCATAATTATTAGTATCTTCAATTTCAACTCTTGGAACAATTTGTCCTGTCCATTTTGAATTATTTTCTGCATAAGCTAAAGAAGCTAATGCCATCAATCCTGTTAATAAATATACTTTTCTCATAAACCTTCTCTCCCAAATAAAAATATAATTTTATATGACTCGTATTTTATAACTTTGCATTTTTTATATCAATATTTCATTTTCTATTTTTTAACTTTAAATTATAATCAATTATAAATATTAATCTTATTAATTAACCAATAACTTTATATAGAAAAATAACCATTTACAATCTCCGCAGTAAAAATATAAAATAAATAAAAAAACTAAATTTTAAGAGGTAAAATATGGACATGACAAAAGAGCTTCTTCTTGAAACAGCCGATTTAATCTGCAGCAAAACTTTTATCTTTAACCACAAATGGGATATGGAAGTATGCAAAACTCCTGTTAAATTTGAAAATGAAATTGTGTGGAATAAAATTCCTTTTAATGATGAAGAGTGGGTATTTATGCTTAACAGGCATAAATTTTGGACTTTTCTTGCAAAAGCATATTATCTTACAAAAAATGAAAAATATCTTAATGCATTTATTGAACAGATAAATTCATGGATTGATAATGTTGATATAAAAAATCCAGAATTTAAAGACTGTTCACGTACTATTGAAATGGGGCTTAGATGTATAAACTGGATAAAAACATTAGAAATTTTTGAAAAAGATTATAAATTTGATGAAAATCTAAAAAATAAAATTTATAGTTCCTTGAAAGAACAGTGTGATATTCTTATTGAAATATATGATGATTTTAGAATCCTAAGCAACTGGGGAGTTCTTCAGAACTGCGGGCTTATTGCTTTTTCATTTTATTTCAATCTTACTGATACAGATTATTTCAAAATTCCTTTAGAAAGACTTGAACATCAATGTAAAATCCAGATTTTACCAGATGGAATTCACTGGGAGCAGTCTCCAATGTATCAAAATGAAGTTTTAAACTGCCTTTTAGAAACAGCTGTGCATTTTAAAAGAAATAATTTAGAAATTCCATCTTTTATAAAAGAAACAATCAAAAAAATTGGAATGTCAAATATAGCAATGAAAAAACCAAACCACCATCAGCCTATGCAGGGAGACAGTGATGATACTGATTTAAGAGATATTATTACAAGATGTGCTGCTGTTCTTGAAGATGGAAAATTAAAATTTGGAGGATTTTCTGAAATTGATTTTGAATCTATATGGGAGCTTGATGAAAAAAGTTTAAAAAATTATTCAAAAATACAAACTGAAGAACCAAAAAATATTTCTGCAGCTTTAAAAGAAAGCGGAAATTTTTATCTTCGTGACTCTTTTAAAGAAAATGGAAATTATTTATGGTTTTCCTGCGGACCAATAGGAAGCGGACATGGTCATGCTGAACTTTTACATTTTGATTTAACTTATAATGGTGAAAACTTTTTTATAGACAGCGGAAGATATACATATGTTGAAGGAGAGCCAAAAAGAATTGAACTGAAAAACTGCTGTTCACATAATACAACAATAATTGATAATAAATTTTTTACAGAATTTTCAGGTTCATGGGGAATAGTAAAAACTCCTCTTATATTAAATTCATATTATGATTTTACAAAAAAATATGATTATGTTGCTGGGGGACATTTAGGATATACTGACCTTTCTGATTCTGTAATTCCATTCAGAAAAATATTTTATTTAAAACCGGATTTATGGATAATAACAGATGAATTTAATGCAGGAAATACCCATACATTTAAACAGTTTTTTAATTTTGATACAAATATAAATATCCTTTTTGAAAATAATTATGCTGTTTTAAATGGAAAAAATACTCTTTATATGAAATGGTCTGATGAAATAAAAAAAGAAATAAAAGATATTTTTATTTCAAAAGAATATAATAAACTTGAATCCTCAAAAAGAATTGAAACAGAGGGAAAATTTAATAAAAATTATTCTATTTTTACAATAATTTCACCTAAGAACATTGAAATTGAAAAAATTCAAGTGAGAAGAGGAGATGACTCTTTAGTTGATGAAAATGAAATAAAAGCAATAAAAATTAAATTTTCTAAAGATGAAGAAATTATTTTCTTTAATGCCATAAAAGAAATAACTTCACAAAAGAAAACATACATGATAGAAAATATTTTATTTTATGGTAAAACAGGATTTATTGAAATAAAAAATAATATTAAAACCCTTAAAGTTATAAAATATTAAAATATGGGGCTGTAAACAACCCCATAAATTTATTTGTTTTCTAATGCTTCTTTCATAAATGTAAGTTGAGAATTAATACTCTCCTCATCTTCCTTAGAAAGCAGTTTTATATATTTTTTATCATTTTGTAAAATTCTTGCCTTAACATTATCTTTCATAATTACATCAAGAATATGCTCTATTTTTTCTTTACTTTCTTCAGAGACAATCGGGCATGAAATTTCAACTCTGTGTTCTGTATTTCTTGTCATCATATCTCCTGAAGAAATATATATTTTTCTTTCTTCTTTTGAGCCAAAAGCATAAATTCTTGAATGTTCAAGGAAACGTCCAACAATACTTATTACTTTTATATTATCAGTTTTACCGGTTACTCCGGGAACAAGACAGCATATCCCTCTTATAATTAAAGTTACCTGCACACCTTTTTCTGAAGCTCTGATAAGTGTTTTTATAATATCTTTATCTGTAAAAGAATTACATTTTATTATAACTGTTCCTGTTTTTCCCTCTTCACATTTTTTTATTTCTTCTTCAATAGAAGCAATTATATTTCTTTTAAATCCAACAGGAGCAATCCACAATTTTTTATATATTCCTGAAAGATTTCCCATAGCCATATTTTTAAAAAATTTGTCAGCATCAATACCTATTTCTTCATCAGAAGTCATAAAAGAAAGGTCTGTATATATTTTTGCTGTTTTTTCATTATAGTTTCCTGTTCCTATCTGAGTTATATATTTAAATTTATCTTCATCTTTATATGTTATAAGGCAGATTTTTGAATGAACTTTAAAGCCGTCTGTTCCATATATAACTCTGCACCCTGCTTCTTCCAGCTTTTGAGCCCACTCAATATTATTTTCTTCATCAAATCTTGCACGCAGTTCCATTAAAACTGTAACTTCTTTTCCATTTTCAGCTGCATTTATAAGATATCCTGCAAGCTTTGACTCTTTTGAAATTCTATACAAAGTCATTTTTATTGCTTTTACATTTGAATTATTTGAAGCTTCTTTTATAAGCTGTAAAAATGGTTTCATGCTTTCAAAAGGAAAATGAAGCAGTACATCTTTTTTGAAGACTTCCTCTATCATGCTTTCAGTTTTTACAGCCTGCACTGGTGCAAAAGGAGTGTACGTAAGTTTTTCTTTTAAATTTTCAGATATAAGATTTTCTAAAGTAAAACAATATGTTACATCTAAAGGAGTTTCTGAAATAAAAAACTGTTCTCTTTTTAAATTTAATTTTTCCATAAAATATTTATTAAAATCTTTATTCATCTTCTTCTGCATTTCAATTCTTACAGGAGAAAGTTTTGAACGGTTTTTTATAAGTTTTTTCATATGCTGTCTGTAATCTGTTGAGTCGTCGTAGATTTCTAAGTCAGTATCTATATCTGCATTTCTTGTGATACACATAACAGTGCTGTCTATAAATTTATACATTGAAAAGATATCCTGTGCAAAATATAAAATAATATCCTCTAGTAAAAGATAACTGTTTTTTTCTTTATCAAGAACTATTATTCTATCAATTCCTTCAGGCACTGGTATAATTCCTATAAGCTTATTTTTTTTATTTTCTAAATGAACTGCAATATGCAGTTTTTTATTTGGTATAAAAGGAAATGGGTGCCATACATCTATAATCTGCGGTGACAGAACAGGTAAAATATTTCTTTTAAAATATTTTTCCACTTTTTTTATTTTATTTTCATCAAGATTTGACATTTTTTCAAAATTTATATTATTTTCTCTCAAAGAAACATCTAATTTTTTAAAAACATAATCACGAAGCCTGTAAAGAGTTTCTGAATTTTTATAAATTTCCAAAAGCTGTTCTTTAGCACTCATTCCTGTTTTATCATCTGAATAATCAGGAATAAATTTCATGTAGTCATTAAGTGTTCCTACTCTTACCATAAAAAATTCATCAAGATTTGTTGTAAAAATTGATATAAATTTAAGTCTTTCGAGAAGAGGTGTTGACTCACAGTCTGCTTCTTCTAAAACTCTTTCATTAAATTTCAGCCATGAAAGTTCTCTGTTATCTATATAATCATATTTATCTTTAATTTTCATTATTTTCTGCCTCATTATTTGTCTGGTTTAAAATTCTATCTATAAAATATCCTTCTCTTATACCATTTCTGCTGACATTTATCACTTCACAGCCAAATCTTTTTATAACTTCATTTAAAATAACAAATCCTCCTGCAAGTGAGAAAATACGTTCAGGATTTATTTTATATACAGGTTTATATTCTGCTGGATCTAAACTTCTTAATTTGTTTACAATATCTTTAATATTTATTCTTGTAATAGATTTTTCTTCTGCAGGAATATTAAATAATTCTTTTGATATTTCAAGAGCAGCTCTTGAAGTTCCTCCTATTGCATACATTGTTTCATAATTGCTTTCAAAATCCCATTGAAGCTCGTCTATTGCTTTATTTATAATTTTTTTCATTTTCTTTATTTCTCTGTCTGTTGCAGCAATTCCTTTTACTGCTTTATTTTGTAGATTTAAAGCACCGATAGGAATACTTGCCAGTCTTTTTATCTCTCCGTTTTCAAATAAAACAAGTTCTGTACTTCCTCCTCCTATATCTATAAGGACACCTCTTGTCAAATCAAAAGCTCTTTTTACACCGACAAAATCTAATCTTGCTTCTTCATCTCCGAAAAGTATTTCTGGAACAATTCCTGTTCTTTCTTTTATCTCATTTAAAACTATCTCTCTGTTATTTATATTTCTAAGTGAAGCTGTTGCAAACACAGAATAGTTTTCAATATTCTGTTCTGCTAAAATAGTTTTATATCTATTTAAGGCAAAGCAGGCTCTTGATACTCCAACTTCTGTAAGCCCGCCGTCTTTTATACAAGATGCCAGCCCTGCTATTGTTTTTTTATTCTGCACTAATTTTATTTTTCCGTCCTCATATTTAAATACAGATAATCTTATCGTATTAGATCCTAAATCTATTACTCCGTAAATCATAATATATTTTCCTCCTCATAAACTTTTTAATATATGATAAGATTAGTGTGTAAGAATAATATGTATTTCAGGTAAAAATAATGTAAAAAAATTCTGACAAAAAATTAAAAATTCCTGCATCAATATCTGTACAGGAATTTTATTATTTTCTTTTATTTTATTACAAGTTCAACAGGGCAGTGATCTGAACCTAAAATTTCAGTATGAATTTTGGCAGAAACAAGTCTGTCTTTCATTGATGCAGAAGTTAAAAAATAATCTATTCTCCACCCTGCATTTTTTTCTCTGGCTTTAAATCTGTATGACCACCACGAATAAATTCCTTCCTGTTCAGGATAGAAATAACGGAATGTATCTATAAAACCTACATCCATAAGTTCTGTGAATTTATTTCTCTCTTCATCTGTAAAACCTGCATTTTTTCTGTTTGTTTTTGGATTTTTCAAATCAATCTCTTTGTGAGCCACATTTAAATCTCCGCAGACAACAACAGGTTTTTCTTTTTCTAAATCTTTCATATATTTTCTGAATTCATCTTCCCACACCATTCTGTAATCTAATCTTTCAAGCTCTGTTTTTGAATTTGGTGTATAAACTGTTATAAAATAAAAATCAGGAAATTCAAGAGTGATAACTCTTCCCTCTTTATCATGCTCTTCTATTCCAAGCCCATATCTTACTGATAAAGGTTCCTGCTTTGTAAAAACTGCTGTTCCTGAATATCCTTTTTTCTCAGCATAATTCCAATACTGATGGTAGCCTTTTAAATCAAGTTCAACCTGTCCTGCCTGAACTTTTGTTTCCTGCAGACAAAATATATCTGCATCTTCATTATTAAAAAAATCCATAAATCCTTTTGTAAGGCATGCTCTTATACCATTAACGTTCCATGAAATAAATTTCATTTTTTTCCTCCAGTTATTTTTTAAAATTTATCGTGAAAGAACTCTAAAAGATATTCTCCCACTCCCCCTTCATAATTTGTTTTTTTAGTATGAGTTTTTATTTTTTCTAAAACAAAACTTTTGCTGTTTGCCATAGCAACAGGATAACCTGCTTCACAAAGCATTGATAAATCATTTTCATTGTCTCCGAAAACCATTATCTCATCAGTTGCAATTCCCATATCGTCAGCTATTATTCTCAGGGAATTTCCTTTTGAACATTTCTTGCTTACAATATCCATAACATTATCCCCAGAGCCGAAAATATTTACTTTATCAGAATAATTTTCTTCAACATAATCTCTTAAAACTTTAAACTGTTCTTCACTTCCAAAAAAAACCATTTTTTCAAAGTCAAAAACTTTAAAATTATCATAATTTTCATTTGAATGGAAAATATATTTTGAATCAGGAAGAGAAAATTCTGTAAAATATTCTATATCAAGCTGAGAATAGCAGACATCATATTCAGCTGTCCCGCTGTATGCAAGTTTTAATTCAATAGCTTTTTTCAAAATATCAAGACACATTTCTCTGTCCATTTTTTCTGAATAGATAAGTTCGTCTCCTTTAAAAATTCTTGCTCCGTTAAAACATGAATAATATTTTATCTCTTTTACTTCATGGAGAAGTTCTTTTATACTTAAAAGATCCCTTCCTGAAGCAGGAACAAAAACAATTCCTTTATCAATAAGTTTATTTATTATTTCAATATTTATTTTAGGAACTTCTTTCTTCAGCACTGTGGCAGTACCTCCTAAAAAAGTTCCGTCCAAATCAGAAGCAATAAGTTTTACACATCTGTCATCTGTAACAACTCCGTTTTCCAAATATGTTTTCATATATCCTTGAATATATCCGTAATATACTTCTGGAATAAAATTAAAAATAGGTCTCATTCTATTCATAAGTTTTGATTTTGTTACATGAAATTTTCTCCATGTGTGGGCATCTGAAGTAACATTTTGTATAAATCCCTGAAATCTGTCACAGGCATTTGCAAATTTTGCCTCTTTTGTTTCATTTTTTTCAAACTCAAGCCATGTATTCATTAATTCTTCTTTTTGGTCTTTAGGAAGAATACCGTATATTTTTTCTGCTGCAGTCATTTCTTTTTCTTCTTTTTCTGCCTGTGAAAAAGTTCCGTAAGCAGGTGTATCCCCAGCCATAATTTCAACTATATCGTGAACCAGTATCATTTTTATAACTTTTTCCATGTCAATTTCTTCTTTGTAATACTCTTTTAAAAGAACAGCACACATTGCCATATGCCAGCTGTGTTCTGCATCTGTTTCCTGTCTTAAGCCGTTAAGCACAAGCCCCTGACGAAGAATTCCTTTTATTTTGTCAATTTCAAGTATAAATTCTATCTGTTTTTGTAATCTTTCCACTTAAAAATCCCTCCCGCTTTTTTAACTCTACATTATTTTATCATATCTTATAATAATATTCTATAAACTATATTTTATAAAAATATTGTATTTGATAGTTTTCATTTTATAGTGTATACTTAAATATATATGAATATAAAAAGGAGATATACTCTATGGGGAATTACGTTAATCTTAAAGAAAAGGCTTACGACCTTATTAAAAATAAAATAATTAATCTTGAATTTATGCCGGGAGATTATCTTGAAGAAAAAAAATTAAGCGAGCTTTTAAACGTGAGCAGAACTCCTATAAGAGAAGCTCTTGCCCGTCTTGAAGCTGAAATGTGGGTGAGCAACATTCCTCGTAAAGGAATTTTTGTAACTCTTGTTGATGAAAATATGCTGAATAATATTTTTCAGGCGAGAGAATATTTTGAGCCAGCTATTCTAGGAATGGCTTTTAATAATCTTTCAAGCATAAAACTTAATATTTTCAGAGAAAGATTTTTAAATTATGAAAATTTGAGCCAGGAAGATAAAGATAAACTTGATAATGATTTTCATCTTTATATTTTAAATTCTGTGGACAACGTTTTTGTTCAAAATATGATGGTAACAACATTTGAGCATGTAGTAAGAGTAAGAAAACTTTCTTTTGATAAAAAATTAAAGAAAAGAATAAACGAATCTAATGATGAACATATTACAGTGATAGATTTTATTCTTGCAGGAAAAAAAGATGAAGCTGTTGAAACACTAAGAAAACATATTGAAAAATCTTATACTTATTATCTTGGACTTTTATTCTAAAAACTTACAAAAAACGGAGCAGTTTATGCCCCGTTTTTCTTTTACATTTCATATTCTTTTACAACTTTTCTGTTTTTATTATATTCTCTTACTTTTCCTTTTTCATTTCCATTAAGTACAGTATAATCTTTTTTTACAGCTCCGCTGTCGTATCTTTCTAGTATGTAAACTTCCTCTTTAATTTTTCCATACTGATTATATTTTTTTACTGCATTTAATTTTCCAGTGTTCTCATCATAAAACTCTTCCTGAACAAGTTTATTATTTAGATCAAATTTATTTTTCTGAATGATATTTTTTATTTTTCCTTTTTCTACAAAAGCAACTTCATCAATTATTCCTGTTCCATAGCGAAAAACAACAAGCCCTGTATAAAGTTCATCTGTTAAATAATCATAAATATTTTTATTGTCAATATATAAACGGAACTGAGCTGATACAGGTTCGCTGCCTTTTCCTATAATTTCTTTTACAGGAGGATATTTTGTTTCTTCTTCTGATAAATATCCCCAGCTTGGAAGTGTTCCATGATAATTTAAAGCAGTTGACTGAAGATAATAAGAAATTTTTCTGTATTCCTCTTTTTCTTTTAATGCTTTTTCATCATTTTTGACAGCTTTTTCCCCGATTTTTTTATAAATTTTATTAAGCTCTTCTCTGGCATCTTTTTTCTGAAGAATTTCAGCTTCATAAAGAAGTTTAAATTTTTCTTCTCTGCTCAGCTCTTTATATCCGCAGGAGCAGAATAAAATTCCAATAACTGCAGCAGTAAAAATTTTTTTCATATTATTCTTCCTCCTCTGGTTTGTCTTCAGGTTTTTCCTCTTTTTTATTTGTCAGAATAAATGATATTCCCATTAAAATAAGAGCTGTTAAAAGTCCAAGCCATGCATAAGAAAATCCTACATATTCTCTCACTTCTTTTTCAAGACCTAAAAGCTGAGCAAATACATAAATTAAAACTGCTAAAAATAATCCTCCGCTTATTGCAAAAGCTGATTTAAAATAAAAATTATGTTTACGGTAAGCTGAATATGCTGTAAATATTCCACTCATAATTACAAGTATAACAATAAATCTTACTGCAAAAATTTGTTTTGAAACATCGACAAATCCTCCGATTTCTTTTAAATCTGAAATATTTGCCGCCCCTAATCTCATTTTCATATTAAAAAATGGAATACTTACAGTAATAATTGGAAGAAATGCAGAAAGAGCATAAATAATTCCTCCTATCATTCCTATGAAATGATAATTTTCACTTTTAACATTATTTCCTATTTTATCTTTTACAATCTCTTCGGATTTATTATAAAATTTCTCTACATTTTCTTTTAAATCTCCTTTCATTATTTCTTCTGATTTACTGCGGATGTTATTTATTGCACCTTTTAAATTTTCTTTATTTATAATCGGCTTTGCTTCATTTGATATAGAAACATAAGTTGTAAATTCTCCTTCGCCGAGTAATTTTTGAACTTCAACTATACTTTTTGGAGCAGGAAATTCAATATTTTCATCTTTAAGTTCCTGAAGTTTTGTCTTAAGAATTCCTTTCGCCACTTTTTCAATGCTTTCTTCTTTTTCTGCTAAAGCTGTTATCCCTTCAAAATCCGGAAAACTTATTGAAAATTTCCCATTTTCTAATTGTTTTATCACTGCTATGTATTTATTAAATGCTTTTTCCATTTTTATCAGCTCCTATTTTTTTATACTTTGTCTTGTCTGTCTTGCATTTTGATTATTCTCTGCAGGTTTTATTTCTTCCGCAGTTTTTTGTATTACAGTCTGTTTCTCAACAGGTCTGCTCACTGATTTTTTTACAGTTTCTTTATGAGTTGAAGCTATAAGCATACCATTTGAATATACACGTGTAATGACTTTTTCTGGAAGAATTCTTAAGTTCTTTTTAAATTTATACTGGCTGTAAGTTCCATAAATTTCTCCTGTGCTGTTTTTCCCAATATAATTTTTTAAATATCCTCTGCTTACAGTATTTCCATTTAAATCATAAACAGGAAATTCAGTTGTCACAAGAAGAACTTTTCCTGTATTATTTTGAACTTTTCCATTTAAAGAAACTTCTATTCCTGTATTTTCAATATATTTTAAATCCATTTTATAATTTTGAAATTTAAATGTATTTCCTAAAGGAACAGGAAGTTTTATTGTTGAGGGAGTATCTCCTTTTAGTTTTTCTATCATTCCCACAGCACTGTCTATTCCTGTTTCTATTCCGCTGGAAATAGAATTCATCACATTATTTACATCTGCATTGCTGCATCCACCGATTATTAAAGCCACAATTAAGTTAAAAAATAATATTTTCTTTTTCATAGACTTTCCCCCGTAACAATTATTTTCTTTCTCCATTTATATATCTGTATTTTTCTGTTCTTCCATCAGCATAAATATATTGTGCCTCTCCGTCAATAACTCCATTTTTGTATGTATATATCTCTTTATCTCCGTTTGCAAAATAATATACAGCTTCTCCAGACGGCACTCCTTTTACATATTTATATATTTCTCTGTCACCGTTTGGAAATTGAATTTCTGCATCTCCCTGTTTTATTCCTTTTTTATAATTATAAATCTGTTTTGTTCCGTCAGGATATTCTATGACAGACTGTCCCTCAAATTTTCCATTTTTTTCTTTTACAGTTTCTGTAAATACAGTTTTCTTTCCGTCAAAATTTGTTATAACAACCATACTGTTTTCTTTATATTCTTTTTTGGCTGTCACTTCGCCTTTATCATTTTTTATTTCAATAATCTGAGGTTTTTCTTCTTCAGCATTTTTCAAAGGAGATACTTTTGTTTTCTCTCTTATTTTTTCCAAATCTAAAGGAACATATTCAGAGGCTGTTTTTCTTTCAGGGACATTTAAATTATATTCTTTAGTTGTTACTGCTCCTATAATCTGTTCCGCTGCCTTTTTTCCTTTCCGTCCTGAATAATCAAGAGATGTAAACCATGCTAAAACTGCAGCAATTATAACAGCTGCTCCTACTCCTGCAAGCAATTTCTTTTTTTCGTCCATAATCTACTCCTTAAAACTTGATTTTTTTAGCAAAAATTTAAAATCATTTTATCATATTATTCTGAAAAACTATCTAATTTCCTTTTTTATATTTAAAAATTTTAAATGATTATCTGCTGTATTAATTTATAGATAAACAAAAAGACCGCCAGAAATCGATAAATTTCTGACAGCCTCTGTACAGCAAAATTTTATTTTTTAAATTATATTATATTGTCATATTCGTGAAAGTTATTATATTTTAATGTACTTCTCACTTTTTTTACATATTCTTTTCCCTCTTCAGAATATTTTGTAAGTCCTCCTGCAATTTCATAAGGAGATTTTCCTTCCCATATCATTTTTCTTGCTCCAGTGTAAGCTGATGAACGAGAAATAATAAGGGTAATGTCTTCCACAGTATCTTTTAATGTATCATATTTTTTTAAGTGGGGAGTAAAATCTCCTCTCGAACCCTTTGCTGCTATTCTCGGTTCATTTGGATTTGTCGACCACACACCAAAAGCATTATTTGCTTCTCTGAAAAATCTTGAAGTTCCCCATGCACTTTCTATTGCTCCCTGAGTAAGAATAAGTGAAGCTGGGTAAACTATCATTTTTGATTCAAGTTCGTTCCAATTTCCATATTCTGTTTTGTATTTTTTGAAAAGTTTTTCAGCATAAATTTTTTCGCTTTCAGTAAGCTCTTTTTTCACTTTTAATTTTTTTACTATTTCCCTGTTATTAAGAACTTCCTGCTGAACTACTTCTATTGACGGAAGAAGAAGTTTTACAAAAACATCTTTTCTTTTTTCTGACGGAATTTTTCTCAAATCAATATTTATATCTGAGAAAACAAAAAGCCCGTCTCTTTTCTGATAAATATCTTCTACACTGTTTACAACAATCTTGTCGTATTTTACTTCAGTTATTATTCTCTGCTGTGCTGAACAGCTGCTGAATGTAAACAGCATAACAACTAATAAAAAAACAAAATGAAAAATATTTTTTTCAATTCTTTTTCTTTCTAATTTTTTAATTTTAATCTCTTTCATACACTTTAATTCCTTTTTTCTAAAATAATACAAATTTAAAAACATTCTTAGTTCTTATATGATACAATATTATACAGTGTTTTTCAAATATATTCTATAAATGAAAAAGAGTGTGGTTTCAATTCACACTCTTTTCTAAAGTTTCACTTATAAATCACTAATTTTATTTTTTAAATTCAATGATTTTTTCTGTTATTAATTTTTTTATTTCTTCAAATTGTTCCTCTGTTAAATTTTCATTAATTTTTATTGTGGACATTCTTTTTGAATACTTAGTATCAATAAGAGGCTTTTCTTTTTCAGATTTTATTCTTTTAAGCTCCGCTCTCATTTCGTCACGGGAAAAATCTTTTATTTCCATTATATATTCTTCCATTTTGTCTTCAGAAAGATTAAGAGCTTTAACCAATTTATTTATTTCTTCAGCTTTTGCAAGTTTAAGTTCGTTTATATGTCTTTTTATCGGTGTAGGATAATTTAAACTTCCTTTTATCCTTTTTACTTGTCTCGAACTCATATTGTATTCGTCACCAAGTTCTTCTATTGTAACGTGTCTTTTTTCACTTGCAACATGAAATCTGTATGCAAGTTCTAAGATTGATAAATCTTCTCTGTGAGTATTTTCATTTATCTGGAAAACTTCCAAATCGTCGGCAGAATAATTTTCAGGAATAATTATAACTTTTCCGTCAAAAGAATATTCATCTCCATAATTTATATATCCTGTTTTTATAGCTGCTGTTCTTCTGTATCCTGAAATTATTCTATATTTTCCATTTTCTTTTTTTTGAATGTAAACAGGATTTATAAGCCCCACTTCATATATACTTGATGAAAGTCCCTCTATTCCCTCATCAATTTTTAATTCTTCAAAACTTTTTTCTCTTAAAATATATTTTTTATCATCTAAATCTATATTATCAAGTATTTCTTTAGTAAAATTAACAAGAGCTGCTCCGGGAATATTTTCTATTTCAACACTGTTTTTATTCACAAATGGATTTCCTGTCATTATCCCCACATTTTCAGAAACTTTTGCTCCCAAATCTTTATACTGATCTATTGACATATCTTTAAAGAAATCATTTTTCTTACTGCTCATTATCTCCCTTCTCCTCTCTTGCTATTATCTCTTTTGTAAGATTCATATAATCTTTTGCTCCGTTTGATGCAGAATCATATGCAAAAATTGATTCATGTCTTGCCGGTGCTTCTGCAAGTTTAATATTTCTTCTGATTTTTGTATTCATAAGTTTATCTCCGAAAAATTCTGAAATTTTATCAAGAGCAGCCTTATCTAAATTTCTTCTGTTGTCATACATTGTTGCAAACACACCTTTAAGTGTAAGATCTTTATTCATAAGAAGATTCCTTCCCATATCTATTGTCTGCATTAATTGAGTTACACCTTCCATTGCATAATATTCTGTCTGAATCGGAACATATATTGAATGAACCATAGCAAGAACTCCAAGATTTAATTTTCCAAAACTTGGGGCACAGTCAAATACAACATAATCATATTTTGTAAAATCAAACTGCGACAATCTATTTTTTAATAAAAATTCTTTTCCGGGAAGTTCAAGATATTCAAACTGTGAAAGTCTAAGGTCAGCAGGAATAATATCTATCCCTTCTTTTGAAACAATAGCTTTTTCCGGTGAAATTTCACCTTTTAACATTTCATACACACTTGGCATTTCAGGTTCGTAAGCTCCCAGACCTTTTGTAAAGTTTCCCTGAGGGTCTACATCAATGGCAAGAACTTTTTTATTTAATCTGGCAAGTCCCACAGAAACACTTTGAGCTGAAGTTGATTTTCCAACTCCCCCTTTTTGATTAAGGAATGCGATAAATTTAGTAGACATTCTTTTTGAAAAATATTCTCCCAAAGCTTCATTTATTATTGTAGATTCTTTTTCTCCTCTCTGCTTTGCAAGAGTTTTTACATCTTTATCTTTATCCACTTCAAGCATCACATTTTTTCTGAATTTTTTGCTTTTTAATTCTTTTTTCTTTCCTTCCATTGTTCCCTCCTCTGCTGTTATTCAAATTATTTTTAAATTTTACTGTTCAATAATATTTATACTCTAATTAGTGTGTAAAGTCAACTTATTTTTTATAAAAAAGTGTGTATTACTTTTTACAGATGAAAACTATTTCCATTTTTCTGAAAAATATCGTATAATAAAGAAATATGTGTAATGTATTTTTAGTTAAATAAAAATAATAAAAAAATTATATTTTTACAAAAATATGAAAGTTAAGTTTTTGAAAGGGAGATGAATTTTAATGTTTGAAACTTTTTTTGCTGAATTTAATCTGCATACATTTCTTTTTTTATCTGCAGCATGTTTCATTGCATCTTTTATTGATGCCATTGCAGGAGGAGGAGGGCTTATAAGTGTGCCTGCTTTTGTTGCTTCAGGGCTTCCAATCCATGTTGCTATGGGGTCAAATAAAATGGCTGCAACTTTTTCTGTTCTGGGAAGTACAGTAAAATATTTTACATCAGGAAAAATTAATTTTTCTCTTATGAAATATCCAATTATAACAGGAGCAATAGGATCAGTTCTTGGAGCCTGTGTCGTTTCAAACACAAAAGAAGAAATTCTTGAGCCGCTTATTTTTATAATGCTTCTGGCTGTTGTTGTTTATACAATGTTAAATAAAAATATGGGAATAAAAGATGAATTTCAAGGTCAGACTTCCAAAAATACATTCTGGGGAAGTATTATGTCTTTCGTTGTCTGCTTCTATATTGGATTTTTTGGACCAGGCGGGGGTTCTTTTCTTCTTTTCGGTCTTTTAAAAGTTTATAAATTTGATTTTATAAGAGCTTCTGGAAATGCAAAAGTTTTAAATCTTGTAGGAAATGTGGCAGGACTTATAACTTTTATATATTTTGGAAATGTATCTTATCTTTATTCAATTCTCGTTGGAGTTGTGATGTATGTAGGAGCACAATGCGGAGCAAAATATGCAATAAAAAAAGGTTCAAAATTTATAAGACCGTTTTTCCTTGCAGTTTCTCTTATAACAATAGCAAAAATGGCTGTAGAGAAATTTTTATAAAAATATAAAATATTTTATCAAAATTTAATAAAATAAACTAATTTTTATATTGGGAGAATTATATGAAAAGCACCAAGTCAAAAAAAATCATATTATTCGCTTCTGCTGTAGCAGTATTATTAATAACTTCTGCTATTATTGTAGGAACTTTTATTAAAATACAAAATAAAATACGTCATCAAATGCTTCATAACTACATGGAACAGATTAATGAGCTTTCATTTCAAGTTATAAATACTATCCATCTGGAAGTAGAATATTCAGCTCATTTTCTAAAATGCCTGGCAGAAACTTTGGATATAAATAACAGTTCAAATAAAGAAAATATAGATGCTCTTAAAAAATTAAAACATAAAGGCAACTTCCAAACTCTTGGAATAATAAATTCCAATGGAGATTATTTTGACACTGACGGAAATTATTACAAAATTAATTTTAAAAATTTTACAGAAAAATTAAATCTTTTAGAAAATAATGAAAGCTACTATATTTCTGATGTAATTAAAGAAAATGGCAAAAAAGCAAAGGAAATCTTAATTGCTGTTCCTGTCTGCAAAGAAGAAAAAATAGATGAATTCCTTTTTGGATATTATCCTATCATGGAAATTACTGAAGAAATAAGCATCATTGAAAAAAATCATAGATTTTTTAAATTAATTGATACAAACGGAAATTATATAAGCCGTCCTTCAAACAATAAATCTATTATAGAAAGAAAAGAATCTATCTGGGAAGAGATGAAAGAATTTATTTTTCTAAATGGAAGAACTCTTGAAGAAGTCAAAAAAAATATAGCTGATGGAAAAAACGGAGTTTTTGCTTTTGATTATAACGGTTATAGACGTTATGTCTCATACAGTCCTTTAAAAATAAATAACTGGTATGTTTTTTCTGTTTTCACCCGTGATGAACTTGATTCCCGTGCAAAAGAGTTTCAAAAAATAACAAGCGAACTCTTATTTTATATGATAAATTTTAAAATAGCTTTAATTGCTGTAATAATGGGTATCGTTATTTACATATATTACATTATTGAAAAACAGAGCAAAGATATTGAAATAAAAAATAAAATGTTTAAAATGCTTGCCGGCAAGACAAAAGATATATTCTTTGAAATTCATTCAGCAGAAAAAAAATTTATACTTTACAATTATACAAAAGAAAACAGTGAAGTTGCTCTTTCACTGGAAGAAGTTTCTCCTGAAAATATGCTCGCAAAAGATTACATAAACAAAGAAAACTTTCTTCTTTACAAAGAACTTTATAATAATGTCTTAGAGAAACAGAATATCGATAATTTTATTGTTCATCTAAAACTAAGTAATACGTGGAAATGGTTTCGTATTAATTCTGCAGCTTTCAGTTCAGGACATACGATTGGTATTTTAGAAGATTTTACGGAAGAAAAAAATCAAGAACTTGAATTTTTAAAAATAAGTGAAAAATCAAAATATGATTTTTTAACACAGCTTTACAACCGTGAAACTTTTGAAAAAGAATTTAACGATTTTTTAAACAGCAGAGATAATTCCAAAGAAAATTTCGATGCTCTTTTCCTTATTGATTTAGATAATTTTAAAGAAATAAATGATGTTTTCGGGCATAGAATGGGGGATAAAGTTCTCCATGAAGCTGCAGGAACATTAAAACATTCTTTAAGAAGCAGCGACCTTTTAGGAAGACTTGGAGGAGATGAATTTATTCTTCTCATAAAAAATGCACCAAATATAGAAGCAATACATAAAATAGCTCAAAAATTAAATTCATCTTTAACAAAAACATATACAAGAAATAATAAAAGCATAAGTATAAGCTGTTCAATAGGAATTTCTATAATAGATACAGATTTTTCTTTTAAAAAAGCTTATAAAAATGCTGATAAAGCTCTTTATCATGTTAAATATAACGGAAGAAATTCATACTTTATAAATAAATAACGGGAGGCTGCTCCCGTTATTTATTTATATAATTTTCATATAATATTTTATTATTCTGTTCAAGTAAAATAATTTTTAAATTTTTTAAATCTGATTCTGAATCAAATAAAATTTCTTTTGAAATTCTGTTTTCTCCTGTTCTAAGGGAATTTCCAAATTTTCCCTGAGATATTTTTTTATTTCCCTCTTTTATAATATAATTTATTTTTAAAGCTGTATTTCCCTCTGATAAAACATCAGCAGTCATATAAAGTTTCCCATTTTTTAAATTATATTTAAAGTTTTTTATTTTTCCTTTTAAAGAAACATTCCCTGCTTTTCCAAAAACATTAACAGCTGCTTCTGTGATCATATGAAGCTCTGTTTCCATTTTTGAATTTTCAGATTTTACAGAAACTGTCTTTTTTATTTTTCCAGGAACTTCCCTAAAGACAAGCAGACTTCTGTATTCCCCGTTTTTTATATTTTCAGACGGCTTCACTCTAAATCTTATTTCCTGTTTAGAAGCAGGCTTTATGGAAATTATTTTTGGAAATATTGTAATCTCGTCATTTAAATTATATTTTTCATAAGATTTTGGTGCTTCAGTATAAACTTCAATTCTAAGAGGCTGAGCTGTATTATTTATAATATATGCTTCATGATACGTTGTTTTTGATAAATCAGCCTCAAATTTTGTGGGAGCTATAGAAAAATTTAAACTCCATACTGACTGAGTAAAAATTATAAAACATATGAGTATTATTTTTTTCATAACTTTTCCTCCGTTAAATTTCAGATAATATTTTATCATATTTTATAAAATTCAAATTTCTGTTAAATTTTTTAAATTTTTCAAGTATATTATCTTTCATTTTTCTATCTTTTCCATCTTCCTCGAGAGTACCGTCAGGATTTACAAGAACTCCATTTTTAAAAACCATAGTCTGAACCATTGTTCCGCCTTTGTCATAAATAACAACCTTTCCATTTTTCAAACCTTTAAGATAAGGAATAATTGTTTTCAGTTCTCCCCCTTGATAATAAAGTTTCCACACTCCCTCTCTTTTGTTATTTTTATAAAATCCCAGAAGAATAATATTTCCTTTTCTCGAAAAAATATTTATGTCTCCCTCTATTTTTCCATTTATAAAAGAAGTTTCCAGTTCTATTTTTTCTTTTCCATAGAAAAATAAAACTTTTCCGTCTAAAAGTCCTTCTTTATAATTGACTTTTGTTATCAATTCCCCTTTTTGATTAAAAAGAGCTGTTTCTCCAAATAATACTCCGTCTTTAAAATTTTCATACGCTTCAAGAGTATTATCATCATAAAAATAAATCCATTTTCCATACGGCTTATCATAGTTATATTTTATAACTGCTTTTTTCTGTCCCAAAGGATACCTTATTATCCATTCTCCATGCTTTATCCCCTCTACATAACGGCCCTCATAACTGTATTTTACACCATCATCTGTAAATTCTCCTTTAAAAAATCCATGTTTTATCCCAGAAGAATATTCTTCAGTGATTTTTTCAGTTACAAATTTTCCTGTATAAGGTTCAGTTTCATTTTTAATGTATACAATTCCATTTTTTATCTCTTTGTTTCCTAATTTTTCTGTTCTGATGTCAGCAGAAAAAGAAACATTTCCATTAATTGTAAAATATAAGGCGAGCAGTAATAATGATATTGATTTCAACATAGTTCACCCCTCTGTTAATACTCTCCGATTAAATCATCTTGAAGTTCTCCGACATTTGTTTCATCATTTTCTGTAATCTCTACTCTCCTCATTTCAGTGTCAAACCCTTCAAAATATTCTCCCTCTTCTGTATTTTCTAATTTTACTTCTATATCAAGTTCAGGATTTGAAAATCCTATATTTTCCTGACCTATATATTGAAATTTTATTTTATATTTTCCCGCCGGAACATCTTCAAAGAAAAACATTCCATCAAATTCAGGGTCAATCTCATCAATAACTTCACCATCTTTTTCTAAAAGAATTGTCGTCATTGTAAGAGCCTGAATAAATTCTCTCTCTTCAAAATCTTCTGTGTTCCAAATATTTCCTGTTACCATTGATACAATACTTATAGGAATATCTATTTTCATTCCAGCAGATTTTCTTGCTTTTACTTTTAAGATTCCTTTTGTATGTTTTGTCATAGGATCAATGGTTTTTCTGTCAACACCAAGATTTATTACATTTTCAGAATACAATCCCTCTGCAACATAATTTCCGTTTTCATCTGTGTAAAACAGAGCATTGTTTGCTGTTACTCCCACATTTGAAAGAGGTTTTTCACCTTCATCAAAAATTCCGTTGTTATTTGAATCAAGGAAAACTTTTCCATGAATCCAAGCATTGCTCAGAGAAATATTTTTTCTGATTTGACGAGCCGGATTGCTTATATCAATAATCTTGCTCATATATACTCCGTTAGTTGTATAACGGTTTCCATTTTCATCAATTCTTGTATCAGAAGAAAATCTTCCATAAATTAAATCATCAAGTTCTATATCAAATGTAATTCCATAACACGGCTTGTGAGTTTCATTTGAATATTCCACACTGAAACCAAAATTTGCATCAACTCTGTCTCTGAAAAGTTTCTGTCTTCTGAAATTAACTCTTAATGAATAATCCTGTTTATATTTATCCATGGTGTCATCTTTTTCAAATTCAGCATCTGCCATAATACTCATTCCATTATTTCCAGAATAACTGATGTATGGATTGTAAATTATTTTATTATTATCCTCTTCTATACTTTTTTCCATTTTAAAAGAAAGATAAACAGGAGATAATTCATAACTGTCTATTAAAGCATAGATACTTTTATATGAATTTTCTTCATCTGAATACTCTTCAACTTTTGCAGTTCTGCTTACACCAAATTCAACAGTATTTCTTCTAAAAGCTTTTCCTAAAGAAAATGAATCATAATTTTTTATTTCTGTTTCTTCATATATAAAAGGAGTATAATGATTTTTTTCATATTTTAAATTATAATCATATATTTTCTGTTCCATAGTAAATTCAAAACTATTTTCTTTTTCATTGTATTCATAATAATTTTTATAATTTACTAAAAAAGGAAATTCTTTTGTTCCTGTCCTGAAAAGGATATCATTTTCTAAAATTTTATACTCTCTTCCTGAATCAGAAACAAGATTCATTCCTCCTACTCCTAAAGTAATATTGTCGCTGAGACCATAAAAATATTTTCCTATTGCCTGTTTATCATCGCTTTCGTCGCTCTTACCTGCCTGTACAGAAATACGGCTCTTTCCTTTTTTCAAAATATCATTGTCAGAAAGTGAATAAACTTTTCTCTCTTCAATATTTCCATCATTATAATAAATCTTTAAAGTATAATTAGAGTTTAAATTTCCATCATCTAATCTGAACTCAAAGTTTTCTCCGGTAAAACTTTTATCATCATCTTTTTCTCCATGATTTACATAATCAATAAGAAAAGAGTTTCTATAAAGTTCAACAACATCAGCATCTCTGGCTTCCCCTCTTATTATTGTAATTCCGCCGTCTCTTGTCATATATGTATCATTGTTGTCAAAACTTATTCCAAGAACTTTTGTTTCAACATTTAAAAAAGATGGAGATATCATATTAAAATGACCAAATATCAAATCATTGTCGCCTATGATATTTGAATAAGTAAGATTTCCATAATCTATATCTGCATCAGGTTTTATTGCTCCTGAAAGATAAAATTCTCCGTATAAAAACTGAGAAGCATATTCATAATTCATAGTGTAATCAGAGTCTTCTATATTATATTTTGCAAAATCAACTTTAAAAAGCCCTGGTGTTATAAGTTTTCTCGGCATTTCAATATCTATTTTGCTTGCTTCTTCCTCTCTGTTCTGGTCCAATCTTAATCTTTCAACTTTTCCTCTTTCTCTTTCTTCATAAGGAAGTTCAAAATTCGGCTCAAGATTTATTCTAAGATATTCTGAATTATAATTTGCACTTTTAAAATTCATTTTTTCTTTTAAAGCATTGAGTTTTACATAAAGTTCATTTTCTAAAACTTTACATTCATCTGGTTCAAAATGAACACTTACTCTATTTTTATTTATTTCTCCAAAGACTCTTCTTTTTTCAATATCAGTTTCCAAAGTATAAATCTCTAAAAAATAAAAAAGTGAATTTATACCTACATAGATTTCGTCTGATGTATTATCGTATTTTATCATAAAAAAATCGTCTGTTAAATTTTTTGCATTTATCTGAATATAATAGTCTTCAAGTTCTTTACCTAAAACTGTTATTGAAAAAAATATAAAAAATAATGCAAAAAGTTTTTTTAAACTTTCAGTAATCATATTCTACCCTTACTTTAAATTCTCCTGTATAAATTCCTCTGCTGTTTTTAGAAGTTTTAACTCTTCCGTGTATAGCAACTTCATCTGTTGTCCCTACATTTCTTTCTCCTATTTTATTCTTAACTTTTCTCACTGTACTTTGATTATTTCCCTCTGCTAAAATTTTTTCTTTTTCTTCAAAACTTAAAGCAACAGTAAGAAATTCATTTCTTTCATTTGTTATTAATGTATTCTGAGGAATTATTATTTTTACGTCACTGTCCATAAGTCCTTTTGCTTCAACTTTTGCCGGATTTCCAGAAGTATGGGTATCTCCTGTTGTTCCTGCTATTATTGTACCAAAATCCATATCTTGTAAAACCTTTACTCCAAGTGATGAAACAATTTCTATATCATCTTTTCCTAAGTTTAAATATACATTTCCAAGAAAACTATTATTTCCATTACCATTTCCTGAATACATCTCAGCTATTTTTACTCTATTTCCAAATTTATCTTTATTATTCCAGTCAAATAGAAAACTTCCTGATAAAGTAAATTCTACCGCTTCTAAAGTTTCCCCTTTTTCCTTAAAAAAAACTTTATTAGACGATCCGCTTTCATTTTTTAAATTTTCAACTGTAATAAAAGAATTTGAAATATCTCCCCACTTCCATTCTTTTAAATCAATATGCTGCTGTTTAGTTATATTTTCTCCGCTGGGTTCAACTCTTAATCTCACAGAAAATTTAACTCTTGATGTTATTCCCTCTACAACAGGTTCACTTAAATAAATTTTACCGCCTATAATATCTGCTAAATACTCAGCATTTATATTTATAAAACACATTAAATATACAAAGAAGCATATAAAAATTCTATTTATTTTTTTCATTTTCATTACAACTCCTCTTTGTGATTTCTCATTGGTTTTTCAAATTCAGGTGATACCACTGTAAAATATTTATAATGCTCAAGTATCACATAAGGCACGTTTTTATGAATAAGAGATGCCATCTTATCAATTACTGCTTCCCTTTTTTTCTTATCTTTTTCATCTTTAAGTATTTTGAAAAACGGCTGTAAAGCATTATGGAGTTCTACATTTTCTATATCCGTCAGCAGAATTTTATTCATAAGAAATATTAAATCATTATTTAAAGCTGTTATATCATAAACAGCAAGGTCAAAATCTTTTGAAGCAAGTTTTGCATTATAAGATTCTATCTGATGAGGGAGTATTCTTACATCTATCCCAGATTCTTTTAAAGATTTTTTTATATTTTCTGCATACTTCATATTTCTTTCTGTATTCAAAACCATAAGTTTAAGTTCTTTTTTATTTTCTCTGTCTTCAAAATATTTTTTTATATCTTTTGTTTTATAAGAAATATCTATTTTTGAAAGATTTGCATTTAAAATATCTTTTGGGAAAAATGTATCTGCTTTTCTTCTCACGGCTTTTTCAAAAGCTCTTTTGGTTTCAAGAGAAAAATCATTCTGTTTTCCAAAAAGAATAACTGTTGATACTATTGTCTCACTAGGAAAAATAATACTTTCCTCAGATACAACACCTATTTTTTTCCCCTCTTTTATTGTTTCTTCACTCATATTAAGAGCTATATCTGCATAATCATTAAAAAGTTTTATAAGTCTCTGCTTTTCATTTATATCCCATGTGTAAATTATCTCTTTTATTTCATTTGAACCTTTAAATTCAGTAAGTTTAGTTTCACTTCCTGTTACTTCTTCTATTTTATATTTTCCCGTTCCATAAATTTTATTTTTTTCTCTTTTTGCAATAGAACTCATTCCATAAGCAAGAGTATTTAAAAATGTATTATCTGTATCTGATATTTTTATTTTCATTTCATTTTTTCCTAAAACTTTTATATCAGTTATATCAGAATACATATTTTTTAAAACTCCCTTTTCTTTTGTAAATTCAAGAGAATTTTTTACATCTTCCGCTGTAAGTTCTGTGCCGTCATGAAAAAATATCTTCGATTTTAATTTCAGATACAACTCTCTTTCTGAAATCCAGCTGTATTTTTCCACAAGACATTTTTCTATATCTCCTTGAGAATTTATTTTAAAAAGTGTTTCATATACAAGAGGAATTATTTCTTTTGAATATTCATCTCTCATAAGAGCAGGATCAATATTTGAAATTTTCATACTCTGAGCAATAACAGCTCTTTCAGGTGTCTTTTCTGTCTCCTGCATTTCATAACTTTCCATAAAAATATCTTCTTCAAATGTGTTTCCAAAGGCAAAAAGAAAAGAAAAATTAAATATTAACACTATTAAAAATTTCTTCAAAATTTTCTCCTTTCTTTCTAAATTTACTTTCCATCAAAATTTTTATTTTTTCAAAGCCGTTAAAATTTCATCTGTCAAATAAATTTCCACATCATTTTCTGCATATATTTTTTCAAAGGCTTTATTTTCTTTCACAAATATTTCTACCAAAGCAGGATCAAAACTTATTCCGCTTTCGCTTTTTATTATTTCTACAGCCTTTTCATGAGTCATACCGGGTCTATAAACTTTATCCTGTCTTAAGTTATCGTACACATCTGCAAGAGCTGCAATTCTTGCTTCAATAGGAATGTTTTCTCCTGAAATTCCTTCCGGATATCCCCTGCCATTCCATTTTTCATGGTGATGTTTTACAATATTTTCTGCTGTCTTTCCAAGCCCTAGTTTTTCAATAAGTTTATATCCTATTACTGTATGCTTTTTAACTTGTTCAAATTCTTCCGGTGTAAGTTTTCCCGGCTTATTTAAAATTTCATTAGGTATTACTACTTTTCCCAAGTCATGAAGAGGTGTATATTTTTTTATTTCCTCTTTTTTCTTTTCATCAAGATTTAATTTTTCAGCAAGGAAAACAGAATAAAGAGAAAATCTTTTTGCATGGTCTCCCGCTTCTTCCTGGTCAAACTGATTTATGCTTTCAAAAGTTTCTACCAGAACACTGCTTAAATCTTCAGCTTTTTTTCTGTTTCTTTCTGATTTTATATATAAAATAATAAGAATTATTATAAAAATTACAACAGGCACGCCAATTTTTATCATCATCTTATAATTTTTAGCTACTAAAATATTATTGTTTGCCTCTGCATCAAAAACTGTTTTATCTGTGGCAAATCCTCTCATAACAGTTTTTATTACCTGTCCAAGTTCTTCTTCATTTCTGTTTACTCCAAAACCAACAGCAAAAGTTTCGTTTAAAGTTCCCGCTGTTTTTACTTTTGTTTCAAGAAAGCCGTTTGTTATTCCTCCTTCAAGCAGACTTGAAAAAGTTATAAAATAATCCCCTTCTCCTTTTATAAGTTTTTGAAAACCTTCATTTAATGTTGACACAGGAACAATTTCTGCATTTTTTACAATTTTGGGAATATATTCCATAAAAGATGAATCTTTTAAAATTATTATTTTTGAATTATCAAGATCTGAAAGTCCTACTGCAAAAGAATCAAATTTTCTGTTGGCAATTCCTATTTCTCCTTGATAATAAGGCTTGCTTATTATATATTTTTCTTTGCTCTTGTTTCCGTCTACAACCATTGAATTTATATTTCCATTTTCCGTTGTAATAACGACAGGAATTTCTAAAATTTCCTCTATTTCTCCTAAAATATCAGCAAGCATTCCTTTATATTTTCCCCCCATTGAATAATAAATAGGAAGAGCATATTTATCTTTTGGAACAGTTATTTTTATATCTTTATATTTTTCTTTAACTTCATTATAATTTGGAGTATCCTTTAAAAGATATTTATAGTAAGAAACTCTGTTTTTTTTCAGAATATTTTTTAAATTCTCTCCGCTGTTTTGCAATAATTCTTCTTTTATAAAATCGTACAGCTCTCTGCAGTCTTTTCTCACACCAATTTTTTCTCTGTATAAAATATTTTCTATAATTCTTACATGACTTTCAAAAGAGTTTCTTTCTATATAATCCTGCACAACAAAAGCATCGACTGTATTATCTTCTAATTTTTCAAGTCCTATATCTTCATTTGCAACTTTTATTTTTTCAACAGCAAGATTTCCAAATCTCTCCTGAAATTCTTCTATCCCTCTTGAATTTTCAATATATGCAATTTTAAGCCCTTTAAGGTCGCTTATATTCCTTATCATTCCTTTGTTATTTACTAAAACCATAACTCTGTAAGTCATAGGAGTTGATATAAAGTTATAATTTTTATATTTTTCTGTATTTGTAATTCTTAAAAGTATTTCCGGATTTTCTCCATCTAATTTATATTCAACAGAATATTTTTCATTTATTTTTTCTAAAATTTCAGGATACACCCCTTCATATTTTCCTGTATCAAGATTTTTATACAAATACATATCTGTTAAATTTAAAGGCACCTGTATTTTTATTTTGTTTTCTGAAAAAGCCAGAACACTCATCAGTAAAAATAAAACCGATATTATCCTTTTCATTAATCCCTCCCTAAAATTTCCTTTTTACATAAAAAATGCAATTATAAAAATAATTTTTAATTTTTTATAATTGCAGTCTTTTTTATAAAAATACCATATTTCAGCAATAAATACTGCTATATATAAATTATATAAAATTATAACAGCATTTTACAAGTATATTCATCCTATAATTTTATTTTTTGCTCATAATATAATTTTTCTTTCTGGTCAAAAACTTTTACAACAACATCTTTTCCTGCCATTTCAGAAAATTTTCCTAAACCTAACCCTATTTGAGTTTTTCCATTTCTTGGAGAATATCCAAGAACTCCCTCTGATAAAATTTTTCCTCCGGTACTTTCAACTTTATATCTGAATTTTATAGATGTATTTCCCTCTGAAACTGCATTTCCTTTTAAGCTGATATAATTATTTTTTGCTGTAAGTTTTACATCTTCAAGTCTTCCTTTTATAATTTCTTCTCCTGTATGACCATAAATACTTATCCCTAATTCTGTAAGAATAGATATATTTGTTGCTGTTTCTCCCTCAGAATTTTTTGGAGCTGTTGTCTTTATATTTGGAGGAAGTTCTTTAAAAACAAGATAACTTTTATTTTCTCCCTCTGCCAATTCTTTTGACGGCTTTACTCTAAATCTTACAACCTGTTTTGCTCCTGGCTTTATGGCAATAACTTTAGGAAATACTGCTATATTTTTATTTAAATTATATTTTTCACCAAAAGATTTATCACTTTCTGTATAAGTTTCTATTCTAAGAGGTTTAGAAGTATTATTAAAAACATGAACTTCATTTGTGGCGATTTTATTTAAATCAAGTTCAAATCTGGTAGGAGCTACTGAAAAATTTGCTCCATATGATATTATTTCCAGCAGTGCCAGTATAAAAAATATATAAACTTTTCTTATCATTCTGATTTTTTCTCCTTAAATATTATTTTATATTTCATAAGATAAACAAGAGTTCGAGAGTAATACCCGAACTCTTAAATAATTTATTTTTTAATTATATTAGTTATACATAGCTCTTACGTAAAATTTTCCTTCATATGTTCCTGCTTTTTGATCTTGAGCTGCATTTACTGTTCCTGTAACATCAAATTCAAGTACTCCATCTGCTCCAAGATTTACTTTTCCATCAGCCACATTTCCTTCTACGTCAATTGATACTAAGTTTAGTATTGAAGTCATTTTTTCATTGGCTTCAACTCCCTTTCCTGTTTTTAGTTCCACATCATAATCTTTATCTTGTCCTGCATAATTTGTATAATTTCCATTTTCTGTAACTTTAACTTCTAATTTTATATTTTCGTTTGCAGTCCCCACAAGTTTTACTTTACCTTTAGTTTCTTCAGTTTTTATTTCCCCTGGAACTAATATTCCAAAATCTACATCTCCTGTACTCAATACAAGAGGTGCTACTACTTTTGCCTTAACATTTACTGTATCTTCTTTTACATCTTTTGCTGTTTCTCCCATAAGTGATGTTGATAATACTAAAATCCCTGCTATTAATAATAATTTTTTCATAAATTCCCTCCCCACATCTCCATTTTATTTTTTTAATCGTATAAATAAAAAAAACAACTTTAACTTACACTTCTTGTGTAAATTTAAGTTGCAACTGGCTGCCATTTTAAAGGCCCTATAGCTTTGTGTCATAATGTTTCCATTATTTTACTAAATATTTAAATTTTGTAATTTCATTACATACCTCTGACAGTATATATCAGTATATAAGATTTGTCAATCTGTTTTTTTATTTTAAAAAAATATAAAAACAGTTCCAGCATATAAAACTGGAACTGCTAAAAAATTTATTTTATTCTATTTTATTTCAAGTTCATTTTTTAAATAATTTATAAGATCTTCTCTTGTTTCTTCATTTCTCAAACCAAATTCTATATTAGCTTTTAAAAGTCCGATTTTATTTCCTATATCATATCTTTTTCCCATGAAATTATGAGCTATAACTTTTTCTCCATCTTTCATCATTTTTAATATTCCATCTGTAAGCTGAATTTCTCCACCTTTTCCTGCTTCTGTTTTTTCAAGATATTCAAATATTTTTCCGCTTAATAAATATCTTCCCAAGCAGGCAAGTCTTGATGGAGCTTCTTCCTTAGACGGTTTTTCAATAAAATCTTCTATTTCAACTGTTCTTTCATCAAGTTCTTTACTCGGCTTTACTATTCCATATTTTGAAACATCTTCTTCTGGAACTTCCTGACAGCCTAAAACATTTCCGCCATACTTTTCATAAGTTTCTATAAGCTGTTTTGTAGCTGTTTTATCATTATAAACAATATCATCTCCAAGAGCAATAACAAAAGGTTCATCACCAATAAAAGGTTTTGCTTTTAAAATTGCATGACCAAGTCCAAGAGGATGATTTTGTCTCACATAAAATATGTTTGCCATTGAAGAAAGATGAGTTACTTTTTCAAGAAGATCTTCTTTTCCTTTTTCTTTTAAAGTTTCCTCAAGCTCAAAAGAATAATCAAAATGGTCTTCAATAGAATTTTTATTTCTTCCAGTTATAATTACAATATCTTCTATACCTGATTGTACAAGTTCCTCAACTATATATTGAAGAGACGGTTTGTCTACTATTACAAGCATTTCTTTCGGCTGTGCTTTTGTAGCAGGCAGAACTCTTGTACCAAGTCCCGCAGCAGGTATTACCGCTTTAGTTACTTTTTTCAAATTTCTCCTCCCCTTTCCTGTTAAATTATTTATTTTTTACTGGTTCTCCTTTTTTAAAGAATAACTGTTCTTTTATTCTTCCATCAGGATAATACCAAATAGTTTCTCCATGTTTTTTACCATGTTTATAGGGCTGTTTTGATTCTATTTTCCCGTTTTCATAATATGTAATTCCAACGCCCTCTTCTTTTCCGTTTACATAAGTAAAGTCTTCTCTGATTCTTCCATTTTCATAAAAAATTTTACTTTTACCGTGAATTCCTTTTGCATTCTGCTCTGAAATTTCTTGTATCTTTCCACTTTTATAATATTTTATAAGTGAACCAGCAATTTTACCATGAAAATATGGAAGTTTAGATTTCAATTCTCCTGTAGGATAAAAAGTTTTGACAGTTCCAGAATGAATACCCTCTTTCTCTAAAAATCCAGTCTCAATTAAATTTTCATCTTCATCGTAAAGTTTATACACTCCATAAGGCTTGCTTTTTTCATTTACTTCATAATAGCACATAAGATGCTCATCAGCTCCGTCAAAAACAAGATGATAATCGCCATGATATTCTGTAATAACCTTATCTGCATAATAATGGTTTATATATCTTTTTTCTTTAGGAATTTTTGGTCTGTTTCTTTTAAATGGCTGTGATTTTTTTGCTGAAACTATTTTATCTATCTTTTCTATGTATGCTTTTATTTCAGCAGGACTTTCTTTTCCAAAACTTCCACAATGTAAAATAAACATTAAAATAGATAAGAAGAATAAAATTTTTCTTTTCATAGCAGCCCCTCCATCTAAAAATCAGAGAATTATATAAACGTAATAATTTTATGCTAAAATCTTCTATTTTATTTTTGATCCAGCTTTTACTGAGCTGTCAATTTCTACAAGTTTTATTCTTTTCTTTTCTTCAGAACTTAAAAGCATTCCTTGTGATAATTCTCCCATTAAAGTTACAGGATTTAAGTTTACTACAGCTAAAACTTTTTTTCCAACAAGTTCTTCAGGGTTTGGATAATATTTTGCAATTCCTGAAACTATTTGTCTGATATTTTTTCCGTCATTTACTTTAAATTTTAAAAGTTTATCAGAACCTTTTACTCTGTCTGCTTCTAAAAGTTCTACAACTCTTATATCAACTTTTCCAAATTCATCTATTGAAATAGGATTTTCTATTTTTAAATCTTTATTTACAGGATTTTTTTCTTTCACTTCTTTTGAAACTTCTATTCTTGGGAAAATAGGTGCAGCTTCTCCAAGTTTGTGTCCTGCAGGAATTATATCCCACTCTTTTACATTTTCAATAAGAGCTTTTTCAATGTCATCTGTAAATCCAAGCTGTGTCCATATCTTTTGAGCTGATTCAGGCATGTATGGAGATACAAGAACTGCAATTTTATATAAAGACTCAACTAAAATATTCATAACTGCTGCAAGTCTTTCTTTTTTAGTTTCATCTTTTACTAAAATCCAAGGCATAGTTTCATCAATATATTTATTCATTCTTGAGATAAATTTCCAGATAAACTCCAATGCTCTTGAGAATTCAAGTCTTGACATTGCATCATCAACAGAAACAAGAGTTTCTGCAAATAATGATTTTATTTCGTTATCAATTTCTTCGTGTGCTCCGCCTTTTACAATTTCATCTCCAAAATATTTTTTATACATTCCAAGAGTTCTGTTTAAAAGGTTTCCAAGGTCATTAGCAAGGTCAGAATTTATTCTTGTAATAACTCCTTTTGTAGAATAATCCCCGTCATTTCCAAATGTAACTTCTCTTAAAAGATAATATCTGAAAGCATCAAGTCCGTATTTTGCAACTTCATCAAGAGGTGCAACAACATTTCCTTTAGATTTAGACATTTTTTCTCCTTCAGAAGTCCACCAACCGTGAGCAACTATTTTATCTGGAAGTTTTACACCTGCAGAAAGAAGCATACAAGGCCAGATTATAGCATGGAATCTTACAATATCTTTCCCAAGCAGGTGAACAACTTCACCATTTGTCCATCTTTTTGCAAATTCTTCAGGATTATTTTCATATCCAACAGCTGTTATATAGTTTGTAAGAGCATCAAACCAAACATAAGTAATATGTCCTGGAGCAAATTCAATAGGAATTCCCCATTCAAATGTATTTCTTGAAATTGATAAATCTTGAAGTCCCTGTTTTATAAATGAAATAACTTCATTTCTTCTTGAACGTGGAAGAATAAAATCAGGATGTTCATCTATATGTTTTAAAAGAGCATCTTGATATTTTGACATTCTGAAGAAATAAGATTCTTCTTTAACCATTCTTAATTCTTTTCCACAGTCTGGACAGCAGTTTCCATTTACAACCTGATTTTCAGGAACGAAAGTTTCACATGAAACACAATATTTTCCTTCGTATTCTCCTTTGTAAATATCTCCTTTTTCCCAAACTGTTTTTAATATTTTAGCAACTGCTTTTTTATGTCTTTCTTGAGTTGTTCTTATAAAGTCATCATTTTTTATATTTAATTTTTTCCACATTTCCATAAATCTTGGAGCCATTGAATCTGTCCATTCTTGTGGAGTCATTCCTTTTGCTTTTGCTGTTTCTTCAACTTTCTGTCCGTGTTCATCTGTTCCAGTTAAGAAATAAACATCATAACCCATAGTTTTTTTGTATCTTGCAATTACGTCTGCCGCTATTGTTGTGTAAGCACTTCCAACATGAGGATCTCCGTTTACATAATATATCGGTGTAGTCACATAAAAATTTTTTGTCATATATTCCCCCTCGGTAAATTTATAAATTTTTTATTTTATTTTCAATATTTCTTTTTCAGCTAAATCATTCAGTTCATTTAATTTTTCTTTTACAAATCCGCTGTAATCTTTTGGATCAATATCTTTAGGAACATCAATCGGCTCTCCCACTATACACACAACTTTTGAAAATGGCTTAGGAAGCTGAAATTTATCCCATGTTTTAGAAAATATCCATTTTTTACTGTAAGCTCCGCCCACAAGTACAAGCTGTTTTCCAGATTTCTGGGCTGCATATATCATTCCCGGCTTTACTTCGTAAACAGGTCCTTTTGGTCCGTCAAGCGGAGTTCCAAGACTATAGCCTTCATTTTTTACAAGTTTTATAATCTGCACAAGACTTTTTACAGATTCTTTTCCAGAAGAACCTCTCACCATTTTATACCCCATTTTTTCAAGAGGGACAGATATAAGCTCTCCATCTTTTGACGGGCTGGCAAGTCCTGCTCTTTTTTTCAATTCTTTAAGACACAGAAGAATTACTAAAAGTTTATTGTGCCACATTCCGCATACATAACTTTTTTTCCCGTCAATTTTATCTTCTGCCCCCATTATTCTCACATCTAAAGTAAGAAAAATAATTTTAAGCAGATAATATAAAATATTTCCATATATTCTGTATTTTCTATTTTCCATTTCCATGCTCTCCTGTATAAGTCTATAAAAGAAATTATATCACAAATTTTTATTTTATTAAATATTTATTACACATTAATTTTATCAAAAATACAAACAAAAATACAAAAAGACAGAGTCACAAAATAACTCTGCCTTTCGTTATAAAATTTATTTTTTATTAAACAAGTTTTTTCATTTCATCTGCAACAAATTCAACTTGAGTTCCAACTATAACCTGTACATTAGTTTTATTAGGTTTTAATACACCAGGAACAAGTTTTTTAATTTCTGCATCATTTACAAGAGAGCTGTCTTTAACTTCAAGTCTAAGTCTTGTAGTACAGTTATCAACGCTTACAACGTTTTCTTTTCCACCTAAAAGAAGTAAAAGTGCAGCTGCAAGCTCAGCATGAGAAGAAGCTCCTTTTGTTCCTTCTTCAACTTCGTCAGTATCAGCTTCTTCTCTACCAGGAGTTTTGATATTGAATTTAGCTATTGCAAAGCTGAATATTACATAGTAAAGAACAAAGAATACAAGTCCTAAAACTATTAACATATATGGCTGGCTTGCATTTGGGTTACGTAGTGATAAGAAGAAATCAACAAACCCTGCTGAGAATCCAAATCCTGCCATCCAGTTAAATGAAGCTGCAAGGAATACTGCTATACCAGTTAATATAGCATGTAGTAAGTATAGTGCTGGAGCAACAAACATGAATGCAAATTCGATTGGTTCTGTAACTCCTGTAAAGAAACTTGCAAATCCAGCTGCAAGCATTATTGATTTTATTTTTGCTCTGTTTTCAGGTTTTGCTGTTTTAATGAATGCTAAACAAGCTCCTAAAAGTCCAAACATCATAATAGGGAAGAATCCTGCTTGATACATTCCAACATGGTATGATCCAGCTACTGCTGCAGGAAGATCTGCATATGCATTTGCCGGGTCTCCCCAGAATCTTCCAATATCGTTTATTCCTGCAACGTTAAACCAGAATACAGAGTTTAAAGCATGGTGTAATCCAACTGGAATAAGAAGTCTGTTAAAGAATCCGTAAACTCCAGCTCCAACTGGTCCTAGTTTTGCAATTCCTTCTCCAAATGTAACAAGTCCGCTGTAAATAAGAGGCCATACATATAAAAGAATGAAAGATACAACAAGCATTACAACTGATGTAATGATAGGAACAAATCTTTTTCCACTGAAGAAAGCAAGGAACTTAGGAAGTTCTAAGCTGTGGAATCTATTATATAACTCTCCGGCAATAACCCCGCAAAGAATTCCAACGAATTGGTTGTTGATTTTTCCAAATGCTGGAGAAACTTCACTAGGAGCAACTCCTGTCATTTGAGCAACAGCACCTGCTGAAAGTAAAGTAGTAACAACCTCAAAAGCAACAAGCCCTGCAAGAGCAGCTGCTCCGTTTTTATCCTTAGAAAGTCCAAAAGCAACACCAACAGCAAATAATATAGGCATGTTATCTATGATTGCTGCACCAGCTTTAATTAAGAATGCTGCAAGCTGACTGTTTCCTCCCCAACCAGTAGGGTCAATCCAATATCCAATACCCATTAAAATAGCCGCTGCAGGAAGAACTGCAACCGGAACCATTAAGGCTTTACCAATTTTTTGTAAATAACCAAACATAAATTTTCCTCCTTAAAGTTAATATAAATTTAAAAAATATTTTTAACCTTACCATATTTTACTTTAAAATAGAAAAAAAGCAAGCATAATTTAATCAACTTATATAAACTTTGTACAAAAAGTAACATAAAGTTCTTATAAACCAACATTTTTTAGTAAATTATTTTTTCACAAAAAATTTTAAATTTTTTCAAATAATGAATTTCTAATTCAAATATATTTCATTTTTCATTTAAAACTTAAAAGATAACTGAGTTTTAAAAGTATCTTTTTTTACTAAATGTGAAAATGATATCCCGACCAGCCTTATTCCGTCTTTTATTTGAATTTTTTCCATCAAAGCTGCTGTGGTTTCAAAAAGATCATTTTTATTATCCATTGGAAAAGAAAGCTGTTTGGATCTTGTTATTGACATAAAATCTTTGTATTTAATTTTTATTCCTACCACAGAGCATAAAAAATTTTTTTCTTTAAGTCTTTTGTAAGTTTTTTCAAATATATTTGTGTACTCTCTTATAAGTTCCTCTTCTGTCTGAAGAGAATTTCTGTAGGTATTTTCATTTCCGATTGAAACTGTTTTACGTTCTTTTTTTACAGGACGGTCGTCAAGCCCTCTGGAGTAATAATATAGAAGAGAGCCTCTTGAAACGCCAAATAAAGATATAAGTTCCTGCAGAGAAAATTTATAAATATCTTCTACCTTAAATATTCCTTTCTTTTCTAATACAGGGATAAATTTTTTCCCAACTCCTGGAATTATTTTTATATTTTCATTCTTAATATGCTCCGTAAAATCTTTTGGAGAATTAAAAATATAAAATCCATCAGGTTTATTATAATCACTTGCTATCTTAGCCGTAAGTTTGTTATACCCTATTCCCACAGAACAAGTTAAACCTGTTATTTCAAATATTCTTTTTTTAAATTTTTGTGCAAAATATTCTTTTGAAGAATAATTTTCTATTATATCTGTTATATCCAAAAATCCCTCATCAAAAGCGATGTATTCAACTTTATCAGTTATCTTTTCAACCAAGGAATGAATATGTGCTGACTCAAGAGCATATTTTTCTTTATTGCAGGGCAGCACTAAAAGATTGGGACATAATTTTTTTGCTTCTGCCGTACTCATTGCTGAATGTATACCGTATTTTCTGGCAGAATAGCTTGCTGTGGTAACTATGCTTTCTCCAACAACAAGCGGTTTATTCTTCAATTTTTTATTGTCTCTTATTTCAACAGAAGCAAAAAAAGCATCCATATCATAATGAAGAATAACTCTTCCCATAAAAATTTCTCCTTATAAAAAATCACAGTTCAGAATAAACCAAACTGTGATAATAATTTTTAAAAAACTTTAATACCATCTTTTAATTTTTTTGTTATTTCTAATCTTGGAACAGGTTTTCCAAAATAATATCCTTGAATATAATCTACACCAAGATTATTTACCAGCTCATATTCTTCTTTCTGCTCAACACCCTCAATACATATTTTTAAATTAATTTCATGGCAGAGCTCTGTAATAAATTTTATAAAAACTAAATCAAAATTATTGCAAAGAATATTTTTTACAAAAATCCTGTCTGTTTTTACTATATCAATAGGAAGTTCTTTCAGCACTCCCAATGAAGAATAACCTGTACCAAAGTCATCAAGTGCTATTTTTATTCCCAGTTTTTTTAGTGCCATATAAATATTTTTAATATAATTTATATTGCTTACCATACAGCTTTCTGTAAGTTCAAGAACAAGATTTTTTGGATTTACACCGCTCTCTTCTAAAATTTTCTTCACATCTTCTACAAAGTTTTTATCTATAAACTGCACAAAAGAAACATTTACACTTATTGATAAGTCCGAAACATAAGAACTCCATTCTCTTTTATAAGTTTCAAGGCTTTGTTTAAGAACCCATTTTCCTACATTTACCATAAGATTATTTTCTTCAAGTATTGGAATAAATTCCATAGGAGAAATACATCCATACTCTTCACAGCTCCAACGAAGAAGAGCTTCTACTCCCTCAATCTCCTGTGTTTTTGACTTTATCTGAGGCTGATAAAAAATATCAAAATTTTTAAATCCATTATCAATGTCTCTTTTTAAAAGATATAAAATTTTTAAATATCTTGCATTTGATTCGAGAAATTCTTTAGAGAAAAAAGTTATTGAATTTCCCTCTTTTCTTTTTGAATAACCTCTTGAATATTTTGCATATTGATACAATTCTTTATAACTCTGTCCGTCATCAGGGTACATTGCAACCCCTACTGATACAGCCAGAATATCTTCATTTTTGCTTACAATCTGTTTCTCTTCAAATTTATCTTTAATTATTTCATATATTTTTTCTATTTCCTCTTTTGAAGTATCTTCAAGAATTATTCCAAAATTTGTCCCGTCAAGTTTATATACTTCTGCACTATAAGGAATTACATCTTGTATTATTCCAGAAATTCTTCTTAAAATTATGTCTCCTGTTTCTCTTCCATAAAATTCATTTATTCTTTTAAAATTATTTATACCAAGAATAAGAACACCTAAATTTTCAGGGGGATTTTCAAGTTTAGCTTCAAGAGATTTAAAAAATTCTTCTATAACAAAAAGTCTTGTCACCGGGTCTATTTTATTATTTTTTTCATGAAGAGAAATCATTCCTACAAATGTACTTGGAATACCATTCTTATCTCTCATCATATTTCCTATACATTTCAGCCATACAATTTCATTTTTTTTATTTCTTATTCTGAAATCCACATGATGAAAAGATTCTTTTCCTGACATAAAATTTTCATTTGATTTGTAGAATTTCTCCCAATCCTCTTCTAAAATTATATTTTTCCAATATTTTACTGGGTCTTCTATTATCTGTGAAGGAAGATCCAAAACTTTAGCTATCTCAACGGGATATTTAAATATTCCTGTTTTTAAATTGCCTATAACAATAAAATCTTTGCTTGTTTTAATTAATGCTTCGTAGACTTCTTCCTTATTATAATAGAATTTTTTCCCATCAATATTTTGAATTTTTCCCATTTCCTAAACCTCATACTTTTTATATAGTTTATTTCCCTTAAACTGTATAAATATAATTAAACCCTAATACAAAAAAATGCAACCTAAATCAATAAAAAAATGATTCTAAGTTGCAACTGGCTGCCATTTTACAGGCCCTTTAGCTTTGTGTCATAACATTTCTGTTATTTTACTAAAAGTTTTTTATATCAATAAAATTTTATCATTTTTTTATTTTTTTGTCAATAAATCACAAAATTAATATTATCAAAATATTTAATTTTATTTTTATTTTAAATATTTTTTATATTCTTTTTTTGTAAATTTAGGTTTCCCCTGCTTGTATTTAAAAATATGTTTTTTATTTATAACTTTTATATCAACTTTTATAAGTCCCTCGCTGGAAGAAGCTATTTTATCAAATGCCTTTCTGCTTAAATCTATTTCTCTCCCGTATTTTTCAGTGAAAGAACCTCTGTCTGTCACAACAACCACAACAGATTTTTTATTTTCTCTGTTTGTAACTTCTAAAACCGTTCCGAAAGGATAAGTGTTTGATGCACAAGTAAGCTGTTTTGAGCTGAAAACATATCCGCTTGCTGTAAGTTTTCCGTCAAATCCTTTTCCATACCAGCTGGCTGTTTTTGAAAAAACTATCTGACTTAAAAAAAGCATTAAAAATAAAATTTTTTTCATGGCTTTTCTCCTTTTATTTTTTCTTTTATTTTTTCTTTTATTTAAAAGTATACTTTATAATTTCTTTTTTGCAAATCTTTCAGCAGAATAAAATTTTATTTTTAAATTTTGAATTATAACTTGACTTTTTTTATTAAAAAATTATTTAATATTACATTTATTTTATAGGACGATTAAAAATATATATATAAAAAAATTGCACCCAAAACTTTGAGTGCAATAAAAATTTATTTTTTATTTTATCAATTTATCAAAAGCTATATTTGTTTCCAAAACATTTATCATGTCTTTTTCTGAATTTTCTTTTATTACTTCAATAATTTTTTCTTTTGCAATTCCTCTTGCCTCTGCAATTCTATCTGCCTGAATTAAAGCTCCCTGCAGAGAGATATGAGGGTCAAGACCAGAGCCTGACGCTGTTATAAGTTCTGGTGGAACATCACTGGCATTTACATTTGGATTTTCTTTTAAAACCTGTGCCAGATTATTTTTTACACTTTCTTCATAGGCAGGATTGCTGTTTCCGTAATTTGTTCCTCCTGATGCAGGAAGAATATCTTCACTTGGTTTTTCATCGTAGGTGTTATAATTATATGCTGATGGTCTTCCGTGAAGATACTCAGGATTTTTAAAATTCTGTCCAATAAGCCTGCTCCCCACAGGTTTTCCGTCAATATAAATTATACTTCCCTGTGCTTTCTCTTTAAAAAATATATTTGCTACACCTGTCATAAAATATGGATATATAACACCGCAGAGAATAAAGAAGACTGCGGAAACTATTATACTTTGTCTTAAAATTTTCATTTTCAAATCCTCCTAATTAATTCCAACTGCCATAAGCATTGGAGAAACAAGAATATCTATAAGTTTTATCATTATGAATGGAAATATAATTCCTCCAAGTCCGTAGATTGTAAGATTTTTTAAAAGAAGAATTTCTGATCTTACTGGTGTATATTTAACACCTTTTAAAGCTACAGGAACAAGCATTGGAATAATAATTGCATTAAATATCAAAGCTGAAAGAATTGCACTTGCAGGAGATGATAAATGCATTATATTAAGTACTTCCATTTGAGGAATTGCAACAGTAAACATTGCAGGAATGATTGCAAAATATTTTGAAACGTCATTTGCAATACTGAATGTTGTCAAAGCTCCACGAGTTATTAAAAGCTGCTTTCCTATTTCTACTACTTCTAAAACTTTTGTTGGATCTGAATCAAGGTCAACCATATTTGCAGCTTCTTTTGCTGCTGTTGTTCCGCTGTTCATTGCAATACCAACATCTGCTTGAGCAAGAGCAGGAGCATCATTTGTTCCGTCACCTGTCATGGCAACAAGTTTTCCCATGCTTTGTTCTTTCTTAATAGCTTCAATTTTTTGTTCCGGAGTACATTCTGCAATAAATTCATCTATTCCTGCTTCTCTTGCAATAGTTTCAGCAGTAAGAGGGTTATCTCCTGTACACATAATTGTTTTTATTCCCATTTTTCTTATTTTGTCAAATCTTTCTTTAAGACCGGCTTTAACAGTATCTTTTAAATAAATTACTCCATATACTTTATTTCCAGCAGCAACCACTAAAGGTGTTCCCCCTTGTTTTGAAATGCTGTCTACAATATCTTTTAAATCAACAGGAACTTTTCCATTATTGTTTTCTACAAATTTAGTAATTGAAGAACCTGCTCCTTTTCTTATTTTTGTTCCGTCTGCTAAATCAATTCCGCTTGTTTTTGTCTGAGCTGAAAATTCTATAACTTCTGCATTCTTTAATAATTTTTCATCTGCAGTAAATCCAAGTTTCTTTCCAAGTTCAACGATAGAACGTCCTTCAGGAGTTAAATCTTCCATTGAACAAAGAACAGCATATTTTATTAGGTCATCTTTTGAAATATTTTCAACAGGATAAAAATCACTTGCAAGTCTGTTTCCATAAGTTATTGTTCCTGTTTTATCAAGAATTATTGTATTTATATCTCCGCAGTTTTCAACTGCTTTTCCTGACATTGCCAACACATTAAATTTATTTACTCTGTCCATTCCCGCAATTCCTATTGCTGATAAAAGACCACCGATTGTTGTTGGAATCAAACATACAAGAAGAGCAATAAGAGTTGAAAGCGGAAGTTTAACTCCCACATAAACTCCTAATGGGAAAAGAGTAACAATTACATATAAAAATATTATTGTAAGTCCTACAAGAAGAGTATTAAGTGCAATTTCATTTGGAGTTTTCTGTCTTTCTGCTCCTTCAACAAGATTTATCATTTTATCAAGGAATGATTCTCCGGCAGAAACACTTATTTCAACCGTAATCTTGTCACTTACAACCCTCGTTCCGCCTGTTACTGATGAGAAATCTCCTCCGGCTTCTTTGACAACAGGAGCAGATTCTCCTGTTATCGCAGATTCATCAACTGAAGCAATTCCTTCAATAACTGTACCGTCATTTGGAATTAATTCACCGGTATTCACAACTACAATATCACCTTTTTTAAGAACACCAGCATCTACAACTTCAATTTTTCCATTTCTCAAAAGATTTGCTTTTGTGTGCTGTCTTGTTTTCTTAAGAGTGTCTGCCTGTGCTTTTCCCCTTCCCTCTGCAATAGATTCTGCAAAGTTTGCAAAAGCAACTGTAATAAATAATATAAAACTTATAATTCCGTTATATAATCTGATGTCTGTATCTTCAACTTTACCAAATAAGTTTGGATTTATTGTTAAAAGAAGTGTCAGAACAAATCCTATTTCAACCACAAAGATTACTGGATTTTTTATTAAAAATTTTGGATTAAATTTCTTAAATGAATCAACTATTGCTTGTTTTAATATTTCTTTAGAAAAGGTTTTTACCTTTGTTTTACTCATATATATCTACCCCCAAATTGTTAAATGCTCTGCAATAGGTCCTAGTGCAAAAGCAGGAAGGAATGTTAAAGCACCTATTATAATAATTATTGCAAATAAAATTACAGTAAATATAATATTATCTGTTTTAAATGTAGAAGATGATTCAGGTACAGCCTGTTTATTAAGTAAAGAAACTGCAACATCAATCATTAAAACCATACTGATATATCTTCCTAAAAGCATTACTATTCCTGTAAAAATATTCCAATAAGTTGTACCGTCTGCAAGTCCTTCAAATCCTGATCCGTTGTTTGCAGCACTTGAAGCATATTCATAAAGCACTTGAGATATTCCGTGGAAACTTGGATTAGTTATTCCGCTTACACAGCTTTCTGCAATAACTGATACTGCACTTGGTACAAGAATAATTAATGGATGTAAAAGAACTAGGAATGTAATTATTTTCATTTCTTTACCTTCTATTTTCTTTCCAAAGAACTCAGGTGTTCTTCCAACCATAAGTCCGCAAAGGAAAACTGAAAGTATCATATACATAATAACATTCATAAATCCAACCCCTTTACCTCCAAATATACAGTTTAAACACATATTCCATAAAGGCATCATTCCCGCAATAGGAGTTAGTGAATCATGCATATTGTTTACACTTCCTGTTGTAAATGAAGTTGTAACATCAGTAAATAATGCTGAAGCTATAAGTCCGAATCTCAATTCTTTACCTTCAAGATTTATTCCTGAAATTCCTAAAGATTTTAATAATGGAGTTGATAAACTTTCAAAATGTAATATCATCACAAGTGAAAATATGAAAAGTCCTAAAAGAGAAGCGAATACATACCATCCTTGTTTAATATTTTTTGCAGCATAACCAAAGGCTGTAACAATTCCTCCAGGAACTATCATCATACACATCATTTCAATATAGTTTGTATATAAGTTAGGATTTTCAAATGGATGAGATGAGTTAGCAGAGAATAAACCTCCTCCGTTTGTTCCTAAGTGTTTTATTGCTTCCCATGCAGCTGCAGGTCCAAGTGCAATAACTTGATATTTATTTTCTATTGTTTCTACAACCATTTTTGTTTTTAAAGTTTGAGGTGCTCCAAGAGCCACTAAAATTATTGCAACAATTATTGAAATTGGCAATAAAATTCTTGTTATAGATGTAACTAAATCAACGAAAAAGTTACCAAGTCTTATTCCTAAAATTCCTCTCATTATTGCAAGACAAGCAGCAAGTCCTGATGCAGCTGATGTAAACATCAAATTTATAAGTGCTGCTCTTGAAATAAATCCATCAAGCCATTCACCACTGTAGTGCTGTAAGTTTGTATTTGTTAAAAAACTTACTGCAGTGTTAAATGATAAAGAATGATGTGAACCATCAATCCATAAAAGCACATATGTTAAAATAAACATAGCTAAATTTGATAATAAAAATGCTGAAATATATTGCTTAAATGTTTGATTTTCACATTTACACCCAAATGTTTTATAAATTAATTTATCCACAGGAGTAAATACTCCATCTAAAATTGTTTTCTCATGCATTACTAATTTTGAAATATGTTTCCCCATTGGAATTACTAAAATTATAAATGCAAGAAGAAACATAACAAGATTAAATATACTCATTTTTTCTCTCCTTTACTTTGCAAAATCTCTAAAATTTTTCTGGATTAAATAGTGCATAAAATAAATATACAAATAATAAAACCACAATTATTCCCAAAATTATCATACTGCCTCCTAAGTTAATATAAAATTCAAAAATCCAATATTTTTTCTGTGTCCCCCTTCGATGCATAAAAAATTTTTAAATCATTAAGTACTTAATAACATTTAACTAATTTATTGTTTTTAAAGAGATAAGCATATAAAAGGTGATAATATTTTCATTTTGCTTGTCTCATAGCTCAGTATAATATCACCACAGATTTAAAAAAGTCAACTCTTTTTTTTGCAAAATTTTTATAAATTTTTTTGTTATACTATAAAGAGAACCGGCAAAAAATTTTTTCAAAAAAATTTTTAAAAACTGTATTGACATTTTTCTGCCTTGGTGATATAACAATGCTATAAAAGAAAAATATATATTGCTTAATTTATTTTTTAAATAAAGCGGGGGACCCAAACTTTTGGGGCGAATTTTTCCGAAAGGAAAATAGGATAACTCTTTCAGTCCGAGCCCGTCAGCTAACCTCGTCAGCG